>Ga0315277_10001836_pt1 | contig 30059 bp, 23 predicted proteins | sample YL17G05_15_MG_FD_203695 | JGI IMG/M metagenome (GOLD analysis project Ga0315277, IMG submission 203695) | Sediment microbial communities from Yellowstone Lake, YNP, Wyoming, USA - YL17G05_15 | ecosystem: Environmental > Aquatic > Freshwater > Lake > Sediment | place: USA: Wyoming | collected...
CGTCCGAACGGCGGATCTCGTCCTGGAGTCCCAGGATGATTTCAGGGGCGTCGGCAATAGTCAGGGCTTTCATGGGCCCTGTATACATGCGCAAATACTTAAGACGTTGTGTTTAGCAGCGAAAATCCGTAAGGAAGACAAGTTCATCAGTCCAGCCGACGCACTTATCGTCGCTTCTTTTCTGGAGGACCCGCAATCGGACATCCTTTACACAACTGACGGAGCCATAATAAGAAGTCGGACCATCGACGAACTCGCCAAAGAACGAGGGAAGAATATTCACGAGCTTGCCTGAGCTGAACGCCTGCGGGCTTTCGCCGCCTCCTCGACCTCAGTCCGCTCCTCCTTTTCGAGCTTGACCTCGACCCTCTCCCTCGGGTGCACCTTCTTCACATGTATCCCGAGTTTCTCTAGCGAAACGTTCTGTCCGCAGACCGGGCAGGGCTTGAGCTTAGCCATTCCAGACCCCCCTCATCCTTGTTTCCTATCGGAGTCCATCGTATTGAATCTAATCCCGATTGGCTATAGGAGCACACTCATTTGAGCCGGGGGGTGGGTGGCGTACATCCCTGCCATCGATCTGCGTGTCTGCAATCACCCGTGCGGTAATCGGGAGAATCATCGTTCTCCTAAATCGAGATTCAGATGTGTCACCTATAAGAAGTCCTGCCCCCTCAGCAAGTTGACTGAAGATGATACTCAAGCCCCCGCGAAAGAAGAAAAACAAGTTCCTGTTGCCTTTCGGCCTCTCTCTGGAAGGAGGGCGGTGCGGGGCCGCGGTCAGGGAATTCAGCGAGTGCTACCTTGTTGAAGGCATCAGGCACGCGCCATACGACTATGGCTTCCTCATTGTCGCGAGCAGGGAGAGGATGTTCCCCCTGTTCATGGCCCTCAGCGAGTTCGTCGGCGAGCCTTGCGCGGGATTCTTGGTCCACCACCTTCCCAGACCCGAGATGGCTTTTGTCTCAGGGAACTTGACGAAGGGGGAGGTTCTGGACGCCTTCACGCGGCACTCCTTCCAGCTCGTGAATGACGGCTTCGTCTCCTTCGGCATCTCTTCCGATGAGATCGAAATCGCGGTCGAAGACCACAAGAACTTCACGGTCTTCTGCAAGTCATCGCGCCAGGTCCTACGCGTCCTCGAGGAATATGGGATTCCGATGGGGCCGAAGTCTAAGTGGATCAACATCGTGGAACACGTTCATATCCCCATGAACCTGCTCTTCGAAGACGCATGGGTGAAGAGCGCCTGCGAGCCCATGCCGAGGGAGGAAATCGAGAAGTTCAATGCGGATCCAGAGGGATACAAGAAGTTCTATGCGGATATCATCTTGAGGCTGCGAATGGGACTCATGGAAGAGTACAAGCCTTCGCCGCAGTCTCATGTCCACCCGGGTTGATCATCTCGCGCGCCTCCGGCCGTCATGGGGCGGCTAGATATGTCGGATGACGAAGTCGGGGGCTCCCTCTTGCTCGTCCGCTCCCGCCCTTCAGGACAAGGCTGTCCTCGCTGCCCTTGCAAGCCTTCCTTAAGACTAACAAAGGGACCGCCACCGCCAAAGGTCGAGGCGAACTACAAGCCTCTCGTGGCCCTCGTGTTCGCAATCGTCCTGGTGGTCTTCGGACTATGGTCATCAAGGAAGAAGCCGTGGAGGGGCGGGACAGGGAAGAAGGCGGTGATGAAAGCTTTCACATTCATATCTATTCCGTTCGTCCTCGCGGAGGCGGCGACTGGTGTGGTGTCTTTCCTCACCGGGCAGCTGTCGATACCACCGGTGGTGGGAGTGGGCACTGCTGTTGACTTGGCGATTCTCCTGGTTGGGATAGTTGTCGCAGTTCTCCGAACAGTGAGGAATACACCGTCGGAAGCGGAAGAAGCGGGTGCGACGCAGAAGCGGTGACAAGCAGGAGGTTGACTGTCACCACGCAGGCAAGGGTGCCCCCGCCCTTCCGGGCGGGGCTTGGTGCAATGCCCTCCAAACGTAGCTGATGGCGGTCTCGATAAGGAGGTCCACCTTGTGAGGTGGGGATCCCCTGAATGCTTCCGTGCCGAAGAACCTGACTCTCATGAATTTCCTGGACATACTACTTAAGATCTGGACGCCATGGGATGGTAATCAGGCTTGAGTCCATTGGCGTAAGGTTTTTGTAGCATGGTCGTTATGGTCATTCACCCGACATTCTGTGAGTGAGGACGAGAATAAAGAAGCGAGCGGAGGATACAAACGAAGCATAGAAATATAGAGAGGAGAGCATAATCTCGGTTCGTTTGTGTCTGTGGGAAGCGATTTGGGTTCCGTGATGGTTTCGGGGGTATGTTGATGGATAAACTTCTAGCGTATGCGAGCTACAGGGTGATTCAGCGATTCGGCAGTCCGACATCGGGGACCGTGGAAGGACTCTGGTTTAACAAAGTCATGAGCCTTCTCGACCACGAAATCAAAAAGAAGCAAGCCAAGTACCGTGAAGGCCTGAAGCTACCCCACTGCTGGTACTGGTGGGGGGATCGGGTGGTTCTTAGGCGTGGACACATGCCAGATGAACTCCGACTTGAGAACCCGGAAATTTTCGATGGCAAACGCAGCAGATTCAGATGGGACGGGGACAGGCCAGAAGACCCACCCAGCAGGGACCGCAAGGTAGTCAACAGTTTGGTCGATTCACTGAGGAACCTCTACCCACAGAATGGCGAGGGTCTGCGGAGAATCGTCGACGACGTTTACAGCTACGCTCCATACGAGTTCCAGCGGTTGTATGCAGCATTTAGAACTGACTATCGTGAGCGTGTCGACCCACAAGTCAAACCGTTGCAGAGGACAATATTGAGGGCGGATTTGAAGAAGGCAGTGGCCGGTTTCCCATTCAAAGAGTTTCCCGAGCTTATTGTCGAGGCAACCGCGACGGGGGTTCTCGCAGGCGCCCTCTTGGCCGAGGATGGCGATGCTGCCACACGGCTCGCAATCCAGACCGCAAGGGCATTTTGGGAAGAGGCATTCTGCGCGGTTCTGATAACCACCGAAAAGGGGTACGACTACGTATCGGATCAGGTGGTTGATGAATGGAGGGAGGAAGCAATAGACCGGCTTGCGCGATTCAATGTCGAATTCCAAAGACATGCGGAAAGGGCAGTCTCTTCATTCAAATTAAGAACCCTCAATGAAGACCCCGTAGCCAGGACTTTTATTCACCCCAATGATTGGGGATCCGGAACAGAGGATTCGAGTCTGGTGGACAGCAACATGTATCAGTAGGTGGTCGCGTGGTCTTCCTGGACTCGGGTTTCTTCATAGCCTATCGCAATGCGAAAGATGACTTCCACGAGCACGCGAAGGAGATACTGGCGAAGATAGTTAATCGCGAGATTCTAAAGCCATACACATGCGACTACGTGCTTGACGAGGTCGTGACAAGGACTCGTCAGAAAGCTGGCTCTGTTCTCGCCGCTGAGGTCGGACGGGAAATCCTCGAGTCAAAGAACTGGACAGTTCAGTATGCCAGCAAGGCGCTCATCTCTCAATGCGTGGCTGATTGCAAGGGAATCACACAATCCGACCTATCCTTCACTGATCAGATTGTCGCGGCCATGGCTATGAATTACGCTCAGAAGATTGTTGTCACATGCGATGGAAGGGCGATCCCTCATTTCAAGAAGACGGGGCTGGATGTTCTGCGCTTGATGACTAATGGTGAATACCAGGAGCAGAAAGAGGCGCGCATCAGGAGCAAGCGGTGAGGCTCAGTCTGGACCTCCATAATGTAGTAAAGTCCTTATTCGCCCGTCCGTTTGCGAATCTGACATGACGCGAGAGTGCGACATCCTCGTGATCGGGGCGGGCCCTGGCGGCTACGTCGCCGCGATCCGCGCCGGACGCCTCGGCAAGAAGGTCATACTCATCGAGCGCGGGAAGCTCGGGGGCGAGTGCCTGAACTGGGGCTGCATACCCTCGAAGGCGCTCATACACGCGGGCAACATCGTCCACAAGATCGACACAGGTGCCGAATGGGGCCTGAACGTCAGGGAGCTCTCTCTCGACATGAGGAAGCTCCAGGCCTGGAAGCAGAAGGTCGTGGACAAGCTAACGAGCGGCGTCGGGCAGCTCTGCCGCGGGAACAACGTGGAGATACTCCCGGGCAGCGCGACCTTCCTCTCCGAGCACGAGGTGGATGTGACGACCGCGGAGGGCAAGGAGATCGTGTCGTTCAAGAACTGCATCATCGCGACCGGCGGGAGGCCTTCCGACCTGCCCGGGCTGGAGTTCGACGGCAAGAGGGTGATCAGCTCGAAGGAGGCCCTGGAGCTCACGAAGATACCCGAGTACCTCATCGTGGTCGGCGGCGGGGCGATCGGGCTGGAGCTCGGCACGTTCTACGCGAAGCTCAGGAGCAAGGTCACGGTCATCGAGCTAATGGACCAGATACTCCCGGGGACGGACCCCGAAGCGGTTCGGATCGTCTCGAGGAAATTGACCAAGTTCGGGGTGGAAGTCCACACCGGCTCTGTCGTGAAATCTTGGCGGGAGGAGTCCGGGAAGATCATCGCGACAGCGGAGACTCCGCAAGGCCCGATCGACATGGTCGGCGATTTCCTCCTGCTGACGGTAGGCAGGAAGGCGAACACCGACGGCCTCGGTCTGGACAAGACGAAGGTCGCCCTCGACAATAAGGGGCAGATCATAGTCGACAGGCAGATGAGGACGAGCGTCCCGCACATCTTCGCGGTCGGCGACGTGACAGGCCCGCCGTTCCTCGCGCACCGCGCCTCGAAGCAGGGCATCGTGGCCGCGGAGGTCTGTGCAGGCATGAAGAGCGAGGCGGACTTCAAGGCGATACCCGCGGCGGTGTTCACCGACCCGGAGTTGGCGGTCGTGGGCATGGGCGAGAAGGAGGCGGTGGAGAAGGGCCTGAAGGTGAAGGTCGGCAAGGTGAACTTCGCTGCGCTCGGCAGGGCGCTCGCGGCGGGAGATGCGGAGGGCTTCGTCAAGATAATCACCGAAGAGAGTTCCGGGCTCGTCCTCGGCGCGGTCATCGTCGGACCGTGCGCGTCGGACCTCATCAGCGAGCTCGCGTTCGCGATCGAGATGGGTGCCACCGCGGAGGACCTCGCGTACACCATGCACCCGCACCCCACCTTCCCCGAGGCGATCATGGAGACGGCCGAGGCCGCGCTCGGCAAGGCCATACACATCCTCAACAGATGACCGAGATGACCTGGCTAGTCGACCTTGGCACGATGGAATACGGGAGGGCGTGGGAGCTCCAGAAGGCACTCGTCCAGAGGAGGATATCCGGCGAGATCCCCGATGTGCTGCTGCTGGTGGAACATCCCGACGTAATCACCCTCGGCGTGCGGGGAAAGCAGGACGACGTGTTCACTTCCGATGTGCCTGTCTTCAAGATCGAGCGCGGCGGTGAGGCGACCTACCACGGCCCAGGGCAGCTAGTCGGCTACCCGATATTCTCCCTGAAGGAATGGCCCGGGGTCATGGACTTCGTGAGGAAGCTCGAGGAGGTCATCATCCGCGCATCGAGGGACCTCGGGGTCGAGGCGGGGCGGAGCACTCAGACCGGCGTCTGGGTCGGTCAGAGGAAGCTCGCGTCCATCGGCCTCGCGGTGAAGAACGGGGTCACTTACCACGGCTTCGCCGTGAACGTGAGCACAGACCTCTCGCGCTTCATGCTCCTCAAGCCGTGCGGCATGGAGGGATCGGTGATGACCTCTATCAGCGTCTCCACCGGGCGCGAAGTCGGATTGCGGGAGTTCAGGGAGAAGCTGCTGGCGAGGTTCGAGGAGCTCTTCGAGACGAAGCTGGAGCAGAAAGACGCGTCAACACTCTGAAGTGGACGATCGCGCGGGACGCGCAATAAAGTGGGGAGAGGTTGGGCTACTTGAGCCCAGGCTCGGCCGTGGGGGCCTTCGGTCGAGGCTCGCTCCGGGCGGCGGGGGGGCTCTTCTTCTCCGTGTCCTTCTGCGCCTTGAACCGCGCAGTCTCGGCGTCTACGTCGAACTGGAGGTCGTCTTTCTTGATGTGGTCCAGGGTAAAGATCATCCCCGGCTCAAAATTGGTCTTCCGCCTGCTCCCTGTCATGAGCGAAGCCTCTGATGTACGTTGTTTTCAGGCATATATGATGATTTCCTTGCGATTGCCACTTTCGACCTGAGAGCAAGGATGATATCAATCTCGATAGCGATTTCGAGCACAGGCTAGCGCCTGGATCCCTTGAGCGCCTTCACCAGTTCCGGGACGACGTGGAAGAGGTCTCCGACTATCCCGTAGTCCGCCATCTCGAATATCGCCGCGTTGGGGTCCGAGTTGATCGCGATGATCTTGCCGGACTCCTGCATGCCCGCCAGGTGCTGCACCGCCCCGGAGATTCCGATGGCCCAGTACACCTCTGGCCGCACCGTCTTGCCTGTCTGGCCGACCTGGTACTCCTTAGGGAACCAGCCCGCGTCCACCGCCTTCCTCGATGCGGCGACGGACCCTCCGACCAGCTTCGCGAGCTCGTCCACCATCCTGAAGTTCGCATGGTTCCTCAGCCCGTATCCTCCCGCCACGACGACCTTCGCGTCCTCGAGCTTCGCCCCCTGCTGCCCCTTCGACTCGACGAACTCGACCAGCCTCGTGTCGAAGTCCCTGTCCTCGAAGTCGACTTTCTCGCGGACGATGCTTCCCTCCCTTCCCGGCGTCTTCGCCGCCCTCTTGAAGACGTTCGCGCGGGCAGAGGCCATCTGCGGCCTGTGGTTCGCGCAGATGATGTGCGCCAGGCTCCTCCCGCCATAGGCGGGCCTGATCATGTCCAGGTTGCGCTCCTTCGTGACCTCGAACTTGACGCAGTCCGCCGCGAGCCCCGTCTCGATGATCGCGTGCACCCTGCCGCCGAGGTCCCTCCCGTTCTTCGACGCCCCGTACAGCACGACCTCGGGCTTGTGCTTCCTGATGAGAGTGACCATGACCTTCGCGTACGGCCTCGACAGGTAGTTCTCCAGGCGCTGGTCCTCCACGAGGTAGACCTTGTCCACGCCATATTCCACCGCCTCGCGCGCGAGGCCATCGGTCTTCCAGCCAGGCATGACGCCGGACAGCGCGACCTTCATCTCGTCCGCTATGCGCCTGCCCTCGCCGATGATCTGGATCGAGACGTCCCTCAGCCTCCCGCGCCTCTGCTCGAGGAAGACCCAGACGCCCTTGCTCTCCGGCGGCGGCATCTCAGACCCCCGCAATCTTGTCGTTCCTCAGGGCCTTCACGAGCTCGGGGACGGTCTGGCTCGGCTCTCCCTTGAATATCTTCCCGCCGCGCGCTGGCAGCACAACCGTGTCCACGCGGTTCACGACTGTCGGCGAGCCTTTCAGTCCGAGCTTCCCCGGCGCGAGGCCGACATCCGCCGCGGACCACTGAGTGACCAGCCCGCCGCGCTTGACCCTGATCTTGCCTGACAGTGAAGGCTCCCTCGGCCTGTTGCACCCGAAATTGACCGTCACGAGGCAGGGCATCGGACACTCCCAGACCTCGAAGCCGTCCTCCACCGCCCTCTTCCCGCGGACCTTGCCGTCGACGATCTGCACGTCGACGCAGTAGGTGATCTGAGGGAGGTCGAGGTGACCGGCTATGCCGGGGCCCACGTGCCCGGTCGAGCTGTCTGTCGTCTCCTCCCCGCAGAGGATGATATCGAACTTGCCTATCTTGTGGATCGCCTCGCTCAGCGCGAGACCGGTGGGCACGGTATCGGAACCGCCGAGCGCCCTGTCGGAGAGCAGAATGGATCTGTCCACGCCCATCGCCATCGCCCTATCCAGCGACTGCGTGAAGACCGTGGGGCCCATGGTGAGCGCGATTATCTCACCGCCATGTCTGTCCTTCAGCTGGAGCGCGACCTCGAGCGCGTGCCTGTCGGGCGGGTTTATTTCGCTCGGGACCCCGACCCTCTTCAGGGTGTGCGTGACCGGGTCCACTTGGATCTCCTGGGCCTTGGGGACCTGCTTGATGCAGACGATCATCTTCGGTCCTTTGGCGGTGGCGGGTTGTGGAATCAAGATGTCACGGGCCCTTGCGGGATGAATCTGCCAAGATGCCGAATTGAGTGGGCATAAAGTAGTTTTCGCATCGAGTATCGAAAGAGGATACGACCGTGCCAGAAGACGATTCCCGGCGGTCCAGTCCTATCCCCCGCCTGAGCCTCAGGGAGAAGCTGGGCGGCGATGGCTTCAGGCGGCCCTGAGGGTGAGAGTCTATGCCAACGAGAACATCGTCGCGGAGAAGCTCAGGGCGATGGCCGAGCGGAGGCGGGTGAGGGTGATCCCGGACATGTGTGCCAAGGCGAGCTTGACGGCGGCGAAGCTCAGGCCAACAACAGGAACAGGAAGAGCGGGATCGCAACGACATCGTCGCTCACCCCAAGGTCGTCCTTGGTCACTATGATGCCGAAAGGAGCGGACTTCTCCTCCTCGATGAAGTCGATGACCGGTCTGCGGTCGGCGGGCGTGACCTGCTCCTGATACTTGACCTCAAGGGGGATTGCCCGCTTGCCAAGTCGCAGGACGATATCCACTTCCTGCCCCCTGTAGTTCCGCCAGTAGAACAGCTCGGGACTCTGGCCCGGATTCATCACGAGCAGAAGGCGCAGCGCGTGGTCTGCAACGACGGTCTCGATCAGGCGACCGAAATAGGAAGGTTCGTGGAGGACCTGTGGTCCGACGTTGCCCGTGAGCCCGTTGGCCAAAGCTGCGTTGGCCATGTAGAGCTTCCTCTGCTTCCTCACCCGAGAAGCTCGGCTCTTCGTCCAGAACTCCGACCTCGTCACCACGAGGACTGACTCAAGGTAGTCTAGGTACTCGCGGACCACCTGGGGGGAGAGGTTCACGTTCTTCGCTAGCGTCGTGTAGTCGAACCTCTGGCCGGTCTGATCCGCTATGAGCCCGACCATGGCGCTGAGCGCCTTCGGGTTGCGGACGTCGAAGAAGCGGAGCAGGTCCCTCGCGAATATCAGATCGACGTACTCGCGCAGCCTGCGGCCTGCCAGGTTCAGGTCCTCGACGCGGAGGAACTCGGGGTAGCCGCCGGTGTAGAGGAATTGCTGGAGTCGCGACTTCAACCTCCGCTCGAACGGCGCGAGTTGCCCAGAGGCGAAGCGCAACGCCCGCAAAAGGCCGTCGGGAGACCCCTTCTCGACGCTCTGCGCGAACGCTTTCCGAAGCGAGAGGGACACATCGTTGTAGTCTTCGCGGCCCTCATGGAACGTGAGCACGTCGACGAACTTCATCGGGAGGACGAGCTGGACGTCGCAACGGCCGACGAGCGACGTCTCGATGCCATGCCGGACAGCCGAATGGGATGAATCGGAGATGACGAACTTGAGTGGCAGCTTCCTGTCGTACCAACCCTTCAGGATCCGGTCCCAGTCGGGCAGCTTCGCGATTTCGTCAAGGAACACGTAACAGGTGTCCTTGAGTTCCCGCCAAGGGGTGGCAACTATCCGCTCGGAGTAGACGTCGAGCGCGGCCGTGACCGCATCGCCGCCTCCTGTCTGCAGCTGGGGGAAGTCCATGGCTAGGAAGAGCACGTTCTTCGGGTTCTTGCGGTCCGCGGCCAAGACGTCCTGGATCGTCTGATAGAGGAGCACGGTCTTGCCGACCTGGCGGGGGCCTACGACAGCCGTGATGCGTTCGGTCGACAGCTCCCCTCGCAGGACATGGAAGTCCCTCCTCCGGAAGGGCGGGGCGAGGACATCGGGGACCCTCCCGGACGCCCACCAAGGATTTTGGTCCGCCAGCATGCGGAGGAGCTGCGCTTCGCCTTTTGCAGACATCATGATTATAATCCCGATGTCAAGTATGCAACATCGACATTATAAACGTTATGTTCGATTATCGATTTCAAGACTGCGCAGGAAGTGCCTCAATCCTGCCCGGGGAAGACGAAGTCCCTCTTGGCGGGCCGGCGGCGTGAAATCATGGCGGCGCGGGGGCGCGGGGACTGCGGGACGAGCTGCGGCATGGATCGAGGCTATAACTCCTTCGAGATCGATACGGAAGACCCACTTGAGTCTCGCCCGATGTTCCCGAGGATCACCTCCCGAGTGGTGTTCCAACGTACAGAGCATCCAGTCCACCATCTGGGAATCTGTTCCACCATTGACACGGTGCAGCGCTGGAGTCCTGGGGAAAGAGATTGCTCCGCGCCAACCATGATATAATCGCACGCGTATCGCCCGGCTATGAGGAAGGAGGCGAGGTGGATGAGACGCGGCAAGTGGAGTGTCGTCGTGTCAGTGCTGTTATTGATTGACGTCTCGCTGCCCTTGGCGGCGAAGGGCCCGCCAGCGGTCACTCAGACCATCGGGGGATCACATGCGCCCCCTCTCCGTATGCCGGACGGCTTCTTCACGGAGAACGCGGGACAGGTGTCCAACGAGCAGGTAAGATTCTATTCCACTGGCGACATGCAGTTTGGCTTCGCCGAGAGCGCGGTGCTCGTTAAGCTGGTTGAGCGAGACAACGCCCGCCCTCTTCACGACTTCGAAGACTTGATGAGAGGACCGCAAGTCCAACGCGATAATCTTCCTCCCAGCCGAGGCGTCATGGTTAGCATCACCTTCCCCGGCTCGAACGAGGTAACACCCCTGGGCGTGCAGGAGATGCCCCACCGCAGCAACTACTTCATCGGAAACGACCCCTCCAAGTGGAGGACAAGCGTGCGCAGCTACCGCGAGATAGTGTACAGGGACCTGTACGACGGGATAGACCTCTCGTACAGGACGCAGGACGGGCAGCTAAAGTACGAGTTCATCGTCAGTCCGGAGGCGGACCCCGCCCTCATCACAATGTCGTATGAGGGCGTCGAGGGCCTTCACGTCGACAGATCGGGCGAGCTCGTCGTCAGCACCGCCCTTGGAGAACTGAGGGACGGGATGCCGATCGCATTCCAGGACGGGAGGCAGGTGGAGTGCGCCTTCGTTCAGCGAGGCATGTTGTCGTTCGGCTTCGGATGTGATGGTCGTAATCCTTCCCGTCCATTGGTGATAGACCCGCTCGTCTACGCGACCTTCCTTGGCGGAGGTGGAGGCAGAGAAAACTACGCCTTCGGCATCGCTGCCGACTCTTCCGGAAACGCCTACGTGACCGGCGACACCTCGTCCATAGACTTCCCCGCCACGCCCGGTTCTTTCGACACTACCTTCGACGGTGTTTTGGACGCGTTCGTGGTCAAGCTGAATGCGGCAGGCAGCGCCCTCGTCTACGCCACTGCCCTGGGCGGCATCGATGGCGACTATGGGTACGGTATCGCTATCGACTCCTCCGGAAACGCCTACGTGACCGGTTGGACCTCTTCCGCGGACTTCCCCGTCACGCCCGGCTCGTTCGACACGACTTTCGACGGTTTGTTGGGCGACGCATTCGTGGCCGAGCTGAACGCGGCAGGCAACGCCCTCATCTACGCCACCTTCCTGGGCGGCGGTGACCACGAAGAGGCCTTCAGCATCGCCATCGACTCTTCCGGCAGCGCCTACGTGAGCGGCAACACGCGATCCGCGGACTTTCCCACCACGCCCGGCTCATTCGACACGAGCTTCAACGGCGTGAGCGACGCATTCGCGGTCAAACTGGACGCATCTGGCACATCCCTCGTTTACGCCTCATTTCTGGGCGGCGGCATCAGTGATTGGGGATACGGCATCGACGTCGACTCCCTTGGCAATGCCTACGTGTTCGGTGACACCGAGTCCGCGGACTTTCCAGCCACGCCGGGCTCATTCGAAACGACCCTCAATGGCGTGGGCGACGCTTTCGTGGCCAAACTGGACGCGACGGGCAGCACCCTTGTGTACGCCACGTTCCTTGGCGGTGGCGGCGGTGATTGGGGCAACGCCATCGCCGTCGACTCTTCCGGCAGCGTCTTCGTGACTGGATACACCGACTCCACAGACTTTCCAGCCACGCCGGGCTCGTTCGACACGACCTACGGTGGCGGCACCAACGACGCATTCGTGGCCGGGCTAAACGCAGCCGGCGACGCCCTTATCTACGCCACGTACCTGGGTGGCGTCGATCATGATTGGGGCATGGGCATCGCCGTCGACTCCTCAGGGAGTGCCTGCGTGACCGGCTACACATCCTCCGCAGACTTCCCTTCCACGCCCAACTCGTTCGACACGACCCTCGACGGCATCCACGACGCCTTCGTGGTCAAACTGGACGCGACGGGGAGTGCCCTTGACTACGCTAGCTTCTTGGGCGGGGGCGACTCCGAAGCGGGCATCAGCATCTTTGTCGACTCCGCCGACAGCGTCTATGTGACCGGCTACACCATCTCCGCGGACTTCCCCGCCACGCTTGGCTCGTTCGACACGATCTACAACGGCGGCATAACCGACGCATTCGTGGCCAAGCTGAATCTCATTTCGAGGCCGGTCCTATCTGCGACGGGCGAGCCCAACTACGTTTCCGACGGCCTCCATCCGGAGACAGGCAGCGCCGGCGTCACGTCATTCGAGTACAGGGTGAAGTATACCCACGCGGACAACGACACGCCTCTGGCGGGAGACCCGAAGCTCTACATATCGAAAGGCGGCGTCGAGATCACGGGCAGTCCCTTCACGATGGCCGCAGTCGATCCCGCAGACACCACGTACACTGACGGGAAGCTCTACACCTACAGCACCACGCTCTCCCCCCGCGGCACCGACTACACGTACTACTTCAGCGCCAGTGATGACACGGGGAACGCCGCGACTGATTGGCCGAACCCCCCTGCGGACGCCCCGGACGTGCTGAACCGTGGTCCGACGGCGGACGCAGGATCGGACCAGCCGGGCAGGTTACGCAACGAGGTCGTGTACCTCAATGGCACCGGATCGACGGACCCCGACGGAGACGCGCTCGCCTTCTCGTGGACGCAGACGGCAGGTCCGACCGTCGTGCTCACCGGCGGCAACACCGCCACGCCATCATTCACACCGACGGTCGCGGGCACCTACACGTTCGATCTGACGGTGAACGACGGCTTCGCCGGCGGGACTGACGTGGACACGGTCACCGTGACCGTCGTCAACCGCCATCCCGTCGCAGACGCTGGCGGTCCGTACACCTGCAAGGCTGGGGAAACGATAACCCTCAACGGTAGCGGCTCGACAGATCCCGACGGTGACGTCCTGATATACCAGTGGACCGTCCAACTCGCCACTGTCATCACTCTCTCCGGCCAGAAGCCGACCTTCACATGCCCCGGCACCGAGGGCATGTTTACCGTCAGCCTGAATGTGACGGACCCGGGTTCTCTCTCCGGAACCGACGACGCTCAGCTGTCGATCCAACCAAAGGGGGGAGAGGCAGCCGACTGGACGTGGCTGATCGTCGTCGCGATAGCGGTGGTGGCGGTATTGCTCATCCTGTTCCTCTTGATCCGCAGGAAGAAGCGAGGGGAGGAGATAAATCAGCAAGAGAAACCGAGCGAGTCGCCGCCAAAGTCGCCGAGCTGATGCGCTTCCGCGCGGTCCGCACCTCCGAGACTTGCTGCGGACTCATCTTTAATACGGTTGGCCGCCATCCGCAACTCTGCTCATGGAGACCATGCGATGAAGGGGATGAAGAGGGTTCAATCATTCGTCCTACTCTCGTTCTTTGTCGGGAGCTGCTTGGCTGTCTTGGCCTCGGTGCCCGAGGTGGCGTCTGCCTACACACCCCATGTCCCGATCTACATCAATGGCAACGCGGGCTTCACTCCCGCCAACGGAGTTACCGGCGGCAGCGGCACGCTCGTAGATCCATTCATCATAGAGGGTTGGGAAATCGACGCCTCCACGGCGCATGGGATGGCGATCTGGAATACGGACGCTCACTTTGTCATCCGCGACGTCTATGTGCATTCCGGCTTCAGAGACTACGACGACATCGTCCTGGCGTTCGTGTCGAATGGAAGCATCGAGGACTCGCTCCTGTCGGGCGAGGGCATTGGGATTAGCCTTGGTGAGTCGAACAACGACACGATTAGGTCCAACGTCATCACCGACAATCTCTGGGGCATATCTTTAGGCTTTTCCGTGAACATCAATATCACCGCCAACGATGTGACGAACAACAGGGAGGACGGCATCCATGTCTACTATTCAGACAACAACGTCTTCACCGCAAACAACATCACAGGCAACAATCGGGGTATCTGGGTGGATGAGTCCGACGGCGCCACCATCACCGGCAACACAATCTCGAACAACAGCCTCGATGGCATCCGGCTCCGTCACTCGGAAAGCGCCGTCGTCAGAGCCAACAGGTTCATCGACGACGGTGTCTACTTGGATAGCTTCGTCGTCCCCGACTTCAACTCGCACACGATCACCCCGGACAACCTCGTGAGCGGATTGCCCATCTACTACTACAAGGATTGCAGTGGACTCGACATCAACGGCATCCAGGCCGGCCAGATCCTGGTCGCCAACTGCAGTGACGTCAAGATATCGAATCTCACGATAGCAGGCACCGACGCGGGCATCGAGTTGGTCTTTGCACCTGGGGCCACTGTCGAGACCAGCAGCGTCTCTGATAGCCTCTACGGCATCTTCCTCGCGTACTCCGACAATGTGACCATCAAGACCAACAGATTCAACGGCAATGAATGGGGAGTCTTCCCCGCAAGGTCCAATAACCTCGCGATTACCGCCAACAACATCTCCGACAGCGACTCGTACGGAATCTTCCTCGGCTACTGCGACGAGACAACCATCTCGAACAACAGCGTCTACAACAACAGCGAAGGCATCTATCTCTACTACTCGACCAACACCACGGTCTATCACAACAGCATAGTCGGCAACGTCAACCAGTCCTACGATAACATGGGTCCGGAAAACTCCTGGGACGACGGCTATCCCAGTGGCGGGAACTACTGGTCAAACTACACAGGCGTTGATCAATTCGGCGGTCCAAACCAAGACAAGCCAGGGTCGGACGGGATTGGGGACACGGCGTATTTGATTGACACCGACAGCCAAGACAGATACCCGCTGATGGCCCCTTGGAACACTCCGCCGGTCATAACGCACACTCCCCACGGCGATGTCTCCGTCAACGAGGCGATCATCATCACCGCCAACGTCACCGACGACGCTGGCGTCAAGGCTGTCTACCTGCACTACAAAGCGGTCGGCGCATCGACATTCGTTGAAGTCAGGATGATCAAGACAACAGGCGACACATACGAGGCCACAATTCCCATCCAGACGGAACCGGGCACGGTCCACTACTACATCAACGCGACCGACGATTGGGGCAACGAGGCCCGCCATCCGCAGACGGGAGAACACTCACTGCAGGTGGCGCAGAAGGAGAACCCGCCACTCTCCGACATGACCATGATATTGATGGTAGTCACGGGGGCATTGCTTGCCGTCATCGCAATCATAGCAGCCGTCACCTTGTTTCTGAAAAAAAGGAAGAAGCGAGGAGAGGAGAAATAGGAAGCGCCGCAGACGGAGCCCTCGCAACCGCCGAAGCGAACCTGAATGCGGCGGCAGTTGACATGAATCTTCCTGAAGATCGCGTCGACTACGATGTTCAACTCTGACGAAGTCTCGGAGAAGGGCCAACTTCATTGCCTGCGGCTGCAGCTTCTCGATCTGCTACGGCTTGCCGCGGTTGCGCTTCTTCTCCCGCCATTCCTTGACCATGGCGACTATGTCTTCCTCCCGAATGCCTTTCGTCGCTGTCTTGTCCAGAAGTTCTCGAAGCCTGCTGCGTCTCGTCTCCTCGAGGAACAACCTGATCTGAGCCCGAAGCCACTCGTTGCGTGTCTTGAATCCTCGAACCGATATGGCCTCATCCAGCTCGTCCAGGGTCTCCTTCGGCACTCGGAACAGTATCTGGTTTTCCGCCATGAGTTCTCTCCTGTTATATCAAACTGATATCATTTAAGCCTTTTGCTTGGAGGAATCATGGTGTGCTGCACGAAGAATCGAAGGAGCCCTTGCAGTGTATCTGATTTTGCTCATCCAAACCTGATCTCAGGCGAGCTGGCGTCCTCGCGTGCCCTAGGCCTCCACCCCTTCCTCGACGGCAATGCTGACGAGGGATATCTTCCGCCTGTTCTCCTCGAACTCCTCCGGCGTCAGGCATATCATGTCGACTGGGATTCCTCTCCTCCAGAGCAGCCTCAGCCCCACGGATCTCTTGAGGAAGCCCATGCCGGCGAAGGTCCTGCTGACTATGATCATGTCGACGTCGCTGTCGGGCCTGCTGTCGCCTCTCGCGTAGGAACCGAAGACTATGAGGCGATCTATCGGGACAAGGCGGGAGGCCTCGCTCTTGAAGGCCCTCACCCTCCGCATCACCTCAGCCGGGAGCTTACCCATTTGACCACCTCCCTGGAAGCCTTCACCACGTTGCTCACGTCCTCCCTCGTCCCCAGCTCGGGCATGTCCGGATATCTCGTCCCCGTGTAAGCAGGGCTGACGATCGCGCACATCCTCAGCACCTCGGCCGGCGCCTCGACCTCTGAGGCGAGCTCGACAAGGTCGTGACTCCTCTTGAACGTCCCTTTTGTCTCTATCGACAGAGCCTTCAGGGCTTTTTCGGTGGCCTGCTGCGCGTAGAACGCCGCGGCGTCGTATATCTTCCCTTGGAAGTTGTAGCGGGAGATCATCGCGTCCCTCTTCGCCCTCCGCATCCATGCCTCAGCTTCTTCCTTCAACGCGCTACCTTCCTTGTCTGTCCGACCGGATCGCCACCGACGCGTACAACATGCCTCGTTCCCCCGATATAAGCTTCGGTCTGCTGTCCGGGAGGCTGCGAGGGTGAGGCTGGCGGCTGTCAGCTGCTGTATCGTTCTGGCGCTCAGCTCGCCAGGGTTGTCGTTGCCCTTTTGCTTGGAGGAATCATGGTGTGCTCCGTGAAGATTCGAAGGAGCTCTTGCGGGTGTTGAATGGCGTCTCGGCGGAATTCAAGCCTTGGAGAGCTGCGCGTTCACCAGAGTCGCGAAGTCTGTGATGCGGAGGCTTCCAACGCCCTCCTGCTGCATCCTGTTCGACTGTGAGCACTTCAGGTGAATCTGACACTTGGGGCAGGCGGTGACGAGGGTCTGCGCGCCTGTGTCCAGAGCCTCCGCGAACCTGTCCCTGCGGATCGCCTCTGAGACGCTGTCGCAGTTGAGGAAGTGTGTCGTGCCGCAGCAGATCGAGTCGCTCCTGTTCCTGTCCATCTCGACGAGATGCACACCCGGTATCTTCGCGAGGACCTCCCTCGGCGGCTCGTAGACCTTCATGTGCCGCCCGAGCCTGCACGGGTCCTGATACGTGACGATGCCCTCAAGCTTCGACATCTTGAGCGAAGATGTTCCGAGCTTCTCGGAGACGAACTGCGAGATGTGCTTGACCTCGAAGTCGAACTTGGCGACTTTGGGATAGTTCATCTTCAGCGTCCTGAAGCACTCAGCGCAGCTTGTCACGATCGTCTTGGCCCCCGTCTTCGCGATCGCCTCGACGTTCTTCTTCACGAGCTTCTCGAAGTTCCCGCGGTCCCCGGACCAGAACAGGTCGTGCCCGCAGCACACTTCGTTCTTCATCAACGCGGGAGTCACGCCGAGCTTATTGAGCAGCTCGACCGTGCTCTTCGCGATGCCCGTGCCCTCGATCTTGATGTAGTCGAATATCGTGTCGAAGTAGGGCAGGCAGCCGACGAAGTAGAGCACCTCGCCGCTCTCCGCCGTCTTCAGGCCATCGCTCACCCAGGACAGCCTCTCCTGGTTCCCGCCATCGTCTGCCATCATCCTCGCGAGCGTGTGGGTGATGCCCGCGTGCGCGCAGAAGCCGCCCCTCCTCTCCTTCGCCGACATCGCCCTGACCCTGCTCATGAAGTCGACGAAGCCGACGTTGCTGGGACAGTTCTTCTCGCACAGGCCGCACGTCAGGCAGGAGAACATGTCGAGGTCCGCGAGGACGTCGCTCCCGTAGCCGTAGACCATTCGCGCGATGTGCATGCGGGGCGAGTAGTTGCCGCCGAGGCGGGCTATCGGGCACGAGCCGGTGCACTTCCCGCAGTCGAGGCACAAGAAAGCCCTCGTGTCCTTGAGCATGCTTTCCAGTTCGCTCTTCATGCCTTTTCACCGCCGCGATGACCCGAGAATTTGCTCAGAGCGCGACCAAGTTCGTTGATGTTGTCCGAGGAGATGTTCGCCCCCTCGATCTGCACGCTACCCGAGCCGAGCGTCCTGAGGAGCTTCTGGCCGCTCTCAAGGCGCTTCTTCCCCTGCTCAAACCGGTCCTTCTGCTTCACGTTGCTGAAGCAGTCCACCATGAGGATACCGTGGACTCCGAGCTGCAGACTCTCGAGGACTTGTATCGGCTCAGCGCGTCCGGAGCAAAGAAGCCTGACCGGGAGACCACTGATTTCGACCTTCTTCGCCATCCTCGCCCCGAGAGGCTCCACGGGGCACGAGCCGCAGCTGGTGATCTCCTGTCCATTCCCTTCTCCATCCCAGATTCTCCCCAGAGCGTCGAGGACCATGCCTCCGCTGAATTGCCTCTGGGAGATAGCGCCAGTCGGGCAGACCGAACCGCAGATCCCGCATCCCTTGCACGAGACCTCGTTCACAATCACCCGCGCCTTCTCCATGTCCCAGGTGAGTGACGGGCAGAGCTTGATGCACGCGAGGCAGTGCGCGCACAGCGCTTTGTCCACGGTGGCGGGATGCACCCTCATCGTGTCGGGGCCGCCGCCATCAGCCGCCTCGATTGTGAGGGTTTGAAGATCAACTTCGGGCATCAATGCCTTCGCGTTCTCCTCGACCAGAAGAACAAGGTCAGATGCGCCGTGGTGCTTGCCTACATCTCCCGCCATGATTGACACCAAGGTTTCTTTCCGCGTCGCGGCTGCGCTGGGTCGTATCGGTCGCGGAGACCGCCGGTCGCAATCTTAAGGATTTGGCAAGTATCCTCAAGGCCCGACCGCAGACGCCACCACTGCTGGCGGTGATTGTTGACTCAGTGCCAGACAGTCCCGCGCTGCAGCCTTGGCGGGAACCTTGGCAGCACCGCGCCCGTCTCGCTCTGTATCGCGATGTCCAGCTTCCCGCCAACCTTGAACTTCTGGCGGTCCTGATCGCTCAGCCCATGCGTCAGCCCTACGATTATCGAATCCTTGCTCGCGACGCGACCGCGGGATAGCAGCGCGAGTCCGACCTGCACCGTCCCGACGACGACGCTGCTCGTGACCTCGCCTATGATCTCGCCCTCCTTCGTCGCGACTGCGTCTCCCCTGCGGACCACGCGTGCGCCCTTCTTGTCAATCTTGAACCTGACGACCTCCCTCTTCCTGTTCAAGGCCTGGCGCATCATCTCGTCGCGCCCGATGAAGAAAGGCTTGTGCAGCTTGACGAACATGCCGTAGCCCGCCTCGATTGGGCTGATGCCGTCCGGCCCCGCGAGCTCGTTGCCCCAGAGCGGCAGGCCCGCTTCGGTCCTCGTCGAGTCCCTCGCGCCGAGGCCGGCGGGCTTCGCGCCGAGGCTCAGCAGCAGCTTCCAGGTCGCAACGGCCTTCTGCGGGTGCACGAATATCTCGTAGCCGACGTCCTCGCCCGTGTAGCCCGTCCTCGAAAGGAAGCAGGGCGTCCCCTTGATGCTGAACTCGCCGATCTCGAACTTCTTCATCCTCATGAACTTGGGGTGGTCCTTGGTGACGACCTGGGAGAGCATCTGGCGGGACTTCGGACCCTGCAGTGCGATGAGCATCTTCCTGTTGTTCTGCGCTTGCGGGGTCTTGAGGTTCCTGATGTCCGCCTTGCCTTCGAGTTTGACCTTCCTCCCGCCATAGGTGAGCGAGACCTTGCCCTCGTTGACGGAGTCGAGCCACTTCTCGACCTTGTCGGAGTTGGCCGCGTTGGCGACGATGATGAAGCGCTCCTTCCCGAGGCAGTAGACGAAGATGTCGTCCAGGACTCTCCCCTGGGTGCCTAGGACGTATGAGTAGTGCGAGTGGCCCGGGTGCATCGACTTCAGGTAGTTGCTCGCGACGATGTCGATGAACCTGGCGGCGTAAGGTCCGGTCACCTCGAAAATGCCCATGTGCGACAGGTCGAACAGGCCCGCGTTCTCCCGCACGTTCGCGTGCTCGGAGCGGATCGACTCGAAGACGACCGGCATCTCCCACCCGGCGAACGGGTGTATGGAGACGCTGGGGTACAGCTCCCGGTGCAGGTCGAGCAGGAAGCTCTTCTTGAGCTCGCCCTCCTTCGGCTTTGGCCCGGTGAAGATTATCGGCCTGGCCTCGTCTTTGAGCTTCAGCATGTCGACGCCGACGAAGTAGGGCTTCGTGACGTCGAACAGATCCGGTCTGCGCATCAGGACCTGGTGGCCCGCCACTTTCCCGCCATCAGGGATGCCTGGTTGACGGCCGATCACATCTCTCGCAAGTATTCCAGCCGTCGAGGCAGCCTTCCCGCCATCGAGCGAGAGCATCTTCTGGAAGACGCGGGCGACCACTACCCCGCTCCCGCACAGCCTGAACCTGTCAGGCTGGCCCTTCCTGCTCAGCTTCATGAGTTCGACGAGGTTCCCGCCATGGTTGAAATGCTTCGTCCAAGGCGAGCCGCTCTCTGGCAGTCGCCCCGCAATGCGTCCGACGACCTTCGCCGCTCCCCTTCCCGCGACGTCGAAGGCGGCCCATAGCCCATCGCCCGCGGACATGTCGCGGATCATGACCGGCCCCTCGACCTTCATGAAAACGTCGATGTCGTGGCGGGTGTAGCCGTCAGAGAGAGCGCAGATCCATTCCATCACCTCATCCGCGAGGGCGTTCAGCCCCGTGATGACGTACCTCGGCCCGTGCTCGACGTCCTCCAGTCTGAACAGGTCGACCGTGGCCATGACCCCGCCGTCTGGATCGAGCATCAGCGACTGCAGCCCCTGGTTCTCCCGGAGGCCGTAAACATTCTTCGTGATGATGCCCTGCAGGAATTCCGTTGACTTCTCGCCAGAGATCTCGATGGCGGGAATGTCCGATGAATCGATGAGGACCGCGTTCTTCTTGGATGCTTTCAATTCGCTCTTCAGCCCCGAGACTTCCCTCGGGACCTTCCAGCCGTTCCTCTCGACGAACTTCGCACCTGCGGACTTGTAAATATCGAAGAGGGGCGTCGTCCTCCCCTTGACCTTCGGGGCGACGGTGAAGTGCGGGTAGTCGAGCGCCATCGGCTCGCCCTCGGAGTCCATCTCCGCGACCAGCTCCGCCACGCCCTTCCTCGCTTTAATTATCCTGTCGAAGCTGACCTTGCCCCTCGCCATGTCCTTGGAGGTGCCGATGTAGTCGAACGGGATTATGCCCGTCAGCACGGAGTGGATTATCCTCGCGAGGCGGACCATGTGCTCCTCCTTGAGCCCCTTCTGGGTGATCCATGTGGTCCCGAGCCTGATGGCGGACGGGTGGACCGCGGTCTCGTCGCCCGAGATCTCGTTCTTGTTGCACGTGATGCCGCACAGGTCGAGTATGCGCGAGGCGACCTCGCCCGTGAGGTTGAACCCTCCCTGCTTCAGCTCTCGCAGGCTAATGAGGACGATGTGGTTCTCGGTCCCTCCATAGGCGATGTGCATCCCGAGCCTCTGCAGCTCCTTGGCGAGCGCCTGCGCGTTCCTGACTATCTGCCTCTGCAGCGCCCTGAACGCGTCGGTCTTCGCGATCTCGAAGCAGACCGCCTTCGCGAGTATGTTGTTGAAGTGCGCCCCGCTCTGTTCGCCGGGGAAGACCGCGGAGTCGATCCTCCTGGCCCTGTCGATGTCGGTCGTCAGGATGACCGCGCCCCTCGGACCGCAGAGCGTCTTCTGTGTGGTGAACACGACCGTCTGCGCGTAGTCGATAGGGTTCGAGAGCATGCCGCCGGCGATGAGCCCGGCGATGTGAGAGATGTCAGCGTGCACGAAGCAGTCGCCGACCTCGTCAGCGATTTCCCTGAGCTTCTTCCAGTCGACGTCCCAGGTGTGCGCGCTGTAGCCGCCGATGATCATCCTCGGCTTGTGCTGGAGCGCGAGCTGCCTCAGCTTCTCGTAGTCCACCTTGCCCGTCGTCAGGTCGACGTCGTAGGAGACTATCTTGTAGTGCTTCCCCGACCTGTTCGCCCTGCTGCCGTGGGTAAGGTGACCGCCGCTGGAGAGGGCCATGCCCATGACCGTATCGCCAATCTTCAGGAAGGCCTCGTAGATCTCGTTGTTCGCGGTAGCGCCGGAGTGCGGCTGGACGTTCGCGAAGATGTGGTCCGCCGGTGTCTTTTCTGTCGCGAACAGCTCGGCGACCCTCCTCTGTGCGATCGCCTCTACCATGTTGATGTAGTCGCATCCCTTGTAGTAGCGCCTATCCTGGTAACGCCTGTGGAGCACCATCTGCCTGTCGAGGTCCTCCAGGGACTTGCGCTCCTCCGTCATCATTCTTTTGCGGGGGTAGCCCTCGGCATAGAGGTTCGTGTACGTGGAGGAGAGCGCCTCTCGCACTGGCTTTGGGCACATGGCCTCCGAGGCGATCATGATCAGCTTGTTGTTCTGACGCGCCTGCTCGAGGTCTGCCAGCTTCTTTGCGACCTCGTCGATCTCCGCGAGCGTCTTGTTGAACACCATGGCCGCATACGACTCCTTCGGGGAGCGGCGGGCTTTCTTGGTCACCATAGTTTCACCTTTGTCGTCATGACCGGATTGACGGTCAGACACCGAGTCCACCGGTCTGTGTCATGAGGATTTGGCGCTGCCCTATAAACAATATGATTTGGGCGGCACTCCAGTCATCAGGGCAATAATAAGCACTGCATTGGGGCAAACAGTGACTCTGAGGTAAAACAAGAGCCACATACGCCAGCGCTATTTCTTTGGAGGCTGCTCTGTCCCGCTCGAGGGAGACGCCGGTGGCGGCGATTCATCCTCCTCTTGCTTCCTCCGCCGCCAGAGAGCGAAGACCATGATGAGGACTGCCGCCACAGCGATAGCCGCAAAAACGATCAGCCAGATGAGAGCTGTAATCGTCGTTGTTGACTGGTCCGCGCCAACATGCACCTCCAGAGTCCGCTCAAGTTCCATATTCCCGAGGTTGTCTGTCGACCTGTATCCGATGGTGTGGACGCCTTCAGACAGCGAGAAGGGAGCGTTGTATCTCGTCCAGTTACCGCCGTCGATCCTGTACTCGGTGTACGCGACCCCGCTCAACGCGTCCGTGGCGCCGAGTGCGAAGAAGGTGGCGGTGGTGAACGGCTCGATGGCGGGGGAGATGCTCGTTAGTGGCGGTGTATCATCCACGTAGAGGATGGTGTTCCTCACCTTCTCGACGTTGCCAGCGTAATCCACCGAATACCATGCGATCTGATGCTGTCCATCCGCCTTGCCCGTGAGATCGAACTGCCCTGTTGCGGTGTAGTTCGCCCAGCTACCGTCATCTATCCGGTAGGTCGTGTTTCTGATGCCCACCCCGCTTCGATCCTCGATCGAGAAGCCAAGTGGGGTTGACGATTTGACATAGGTAACTGCCTCGGTGTAGTTTGGGTCGCCGATGACCAAGGACGTGACCGGGCCACTCACAGCGTAGATTGTCCACGTAAAGATGTTGTTCGCCTCGTTTGATTCGTTCACATAATTCAGAAGGTCCACATGCGCTGTCACGAAATACTTGCCTGGGTTGGCGGGTGAAGTCCAGTTCATGGCGCAAGGACCGATTGTGGCTCGTGCCGGAATCGGCTGGAAGACGCAGACGAAGAACGGGGAGGATGGCGTGGTACCGTTGAAGAATACTATCGTCGTTGCAGAACTCGGCGCTGATCCACCCGCGTTCAGGACTTCCAGCGATAGCTCGATCCGAATCGAGAGACCAACCGTAACTGGGCTCGCAGGTTGCGTGTTCACTGGCATGTAATCGGGTAGTGACAGTACCTCGAACGGCGCGCAGGCCATGTTGTTGCTCTCGTTTTCTTCGACGATCGCGTTGTCTGGGTCAGCGAAGACGCATATGTTATGAGTCCCGATTGCGTCAACCTGCCAATAAATTGATGCCGAGCCAGTGCCCCCAAGCCGATGGATCGACGGCACGACTTGATCCGCGCCGATTCTGTTAGAGCCCGAGGGCGGGCCGTCGTGGAACCGCACCGATACCTGCGACGTGTTCATGTCGCCGATGTTGTGGATGGTGACATTGATTGCGACGATGGAACCAGCCACAGCTGGGCTCGGCGGATTGAACACGATATCTGACGGGAGGACCGTGAGGTCAGGGGTAATCGGGCTTAATTTGGCGACGAACGCGCTGCTGCTGCCCTTCATGACGGTCTGAAAGGCTCCCGCGGACACGGGAAAATCCGAGGATTCTATGTGTCCGACCACGTAAGCGTCGCCGGAGGAGTCGACAGCGATGGCATAGCCCCAGTCCCATTCGCTCCCTCCCAGATAGGTGGAGTAGCGCAAACCACTTCCGGCTGCGTTCAGCTTGGTCAGAAAGACATCTGTGCAGAGGCCGGGACAGCTCTTCTGCACCGCCCCGCCCGTGACAGGGAAGTCGCGGGAGTACGTCGTACCGACAACGTAAGCGTTGCCCTCCATATCCACGGCGATTGACTCGCCGTCTTCATCGCTCGTGCCTCCGAGAAAAGTCGAATAGACTAGTGAATCCCCCGTTCTGCCGAGCTTCAGGACGAAGGCTTCTCCGGAGTCCAAGGTAGTGTCATAAGCTCGGGACGTGACCGGGAATTCCGGGGAGTATGTATGACCCGTCACGTAGGCATAGCCCTCAACGTCGACGGCAACGGATTCCGCATAATCCCAGTCGGATCCTCCGATATACGTCGAGTAGTCTAGTCCGCCCCCTGACACGTTCAGTCTCGTGATGAAGCCGTCCCGATTTCCGTTCGCTGTGATGTCAAATGCGCCAGGCGTGACTGGGAAATCAGTGGAATTCGTAAAGCCTGTGACATACGCATTGCCAAAAGAGTCGATGACGATTGTGTTCTCAACGAGGCTGCCTGTGTATCCCTCATAGCCACTGCCTCCCAGGTAGGTCGAATAAACGAGGGAACCGCCAGCCTGGTCCAGCTTAGTCACGAAAATGTCGCTGCCACCGTAGTTCGCGGTGGAATAAGCGCCCGGCGTTGTGGGGAAATTCAAGGATGTTGAAAAGCCCGTTACGTACGCGTCCCCTGCAGAATCCACAGCAATGGACTCCCCCCATTCTCCGACCGCGCCACCGAGATATGTCGAATAGAGGAGCGCGTCCCCCGAGGCATTGAGTTTGGCGACGAACACATCGACGTAGCCGTTGGCAAACTGGTCAAAGGCTCCCGCCGTGACAGGGAAGTTCGCCGAGGAGGTCTCCCCGGTCACATAGATATCCCCCGACGGGTCCACAAAGACTCCGTTCGCGCCATCAGAGAAAGAACCGCCTAGGAACGTCGAGAAGAGCAGTGAGCTACCGTTGCCATTCAATTCCGTGACATAGGCATCCCCCATCCCACTATTGATCTCCATGAAAGTGCCGGGCGTCGTCGGAAAATCGAGCGACCACGCCCAACCAGCAACTATCGCATTGCCAAAAGAATCTACGTCCACGGCCAGTCCGAAGTCCGAACCGCTGCCTCCGAGATAGGTCGAGTAAACAAGTGGATCGATTGTCAATTCCTCGGTCGGATCGTAGTGACCACAGCTGAAACCGAGCGTGGATTGAGCACGGGTGATAAAACCGCAGCTGACCACCGCCCCATCGCCCTGAAAGGTATATGGGGAGAGGTCGCGCATGACCCCGAGCGGAGTCACGATCACCGCTCCTTCTTGGTCAACGTACAATGACTCGACTCCGTCAAATGTCATCTTGATTATATTGGGATCGGCGCCAGCGCGGAGTATGAATTCGTATTTCACTCCGGACGAGGTGGAGCGGTAAACGAGGTCTATCCCTTCGTAGAGGTTTCGATATATGACCTCCCTGTAGCCGGGCACGTTTGTCCTCCAAAGGCTCGGGTCGTTTCCGATGAAAAAGTTGCTGCCAAACTGGAGTAATTCTCTGCCTGCAGGAACGACTTCATTGGCGGCATCGAAATGAACCAGGTAAGCCAGTGACGTGACTGACATCGTCTCCGATGTGAACTGGACCGAGTCGGGCCGGCTCCTCATCGGTTCCGCTCTTTCTTCACGAAGAACGAACATCACACCATCGTCTCTGAACGCGACTGATGGGTTGCCGGTCGAGTAGTACCTGATTGCCTCGTCGACCTGGCCCCTGTTCTCGATGAAGTAGCCGCCGTAGGAGCGGAGGGCGTCGAGAACAGTCTGCTTGGCCGCTGCCATGGAAGGGTTCGCGCCGTTCCCCGATGGCTGCTGAAACGGTGTGAAGAGCAAAACCGACATGAGCGCTGCTACGATGATGGAGATGGCCCAACGGATCAGGCATCCTTTCCTTTCACTTGCGGTGGAAACAACGGCTATGAGACACACCCCTTGCCTTCCAGACGTCCCATCGTCCTTTCACATATTTGGTCGTTTCGGAGAGAGAAGGAAAGACGACGTATCTCTGACATGGGTCTTCATTCCTATCGTCCTCGGTTCCAAGCACTCCGCCGACTGTCCACATAGCCGCGTGGGACAACTTGTCAAGGCTGTGGAAAAGAACGGAAGATGCAATGTCGGATTCCTCAGCCCGGGGCATAGCGTTTTCCCCGATGCGTGCATGTCCGCGCAGCGGAGGCAGAGTATGTTGAAAAGGAGCGCGAAAGGTCTTGCGGATATACACGGCTACTACCCGATGCTCGCGACCATAGTCACCGCCAAGAGTGGTCGGAGGGAGAACGCGATGGCGGTGGCATGGCACGCGATAGTCTCGACGCACCCGCCGACCTACGGTGTCTCGATCTCCCCGAAGAGGTTCACCCACTCCTTGATCTCCAAGAGCAGGAGGTTCGCGGTCAACTTCATGCCGTCCATGGAGGCAGAGCTCATCGCGGCGGTTGGCGGCTGCTCCGGGCGTGACGTTGACAAGTTCAGGGAGCTCGCCATCGAGAAGGTGAAGCCCCTGGCCATCGATGTTCCGATCCTCAAGCGCGCGTACTTCGCGATCGAATGCAGGCTCGTCAGCACGCTCAAGTGCGGCGACCACGACTGGTTCGTCGGCAAGATAGCCGCCACGCACTGGTCCGATGACGCTTTCACAAAGAAGGGACTTGTCAGATTCGGGAAGGCGAAACCGACGGTGTACATGGGTGACAACAGGTACCTCGTGATCGCGAAAGGTGCGACGATCCACCTGGACAGGAAGGAATGCATCGCGCGGAGGAGACAGAAAGTCGCCCGCAAGCCGCAGACCTAACACCTAAATACACCGCCGAGGCTTCCCGCCAGCGTGGCACGCATCGAAGTCATCGCGTTCTCCCCGACGGAAATGGTCGAGGAGCAGGACGCAACGGTCGGGCGCTGCCGCGAGCTGGTCGAGAAGTTCAACGTCACATGGGTCAACGTGGTCGACCCCGACTCGCGGACGATGCAGGAGCTCGAGACGCTCTTCGCCCTTCACCCCCTCGCCCTCGAGGACAGCACGAGGTCGTACGTCACCCCTAAGGTCGAGGTCTACGACGACACGCTGTTCATCGTGGCCAGGACGATCGTCTGGACCGAGGAGATCACGACGGACCAGCTTAGCATGTTCCTGTCAAAGCGCTTCCTCATCACCATACACGACAAGGTCTTCCCGCAGCTGGAGGACATCCGCGTCAGGATCAGGAGGAAGAACCCCAAGCTGCTCAAGAGCGGGACCGACTACCTGTTCTACGTCATCATGGACACGATAGTGGACAGCTACTTCCCTCACCTGGATCACTTCAGCGAGGTCATCTCGAAGCTCGAGGACGAGGTCATCAAGGCGCCGATGAAGACGAGCATCAACCAGATTCACGACATACGCACGGACCTCCTCAGGCTGAGGAACCTCTTGACTCCGGAGAGGGACATGGTAGCGCAGCTGTCGCGGGCCGAGATGCCCGTCTTCAGGAAGGAGATGCGGGTCTACCTGAGGGACATCTACGATCACATGATTCTCGTCCTGGACAATCTGGACACACACAGGGAGGTCGTCACGAGCCTCATGGAGGTCCAGTCGACCCTCGTGTCCAACTCGCTCAACGAGGTCATCAAGGTCCTCACGGTCATCTTCACGATCACGATCCCCGCAAGCATAATCACGAGCGCCTTCGGGATGAACGTCTGGTACCCGGGCTTCCTCGAGCCGCTCGGCTTGGGCATCGCCCTCGGCCTGATGCTCGTCTTCTCGCTCATCACGTTCATCTACCTCAGACGCAAGAAATGGCTGTAAGCCGGCAGGTCCCCGCCAAAGTCTCCAGCGGGCGGCCTCACAGAGATCCCCAAAAAAAGGTTGGAGGGACGTCCGACGAACAGAGGGTCAGAGCCTTCCTGCCCAAGGTAGACCTGCTTCATTGATCGCGGTTACCGCGACCTCGCAGATCGCCTCGAAATTTCTTAGGAGGTGATCCATCTGCAGGTTCCCCTACAGATACCTTGTTACGACTTAGCCCTCCTTGCTGGATCTAAGTTCTAGCGCCGCAAAAACGGCACCATCACTCAGACCCAACTCGGGTGGCTTGACGGGCGGTGTGTGCAAGGAGCAGGGGCATATTCACCGCGTGATGTTGACACGCGATTACTACGGAATCCATCTTCGTGAGGGCGAGTTACAGCCCTCAGTCCGAACTACGATTGGGTTTCGGGATTGCTTTCACCTTTCGGTGTCAGAGCCCATTGTCCCAACCTTTGTAGCGCGCGTGTAGCCCGGGGGATTCGGGGCATACGGACCTACCGTTGACCTCTCCTTCCTCTGACTTAGCGCCAGCGGTCCCCATAATGTGCTCCCGTCCCAGAGGACGGAGTGGCAATTATAGGTGAGGGTCTCGTTCGTTATCTGACTTGACAGAACGCCTCACGGTACGAACTGACGACGGCCATGCACCACCTCTCCCAAAATCAGGCAAAGTCATCGGCTTGGCCTTCATGTAAGGGTCGCCCCCGGTGAGTTTTCCGGCGTTGAATCCAATTGAACCGCACGCTCCTCCCGTTGCGGTGCTCCCCCGCCAATTCCTTTAAGTTTCAGTCTTGCGACCGTACTCCCCAAGTAGCAGGCTTAACACCTTCGCTCCGGCACCGGACGTCCCCGTAGGACCTCCGACACCAAGCCTGCAGCGTTTACACCCAGGACTACCGGGGTATCTAATCCCGTTTGCGCCCCTGGGCTTCGTCCCTGACCGTCGGATCCGTTCTAGTAGGACGCCTTCGCCACTGGTGGTCCTCTGAGGATTACAGGATTTTACCCCTACCCCCGGAGTACCTCCTACCTCTCCCGGTCCCTAGTCTGGTGGTGTTCCCGGAATTCGAAGCGTTAAGCGCCACGATTTACCCAGGAATCAACCAAACCGGCTACGGACGTTTTAGACTCAATAATAATGAGCACCACTCGGGCTGCGGGTATTACCGCGGCGGCTGGCACCCGTCTTACCCAGCCCTTACTCCTCCTGTTTTTTAGACAAGAGAACAGCGTACGCAAAGCGCACGCACTGGGAGTTCCCCCATCGTGGTTTCCCACATTGTGGAGTTTTCGCGACTGCTGCGCCCCGTAGGGCCTGGACTCGTGTCTCAGAGTCCATCTCCGGGCGACTACTCCCATAGCCCGTACCCGTCGAAGCCTAGGGGGTATGTTAAACCCACTACAAGCTGATAGGCCGCAGACCCACCCTTGGGCCCCGGAGGTTTCAGCCCGGAAGCATTCCAGCATCCCGGACCTATGGAGCATTATCCTCAGTTTCCCGAGATTATTCTCCACCCAAGGACAGATTGTCCACGTGTTACTGAGCCGTCCGCCGAGGTCTTGCACCTCTCGACTCGCATGTCTTAAGCGAACTCCCATAGCGGTGCCCGCCGGCAGGATCAACCGGAGTTGAACTGCACAGGCGATGACTTTCCTTTTAGAAACTAGCAGGGAAGCTATGACACCTCATTCTCGTCGAACGTCGGATTTGAGAGGTCACGGCTTTCCCGGTTTTCTCAAACCTCCACCGTGTTGGCAACTTCG
>Ga0315277_10001840_pt1 | contig 30010 bp, 17 predicted proteins | sample YL17G05_15_MG_FD_203695 | JGI IMG/M metagenome (GOLD analysis project Ga0315277, IMG submission 203695) | Sediment microbial communities from Yellowstone Lake, YNP, Wyoming, USA - YL17G05_15 | ecosystem: Environmental > Aquatic > Freshwater > Lake > Sediment | place: USA: Wyoming | collected...
GTAGATGGTTTTAACGTTTTATCGGATAATAAACTGTATTATTTGAAAAAAAGGGGTTTTTCGGTTTTAGGGGTTGGAAAAGGTCATATAAAAAATTTTTAATGGTGAAGATTTTGAAGAAAATTATGGTTACCGGTGGTGCTGGGTTTGTTGGATTTGTGATTTCAAAAATATTATCTGAAGATTGCAATAATGAAGTTCATATTATCGATAATCTTTCAAAAGAGGGTAAAGATGAATTTTTCAAAGAACTTATTGAAAGACCAAATGTTACATTTTATAAACTGGATTTGACTGATATTGATATTTATAAAAAACTTGAAAATGATTACGATCAGATATATCATTTAGCAGCGATAGTGGGTGTTGAAAAAGTAATGAAACTACCCCTTCAGACGTTAGAAAATAACACGTTATCGACAATTTATTTATTGGATTTTGTTAAAAAAATGAAGCGGAAACCAAAACTACTTTTTACTTCTTCCTGTGAAAATTATGCGGGATCTGTAGAATTAGGTATTGCAGAAGTACCAACTACAGAAAATATTCCTCTATGTATCAATGATATATTTAATCCACGATGGACCTATGCCTGCTCAAAAATATTAGGAGAACTTGCATTTTTTCACTATGGGAATGAATTTAACTCAAACGTTAGAATAGTGAGATATCATAATATTTATGGTCCTAGAATGGGAAATAATCATGTAATTCCTGAATTTATTTTAAGAATATTAAATAAAGAAGATCCTTTTTTAATGTACGGTGGGAACCAATATAGAACTTTTTGTTATGTTTATGATGCTGCAAAAATGACCATACAAGTCATGGAGCGATCACAGGATATTCTTTATAATATTGGTAGTGATGAGACAGAGACATTAATTAAAGATATAGCAATGTATCTATTTGATATTGCTAATTTTTATCCAAAAATCATTGAAAAAGATCCTCCCAAAGGATCAATTTTAAGAAGAAAACCAGATATGTCTAAGTTAAAAAAAGAATCTTTATTTGTATATGAAACATCTTTTAAAGATGGCCTAAAAAAGACATACAATTGGTATGAGAAATATTCTAATATTTAAAGGAGAAAACAAACTTAGATTATTTATACTAATGAATTTAAGAATTTTTTAATTTAGAGGAATGAAATGATAATTTGGATTGATATAATTAATGCTTCTCATGCTTTATTCTTCAATTCCATTATTAAAGAATTTAAATCGAAGAACATTGTTGTCACAATTCGAGAGCGAGCTGAAACTGTTGATTTAGTAAAATCATTTGGAATCGAAGGTAAAGTCATTGGAAAATATTATCGAGATAGTATAAAAAAATCTCTTACTATGATTCAAAGAACTATTGAACTTAATTTCAAAATTGGCGATTTTGATATTTCTCTATCTTTTGAAAATGGGATGAATGTAGCCGTATCAAAATTTCGCAATAAAAAATCAATCTTATTTTGTGATAATGATTTAAAATTTATCCAAAAAGTTGCATTGATCCAAAAACTGGAAACAAAAATAAAGTCCATGGCAGATTTTCTTGTAATTCCGGAGGCATGCTACGATAACTTCAGGGCTCATAAAAAAAGGGGTACCATTGGTACATATCGTGGATATAAAGAAGATGTCTACATAGCAGATTTCATACCAGATGTTCAATTTATGGAGAAAATACCTTTCGACAACTTTGTTGCTATACGTCCAGAAGACTCAGATTCATTTTATGTGAAAGATAAAAGGAGCATTGTTCCTGAGTTGTTGCAATTATTTCAAAGAGAAGGTATTAATGTAATTTATCTCCCACGTGAAAAAGAAGATGCAAATTATGCTAAAGGTTCTAAAGCGTATATCCCAAAAGAGACGTTAAATGGTCTGGATTTGGTGTATTACGCAGATGCAACTCTTACTGGTTCAGGAACCATGGCTAGAGAAGCTGCGTGTATGGACAAAACTGCGGTATCTTTCTTTCCAAGTAAAGAACTTCTATCTGTAGATAGACAATTGATAAATGACAGAAAAATATTTCATTCAAGAAATCCGAAAGAAATTGTTGAATATATTTTATCAACATCTCGGAAAAAAAATCTCGCAATGTTCGATAGGAGTAAAATTGTAAAAAAGGATGTTATAAAATTGATTAGTACTTATTTTGAGGATAATTTAGAAGAAACATGACCAGAAATGATTATATTGTTAACTCTCTTCATAATTTAGAACAATATGTAAGAGATCACCATTATTCTGGGTATGATCCGTATGATGCTCTTAATTCACCCTCGTTGAAATCATTTAAAAGTAAATTTTTGAAATTGGTTGTCACACAATTTTTTGTATATTCTCCAATAAATTGCAGGACATTTTTTAATATTGAACCTGATAAAAATCCAAAAGCAATAGGGCTTTTTTTAAGTTCTTATTGCAAACTTTTCAAAAGTGGGCTAATTAATAAAAAAGATTTTTCTGATGTCACCGCTGAGCTTGTGGATTATCTTCAAAAAAAAAAATCCAAGGGGTATTCAGGATTATGCTGGGGTTATAATTTTGCGTGGCAGGATTTAAAAAGATATTCAGAAAAATGGCTACCAAATATTGTAGCTACTTCTTATGTTGGAAATTCATTTTTAGATTTGTATGAAATAACAGGTGAAGAAAAATACCTTGATTTTGTTAAGAGTATTTGTAACTTTATTCTAAAAGATCTAAATATAACGACAACTCAAGAAGGTATTTGTTTTAGTTATACACCAATTGATAAATTTGTTGTTCATAATGCGAATTGTCTTGGGGCTGCGTTTCTTTCAAGGGTATACAGTTTTACACAGGAAAAAAAATTATTAGAATACTCTACAAAGGCATTTGATTTTTCTCTTTCATTTCAAAAAAATGATGGTTCATGGGCTTATAGTCTGGATTCTGTTACTCATAAAGAAAGAAATCAACTAGATTACCATCAAGGTTTTATTCTCGATTCAATAATTAATTTTATTACATTTACTAGAAAAAATGATTGTAAATATCTGCAGTCTTTAATGAAAGGGATTGAGTTTTATATTACTCAACAATTTGAAGAACGTGGATGTTCAAAATGGCGTTTACCGTGGCGTTTTCCAGTGGATATTCATAATCAAGCACAAGGAATAATTACTTTAAGTAAGATGTATGAGATGTGTAAAGAAGAAAAATATCTAGATTTCGTAAAAAAAATGACAGAGTGGACTATAGAACATATGCAAGATAAAAAAGGATATTTTTATTATCAAAAATGGTCTTTTTTTACTAATAAGATATCTTATATGAGATGGGGGCAGGCGTGGATGATGCTAGCTTTATCGACTTTAATGGAGATAAAATATGGCTCTCAAATCAAAAATTAGTGTGTTACTATTAGATCCGTCATTAAACAAAAAAGGCAGAGTTAAAAAATATAATAATATATTTATTAAAATTTTTAAAATATTTGGCATTGTCCTTAAATAACGCGCATAATTAATATTCATACAAAACGATACTCTTTTTCAGGGAAAGACCAAGAAGTATCATTGATATAACCTGTCAGAACCATCTCTTATGGATCATATCTGATCCTGGGGTGTTTTTTTATATATTAAAATACGCTTTAAATTGGGACAATGCCGAAATGCTTTTAAAGAAAATGATATTAAGAATTGTAGAGTTGAAAGGATGAACACCAGTAGTCTTATTAGGGATTTGTTTTTTTTCTCCGTAAATAAAGAAATATTTTCAAGGGAGACATAAGAAAAAATGGTAAAAATTCATTATATATTTTTTGCATTATTTATAATTTTACACATTATTTATGCAAATAATGTCTTAGCAGAAGAAATTAATCCATTTTCTGAACATAGTCCGATCAAAGAAACATTCGATAAAAAAATTATCATATGGAATTATGATGATATTAGAATAACAGATCCATATAGTTCGCGGGGTGCTAATTTTATATCTATAACTGAGGATGTAACAAAGTATGGCGGTTATGTTGGGTGGGGTTTCATTCCTGGTGTGAATGAGACCAGATCGTATCCATCTCCTCAGAATCTTACATATAAGCAAGAAAATGTTGATAGAATGAATGTCTTGACATCTGATGAGCGTATTTTTATGTTTTACCATGATTGGGATCACAATTGGTACCGTGAGGGTTATGAATCGCCGTGGTTGCAGAATCTTAGTTTTCAAAGACAGGCGATGAATCATGTTGTTTGGACATTTTATAATAATTTTGGATATAATCTATCGTCTTTTTTAGGCGGTGGATTAATGACTAATTATAATACAACAGTGGTTCTGGCAGAAAGAGATATCCTTTTGCTTTATGGGAATATTGATGTTACTGAAGTTGCTGAGGGCTGTAGATACCTTCAGGTCCAAGGTGATTCACTTGTTGTTGGCGCAGAATATCTGGAAGCAACTTACGGCATAGATTCATGGAAGGAAAATTTTACGAGACTCAATGAAAAGTACCCTGTCATAAGAATTGGTACTCATCCATTTGAATTTAATGAAACAACCCTTGCTGAATGGGCGGAATTCACTGAATGGGTTTATACCAACCATGACCTGGTAAATATGAATTATACTGACGCCTATAACTATAAGCATGATCTCGAATCAATCCAATTGGATAAACACAATAATGCGATTTATACATTGAGTTTCAAAGATGCGTTTAACCCATTGGAAATTACATGGAGTGAACCCGGGGATTGGATCGTAGAGTATGCTCACAATCAGACAAAATATGGGAATTTGAATGTTTCATCTGTTTCAGAAAGCATCATATTAGAACCTGGTTCAGAATATACTATTAGATTAGCATCTTCTTCTATCAACACAAATGATGATACAACTAAAGATACTCCGGGTTTTGAATTAATTTTTGCTGTAGGTGCTCTAATCCTAATTCTATTCTTTAAAAGAAGAAAGATCGCTAACAATTAGCAAAAAACATGAGTCTTAATACCGTGTTAATGCTTGTTCGTTAATAGTATATAAAAGCATCATTTTAAGGGAAAAACAAGCAAAACTATTAAGGATATAGTTATCAACAAATTTTTATTACACATAAGATATCAATAATAGTATATTTTCGTTTATACTGATGTCATCTCCACATTACAAAAACCTCGAAGAGGCTCAGGATATAAACGTAAATAACTTATATTAGCGAAGCCATAATGAAAAATTGAAGTATAGATTAAAAAGCAAAAAAAATAAAGATATAACATGTGTTGATTATGAGTAAAAAGAAAGAGATTTTCTATTTTTTTGTTTTATTTTCGGGTTTGTTTATATTTTTTGTAGGTTTGTTCAATACCTATTTTGTTAGGTATATACTACCAAAAGACGTAATAATAGATAATTATTTTTGGCTTATTGGAATTGGTATCTTTTTTATTTTAGTAGGTTTGATTTTACTTTTTTTCACGAAAATTAAAATAGTTAATAAATATAAAAATTTTAAATTATTTGAAACAATTTTATTAACGTTATTAATCGTTGTTTCAACTAGTGCGGGTGCATGGATTTTTGGACACTATCAAAAAACCTTACTAATATCTTCGAAGAATATGCAAAGATTAGAAGAGTCCTTAGGGATGTGGGATCAAATGGAACGAGATAGTCCGTTTTATTCCAAGAAAATTATTGTTAGGGATGACGACATCGGAAGTTATAATTACTTTGCATCTCTAGAATGGATTTCTAATCTGTGTAAAAAAAAAGATATCAAAGTAGTATTTGCGGTAATTACTGCAGAGTTGGTTAATAACTCTGAATTAGTAGATTATTTGAACGTTTTAGATCGTGAGCATTTTGAATTTGCACCCCATGGATTTGAACATATACATTTAATAGGATTGCCCCTGAAACAACAAGTTGCAATCATAGAAAACGCAACAAAAGTTATGAACGAATATCTTAACTACGAACCCTCCACTTTTGTTCCACCACAAGCTCGTGGTGATGTCAACACCACAAAAGCCCTTAGACTCTTAGGATATCATAGTATCACAGATATGTTCGATTATCCATCATATGTAGTAAATTTTTTTACCGATTTTGGTTATGATCCTCCTCTACACCGTGGTTTTGATGAATTTAAAAATAGTTTTAATGATTTTTATAATTCAACAGATGAATATTATATGATTGTTTTACATCCTGGGACTTATTTAGATGATAATGGTACCCCCGATATAAAAATAACTAAAACTTTTGAGGATATTATTGATTATATCAAAGATAAAAATACTCAGTTCATGACAATAGAAGAATGTTATCAATGGTATATTGATGAAAGCATTATTAACACAGGGATGGTGAATGAATTTAAGTATTTCATTGATTTAAAAGAATGCCATTATAACCATTCAATAAAATTTAATATCCCTCAAAATTGGAATGGGAATACATACGTTCAGGAAGCTACAACTGGGATAGTAACAACATATCAACAACGAGATTTTTTCCATTTTGAGGGTGAAAAAGGGCATTTATACGAGATTTATACCGAATGATAGTATGTTAAGATATAATGAGGATGAATAGCGACGAGGGCAGGCATGGATGATGCTTGCATTAACGAAATTGTAATAGAGAATTAATAATGAATGACAAAACGAAAATAATGCTTTTGGATGGCTATTCTTCTAGGACATTAGCGTGTGTTCGTTCATTTGGAAGAAAAGGAATTAAATTTGTAGTAGGCGCAGAATCTATATGTGATATTTCATTATTTTCAAAATATTGTAAAGAAAAATTTATCTATCCGGATCCAAGAATAAGTATTTCGAATTTCATTTCAACTATTAATTATAACATTCAAAAATTTAATGTCAATATATTATTACCAACATCTGAAAAAGCAATACTTGCCTTTGATAGTAACAGAGAGAAAATCAACTGTGAGTTGCTAATTCCAAAAACTAAAGAAATTAATATCATGTTCAGTAAATATAATACTTTAAACATAGCGAAACAATTAGGCGTATTAAGCCCTAAAACATTCTTATTAAATGATAAAAACATTGATAGTATCATCAAAAAAATTGTATTTCCAGCAATTATTAAAGCTGAATGTAGCGAAAATATTCGAGGAAATAAAATTATCAAGGGTGGTGGTACCTCTTACGTTTATAATGAACAAGATTTATTGGATGAATATCAAAAAAGGAGACGAGTTATTCAAAATCTTATAGTCCAGGAGTTTATAGATGGATTTGGTGTTGGTATATCTGGAATTTTTAAAAATGGAAAAGATATAGCATTGTTTGGACATAAAAGAATTAGAGAGAGTAATCCAAAAGGAGGACCCAGTGCTCTTGCGGAGAGTATATCGATTGATGAAAATTTGTTGAAATCAACAAAAAAAATAATTGCAAAAATCGGATATACCGGTCCAGCAATGGTTGAGTACAGAATCGACAGGAATACTAACTCTGCGTATTTAATGGAAATAAACGGCAGATTTTGGGGTTCAATTCTTCTTCCATTAGCATTAGGTTTAGATTTACCATATATTTGGTGGAAGACTATTAATGGAATGGAAATTAGGTCAGAAGAAATAGAATATAAAGTTGGGGTGAGAGGAAGATATTTATTAGGAGATACAAAATCTCTTTTTTATAGCCTAAAAGGTAAATCTAATAATTGGCAAGGTTCTTTTCCAACAAGAAAAGAAGCTTTAGAAGACTATATCTCATCTTTCTTTGATAGGAAAACTATACATCTTATGTTGAATGGACGCGATATAAAACCTATATTCGGACAATTTTTAGGGATATTCAAAGATTTGATTAAAAGTCATAGTTAGATGATGATTTGAAACTAAAATATTTAAACTAATTCAAATATGTTGCTGTGATACACAACTTAAAGCAATGTAGCTATAATCAATATAAAGATTGTAAAACTCTCTTTAGAATTTAAATCTAGGTATGTTTAGGTGTTAGGATGTCGATAAATGGAGTTTTTCATGTACATTCAAATTTTTCTCACGATGGGAGAAATAGTATTGACGAAATTATTAAGGTATTGGAAAAAAAAGACTTTAAGTTCATAGTTTTGACAGATCATTTTGAAGATTTTAATAAAGACAAATTCTTTGAGTATATATCAACAATAGAAAAAATAAATAAAAAAAATAAAATTATTATAATTCCAGGAATAGAGGTAGAATTTAAGGAATTTCATATTGTACTGGCTCCTGTTAATGATTATCATCAAACAAAAAATTTTATCGAAACTGGTTCTTTTAAGAATTTTACTTTGAGAATTATTGCGCATCCATCGAAAAATTCTTTGAACGAATTCGAAAATTTAATCAAAAATTATCCATTTAATGGCATAGAAATGTGGAATCAAAGAGCAGATGGTAGCTTTTATCCGCCTATGAAATTGATTAAGAAAGTTACTATAAGTAATTTCTTACCGTATTTGAAATTTTTTGGTGTTGACATACATAATATCCATCATCCGATAAATAATATTATTAAAATACATAAGATAACAAATGATGATTTAAATGTAGATTCAATAATGACACATTTGACAACTGGAAATTTTATAAATTTAAATTTAAAAACAGGTTTTTTTATAGATGGGAATTCATCTAATATAGCAGCTTTTAATAATATCAAAATTGTCCAACATATATACGGGAAATTGCAAAGAATCGTAATGTTAATTTTTAAATATTTATATAATGTCATACCTAGAAATAAGAGAATAAAGTTTGAGAGCTTAAAAAATGAAATTAAAAAATTTTTTTAGGGTTATCTATGATTGAAATAATGATTACATTAGACTATGAAATTTTTGGAAACGGTTCAGGAAATATAATAAAACATATGATAGAGCCTACTAATAAACTATTAGATATTTGTGATAAATTTGGTGCAAAATTAACAATAATGTTTGAAATTGGGGAATATTGGGCATTTAAAATGGAAGAGGAAAAAGGTAAATTTTCAAATCTAAATTATACACCATCTATTTTGATGGAAAATCAAGTAAAAGATGCAATCAGAAGAGGCCATGATGTCCAATTACATTTGCATCCACAATGGATCGGAGCATATTATGATGACTTTTGGCATTTAAATTTTAATTTTTGGAGACTGTCAAATTTACCTAAAGGATTAGGAGATAAAGATGATATTTTATCTATTTATGGGGTATTATTTAAAGGAAAAAAAGATTTAGAATATTTACTTAAACCAGTAAATAGAGATTACGAATGTATTGCTTTTAGAGCAGGTGCATGGTGTATTCAACCTGAACAAGAAATTATAAAAGCAATGAAAAAAGTTGGTATTCTAGCAGATTCTACTGTATTCCAGGGCGGATTTTCCACAGATGGTTACAATTATTACGATTTCCGTAAAGCTGTTAGTAACTATGGATATTGGTGGACTAAAGAAAATGACATATGTTCAATGGGATTAAAAGGAAAAAATATTATAGAGATTCCTATTTATGCCCTTCAAAGACCTTTTATATTAAACTTTAAATGGACGAAGTTACAAACAAATATAAGACGAGAATATCAGTATAATAGTAGTAACAGCTCAAAAAATCAATTAATAAAATTGATGCTTAACGAATTATTTAAGAAATATTCTTTTCAATGGGATTTTTGTAAATTAAGTCATTTGGATTTAGAAAAATTTCTTATACATGCTCTAAAACAGGAAAAAATTAAGAAAAATGATTCTACAATTCCTTTAGTAATGATTGGTCATTCAAAAGAGTTATATAATACTAAGAATTTCGAAAAATTTTTAAATAAAATTGTTATAAAATATTTAAAAGAACAAAAAGTTAAATTTACCAACCTAAGAGAAGTTATTCAATTAATCAGGTGATTAAATTTGATAAAAATATTGCTAATAGGTCGTTCTTTTAAGCTTTCAGGTGGTGTTACTACGTATTTACAACTTTTAACATCTAATCAAAATCAAAAAAAAATACAAATTAAGTTTTTTGTTCAGGGAAAAAGTCCAATCAAATGGAAGAATATATTCTATCCAATGATTATAATTACACAGTTAATAAAATTAAATAAACTTCTTAAAACATATCAACCGGATATTGTTCATCTTAATCCTTCTTTAGTATGGTGGGCAATTATTAGAGATTTCTTTTTTTTAAATATCATTAAATCAAATGGATACCCTGTTCTATTATTTATTCATGGCTGGGGGGAAAATTTAAATCAAAAATTGGAAAAAAAAGGAATATGTAGAATTTATTTACAAAAAAATCTTAGAAGAGCTGATGGTATAGTAGTTTTAGCAGAACAATTTAAAAAAAAACTAGTTTGTTTGGGATTAGAGTCTAGAAAAATATATGTTTCTTCAACAATGGTAGATTCAAATAAATATCGCCCAAAAAATAAGGAATTTTTAAAACCATATACGATTTTATTTTGTGGTAATATCATAAAAGAAAAAGGTCCTTTTGAACTTTTAGATAGCATTCCGATGATTGTAGATAAATATGCTGATACCAAATTCATATTTATGGGTTCAGGAGAAGATTTAAATAAATTGAGAAAAAAAGTAAAAGAAAAACAGCTTGGAAAGAATATTATTTTTACTGGATACATCACTGGGGAAGAAAAAATAGATTATTTTAAACAGGCACATATTTTTGTTTTACCTTCATATTCCGAAGGATTTCCACTAGTAGTGCTTGAAGCAATGGCTGCGGGTTTACCACTTATTATTACGCCAGTAGGTGGTCTTTTAGAGTCAATTGAAGATGGCAAACAAGGATTGATTATTAGTACAAAAATACCCGATTCAAAAGAAATAGCGGAGAAAATACTCTACTTAATTGAAAACCCTGTTTTAATGAAAAAAATGAGTGAAAACAATATACGGGAGGCAAAGGAAAAATACGATGTTAAAATTGTTACTGGAAAAATATTCGAAACATATAATCACATTTTGACTGAAAATTAAGTCTTTATGAAATATCGTAAAATAGTTTGATTGATGATTTTATATTTACCACTCTTCTTCGTAATGAGTTGATATTACTACTAAGTCTAAAACATTTATTTCTCCATTATTGTCGACATCTTGACGAATCCAACCATTTTGCCCAGCTTCATTGTAATTATTTGAAATTAATGTAAAGTCTAGAATATTGCACGCTGTATCTCTATTTATATCCCAGTTTGGAGCCATAGAAAAATTGTAATGATCCGAGGTTATAGTGTTTTGATTTGTGTCATAGACCCAAATATAGTAGTAATAAGTACCACAATCTGAAAAAATAGTGTTTGAATTAAAATAATATATGTTTGTTCCGTATACATCCATAGATACGTTATTAACGGTTCCATCAGGTTTTGTGATGTTAATTTTTACTTGCTGAACCGGTATATTGTCTGTCACTTCACATGTTATATTTATCCATCCATATAACGGATCAGTATCTAATGGATTGGAAGTTGTTAAAAAGATGTCTGTGATTAATGGACCTGGTTCATTTTGAATAAATTCATATGCTCCAATATCTGGTTTAGATCCACTGTAGGATGAAAGGCTAACATATTCGTTATTAGTCCAAGTGATACTACGATTAACAGTGATTTGATTGCTGTTATAATTTATATCAGTAATTTTTAAATTAATATCATTTCCGATAAAAATAATATCACCACTGATAAGTCCATATCCGTCTGTAAAATAACTTGCGTCATCAACTATTATAGTAGTACCAGAACCAGCACCATTGGTTTGTGTAAGCCAGACTCCTGTGTCAATACATGGACTGGTTGAAGTTAGTGAAAAAACTGCATTTTCAACATCTAAAAACTCAGGGTTATCGAAATTATCTGTTGGATAATATGTTTGCCATCCAGCCAGATTCATATTGCTTGCACCATTCCACCATTTATTTGTACTTGAACCGCTGCCATGCCACCATAAATTTGTATCAAAAATTACCTCATCACTAGGTGGTATTATAGCAGTATATACCTTGAATAGTTTATCTGGTGTTGATGCATGAAATGCTGCGAAAATATTATTTTTAATAGATACATCGTCATAATAATCATAATTGAATCCAACTATTCTATTGATTGTTCCTGAGTAAGAAGATGGATGTAAAAAATCATTATTATAAATAGTGTAGCTATATATTCCCATACCCTGTGTTGGATAGAAATCCAATGGAGATCTATCTGCATTATAAGCAATATTATTTCTCAGGATGACATTTATTGCATCTCCTATATACATACCAAAATAATCTTCATGGAAATAACAATTTTGTACAGTCACATTGGTTACGAGATTACCTATCACTATCCCTGTATCGTCATTACCCCATGTTTCACAATTATCGATAATAATATTTTTTCCTGCTGAAATATCAAATCCATCCTCATCACCAGCATTATAAGATGTGCAATTTCTGATGAGATGATTACTACCACAATCATTATCGAAATCATCGACATGAATCTGAATATTATCTCCACCAGGACCACTATTATATGCAGTACAATTTAAAACCATTGTATTGGAAAGTCTGTGTGAGGGTGACCCATAAAGGCAGATACAGCATAGGTCACAGTCATGCACAACACAATTCTCAATCTTCAAGCCTATCGTGTCATCCACAAAAATACCATCATGTCCAGAATCTGATACATTAACACGGGAGATGACGATATTAGTTAAATAAGCAATAGCACAAAGTGATGTACTTGAAGTATTTCGAAGTATTAAATCCTGAATAGTAATATACCCTAGACCATTTGTATTTAAAAGAATGGAATGAAGACCAGTATTATTAAAAACAGGTTTCTGTCCATTTCCATATGCACCGATTATCATGTAATTTGAACTACCACCACCAACCCTAACATTTAAATAAGTATCAGAAAACGTATCACCACGTTTAAAAAATATATCGTCCCCTGTTTTTATCGTACCAGCATTCATTGCTGTGTTAACCTTTCCAATAGTTTTCCAAGGCGTACTTGAAGAAAGTCCATTATTTGAGTCAGATCCAGCGTTGGCTACATAATATGTATTTGAATCAGCTAATACATTTTCTATATTGATATAAACTATGGGTGAAACTAGAATATTGATTATAATTAATAATGGAATTTTTTTCATTTTAATCACCTGTTTAGATTTCCATCTCTCGAAGATTCCTTCTATATCAGATATTCATTAATTATAGTATATACATCTATCTTGGCAAAATGTCAAAATGGACAAAATGTCTAGATGGAAAGATGTTATATTATCAGCTTTTTTTTAATTCCCAATCTCCTTTATAATAAGAATAAATATAAATTAGATATAAGTAGTTTTGTTTTTAGCTAGTTCAGAAAATAAAAATTTAGTTGTATACTATAGCTCATATAATTACTTTCAAAACAAATTTACATCGACACCCGCATCCAAACGTTCCATACGAAAGAGCAACTACGGGTTTGAGTTCGGTGATTTCTGCTTTGCTCTGAAACATGTTCATTTTTTGATGAACATGCTAAAAAGATACACGGTTCGGATTGCTAAGATCATGCTGATGTCTCATAACACCAACAGGATATTCGAGCAGTACCATGGATGCCGAAAATGGTATACATGTGGTGAATTCTAGAGCGGATAATAACATTATGCTTCAACAAATATCAAGAATTTGAATTAATCCACCAAGTATATCAATGATAAAAAACATCATTCTGGGTTACTATTTTCACAGTTGATTAACAACAGCTATCCAATTGAGAATCGGCTAAGCGGCGATAAGATATGACCGAAGCGAAATAGGAAGGGCTTGTGTCGAGGAAACGAAGGTGCAAGAGCTATAGGGACTGTACCCGTATTTCACTTTTTACTTCTAATTTGTTCTAAGTAATAATTTTTTACTATTTTTCCAAAGACGTTTTCTCTATCGAAATATTTTGCTGGAGTTATATTTTCTTTCATCTTTTTAATTTCTTCAGGATTGTTGTTTAAATAATTTATTTTTTCAATAAATTTTTCTATTTTATTTTCCTCGTCAATTAAATATCCATTTTTTCCTTCTTCAATACGATCTATCAACCCCCCAACTTTTGTAGCAATAATCGGAATATTTGAAATTAAAAACTCCTCTGCAACCTGACAATAACCTTCTGATTTTGAAGGAATTAGGCCGATATCTGCCTGCTTTAAATAGTCATACAATAAAAAATGAGGTACAAAACCATAAAATCTAACTAAATTATCTAAACCATTTTCTTTTATTTTTTGTTTAAATGACCTATATTCACTCCCTTCGCCTATAAGATGAAAGACCACGTTTTCATTTTTCATTTCTTTAATTATTTGAAGTAGATCCCATATTCCTTTAATTGTTGAAAAACGACCACAATAAAAAATGTTTAATTTGTTTTGTTTAATTGAAGTAATTTTTCGATTAGTTTCTAAAAATTCTTTAGTATATAATGGAACAAAAATATTAATACTTTTTTTTATTTTATTTTCTAAATCTTTTTTGGTTTGATTATTCATAACATATATTTTATCAGATATTTTTAATAAAGAATTAAAGAAGATAGAGAATGGATTTTTAATATATTCACCAGCCAAAAATTGAAGAATTTTTGTTCTTTTTTTCATAAATTTGAATGGGTAAATTGAAAAGAGAGAGTCTTGACCTGCAATGTTTATTATAAGATCTGGATTAATTTTTAATAACCAGTATAATATACGGATATTTGAAAAATTTTTTTTGTATGTTATAAAATAACTATTATTGTTTTTCAAATATTTTTTTTGTTTTCCACCAATTCCTATCCAATATACACTACAATTTTTTAATATATCTTTAAATTCTGTATAAAATTGAGGTATATAATCCCACGTTGGGGCACAAACATCTTCCCCAAATTTTTCTTTTTCCAAATATCTTTTGAATTCTTCAACACTGTCCCCAAACTTAATAAAGAACAATTTATCGATTTTGTCCAACATTACCACCAAATTCTTGTTTCAAATCTGTATATCCATAGATATCTTAAATATAAGTTTTATTATTACTTAATATTTTTAATGATTCATAGATTTAGCTTTTCCTGATTTTTCAATTTTCATCTCTCTAAGGTTTTTCTTCATTTCTCTCATTTTATTCTGGAACGCCTCATTCGGCTTTCTGGGAAACCATTTTTTAAGGTTGCTATGAAGCCGTTAAAAATTATAATAATACACTATATTACCTCTAACTGCAAAAATGTTTCCTAAGTTGTTCAATGGTTTGTCCAACTCGTTCTACTTTCTGTTTGATTATCGATATTTAACCCGACTTTGATATGGATAATCCCATAGTATTTGATTAATTGTTAGACCTTATTCTTTTGTAGATCTGGGCAAGTTACCCTTGGCAGCGAGGTGAATTGAACTCCATGAAGGAATAATACTTAATCACGGATAAAGATTACATATTATTTCAATACTTTATTAAACACATATACTCTTTAGGGGAAAAATCGTCATCACAAATAGTTATAAATATAATAAAAAAAAAGATATATTCTAGACTATGGGCAATGTTAGAAATTCAATATATTACCTTTCAATAGGTTGAAAAAATGAATTCAATTCAAAGAATAGGAAGGAACCTCATAGCACTTTCCTTTTCATATTTTGCTGTTGCGATTTTATCTATGTTCCTATCAATTTTTATTGCTCGCTTATTAGGTGATATTGATCTGGGTAAGTACTATATTGCAATCACCCTCCCTCAACTATTTCTTATTTTTTTAGATTTAGGTTATGAAACATATATTATAAGGGAAGTTGCAAGAAATAAGCTTCTAGCAAGCAAATATCTTAGTAATGCTTTTACTTTTAGATTATTGTTAATCCCAATAATCATTTCTATGATTCTTATTTCTGTAAATCTTTTAGGGTACCCTGAGAACACAAAATATTTAGTATATTTATTTAGTATTTACTATATTTTTTCATCTTTATCTAGTATAATTAAAATGACTTTTAGAGCTTTTGAAAAAATGGGATATGAGGCTATCATTAATATTTTTATTTCATTTCTAAGAATTCTTTTAGGTTTGCTTTTCTTATATCTTGGTTATGGATTAATAACACTTGCATTGATTTTTATATTTTCTGGAATTTTAGAGTTTATTATTACTTTTTTGGTTTGCAGAAAAAAATTTTTTAAACCAAAACTGGAAATAGATATTTCTTTTATAAAGAAATCAATAAAAATTTCATTACCTTTAGCAATTGTAACGTTATTCGGACTAATTTATGTGAAAATAGATACAGTGATGTTGTCCTACATGAAAGGAGATGCAGTTGTTGGATGGTACAATGCAGCTTATAGTTTAACATTAGGGTTCAACCCGATACCGCTTTTGATTATGAACGCACTCCTACCCGTACTATCTTATTCTTACATTTCTTCAAAAGAATCACTGAAAATGGCATATGAAAAATCCTTCAAATATCTTTTTTATTTGAGTTTACCCCTAGCAATAGGAATATTTATGCTAGCAGATGGAATTATCTTTATATTCTACGGAGATGAATTTGTAAACTCAATCGTTGCCCTAAAAATATTAGCTTGGGACATATTGTTAAAGTTTCTTTACCTATGTTCAGCTTACATATTAGTTGCCACTAATAAGCAAAAACAAATGACAATAATCGTAATTGCTACAGCCCTGCTTAATATAATTTTAAACTTATTTTTAATTCCATCATATAGCTATATTGGATCCGGAATAGCCACCTTAATAACAGAATTTTTCCTACTTGTTATTTATCTATATATTAATGCACTTGATTCTATCATTCCAAATATTAAAAAATTTTTGTTTCAACCAATCATTGCTTCTGGTGTTATGGCATATTTTCTCTGGCAATTTCCCGGAATTCAACTTGTATTAAAAATACTTATAGCAATTTTCATTTATTTTGCGTTATTGATTGTATTGAAGGGTTTTTCTAGAGAAGATTTTCAAATATTCCGACAATTGATTAAAAAAGGGGAAAATTAGCTTCAATTTAGACAATAAATCCAAATATTTTCTTTCATTGACTTCACTTTCATAATTTATTTTCTATTATTTAATAATCAGGGATTTTGTTTTACCATGTTTTTCAAATGGGATTTTTTCAACAAGTTCAATTTTTACATCCATAGAATGATTGATTAATTCTAATATTTGTTTTTTAATTTCGTCAATTGTTTCTGTTTTAAACTTTTGAGTTGGAGCTATTTTTATAATAATCTCCTTGGCTTTTTCATCAACGATGATTTGATATTGCATTATATATTCATATAAATATTCTAAAATTGCATGAAAATTAGAAAGTGATATCTCATCATTTGAAGATGTTTTTATAATATCTGACTGCCTTCCAGTTATTTTATTAACAAGAGGATAATTCTGATCACATGAACATTTTTCGTTTGAGATAATACATTGATCTCCAATATTATATCTTATCAAAGGAAAGATGTAATTATTTAAGTTTGTTACAACAATATTTGCATTCTCTCCAGGTTTACATGGCTTACCGGTCTCATCAAGATATTCAAAATAGTAATTATAGATATCCATATGATATCCATTGTATTGATTACATTCAAATCCCATCCTCATGCATTCAGATGCACCATAGTCCATATATAATGGACAATGAAAAGTATTTGATATGAAATCTTTTTGTTGTTTTAATAAACTTTCTGAAATAAGAATAACATACTTCATCTTCACTTCTAAATTATGCATATCAAATAATTTAGCTAAATAAAAAATATTAGACGAGTATCCATATATTCTCTCAATATTATTATTCTTTATTATTGAATAAATCGCTTTTATATTATTTTCCTTTATTTCCGAACTTCTTATTCCCAATGTTTCTGAAAAAAAGTGGTATATTAATCTATGTAATGTTCTTTGTTTATTTGGTTCATAAAGATTTTTAATTTCATTTGTAGGCTCTGCTTTAATCATCAATTCATTCATTTTTTTAAAGGGGTTGATGCCTATCCTTTCCTTATTCAACATGAACGCTGCAAAAGTCGCAGGTCCTTCTCTTTTTTTATCAACAAGAAACGAAAATGGCTCCCCCGTTGATCCAGCCGAGCATGAGACAATGTAGTCTTGATCGCTACTTCCTTTTGCTATTATTCTTTTATAATTATTTTTTAAGATTTTTTTATTTACAATTGGGAGTTGCGCAAAGTCTGTATAAGATTTAATATCCTGTGGTTTTAGATTAACAGATTTAAAACATTCGTGATAGAAATCAGAGGATTCATATACGGTTTGTAGTAGTTCTTTGAGTCGGTTCCATTGAATTTTTTGAATTTCAGCAAGAGGAAGATTCCTTATTTGTTTCTGAGTTGTATAACTTTTATAATATTTTCTCTTAAAATATTTCCAATAATTTTTAACAATAAATGACATATTCCAAAACTCCTCTTATCTTAAATTTTTATATCACTTCCCTGAATTTCAGATATTACAGGTCGGTGTTTACCTGATTTAGTAGGTTCTATTTTTTCAACAAATTGAATCTCAATCTCCATCTGATCTCCAACATTTTTTTTGATAATATTTACATACAAATTGAGATCTGCATCACTAAAATTTTCTCCTTTAACTAATTTAATTAATAGTTTATCTTTTCTTTTTTGAATGATTTGATATTCTTCAATACCTTTTATATGATAATCTGGAAATAGAGCTATAAAAAACATACCAGTTAACATTTTACCTTCCGGAGTAACTATTGTATCTAAAATTCTTCCCTTAATGGATTTCATTATTGGTAAAGTCCGGCCACATGGACATTTATCATCAGATGGCACCCCAAGATCCCCTATTTCATATCTAATAAATGGCATTGCATAATTACAAAGATCAGTTAATATTATTTTTCCTGTTTCACCTGATGCTACATGTTCATTATCTCGAAGGTATTCAACTACTGCATTTTCTATTGACAAGTGATAGCCAGAATGTTCATGACATTCTATAGCCTGTAGTGATGTATCACGTCCGCTGTAAGAATCAAAAACTTGACAACCGAAAGCTCGTTCTATTGTCTTCCTTTTGTAATCAAAAAGCGTATCAGCCGTGGTTATTATTGCTTCAGGTCTAATATCCTCAATCCCACTTTTTTCTATATATTGAGACATAATATACGCAGAAGATGCATAGGACAGTATTGCTTTTGGTTTGAACTTTCTTAAAATTTTTGAATATTCTTGCATATTTTCCTGTGTTAAATCAAACGTGTTCAATTTAATTATTCTGAACGTGTGGTTACGGATTTTAGTAATAATTTTATTTTGATCTTTTAAATCCTGATGTGCACTCCATAAATGAACCATTTTGTCTCCAAGTTCATATCCAGACCAACTCCACCCCCTATAGGCTGCAGCCTCATTACATGTCTTCCATCTTCTATTTACAAAAAATGTCATTGGTGTTCCAGTTGAACCACCTGTAGAATTAGGGATAAGATCTTTTTTCGGGTAATTTCTTGCATACAATTCGTCAAAATTTTCTCTGATTATCTCTTTTGTTAAAATTGGTAATTTACTCAATTCATTAACGTTTGTTAGTTCGTCAGGAATAAAATCCAATTTTTTAAACATCCTGTGATAAAACGGGACATTGTCATTTGCATGTTGTAGAAGTTTTTTTAACCTTATTAATTGAAATTTTTCAAGTTCAGAATAACTCCACCATTGAGTTTTATTTAAAAATTTAAGATTCGAGATAAGGCGTTTATCCCAAGGTTGTTTGATTTGGTATATAGGGTATATTATATTTTGTAGTATTTTTGAATACATTAATTCACCTAAATTGTATAGGTTTAATTAACTAAGAAAAGATGAATTTTTAGTTAATATATCTTTTTACAGAATTTAGATATTTGTGTGGTTCTCCGTCATTCAAACGAAAAAAGGATCGACGCTAAATCAATTATTTATATATCACTAATGTTTGGTTTTTAAAGAGCTCCATTGATAATAAATGTTGTACCACTATCATATATTTTATTATTCATCTTCAATTCCATTAATAGGATAGAAAATTGATCTTTTGTAATCCCACAGTTTAATATTTCCTTTCCTAAATTTGGATTATATATTACATAATTATTTTTATCTATAGATCTATTAAAGATATTAAAAAATCCTGATTGCCCAGGACGTATTACAGTAGGATATGTATTTCTTAAATAAATATACATATTTGTAAAATATGCGTAATTCACTTGATGCACAGCCAGTTTTGGTACTTCTTCCATTGTTACATTATTGACTAAAAAATTACAGGCATTTACATCTTCATAAGTCTGGAAGTGTGTATAATTGTAAGCAACCCGCATAGGTCCAAAAATCGCTAGAATTAAAATAACAACAATTAATACTATTGTTGATTTTCGCCATTTGGTAATAAAAAACATGAATCCTATAGCGATTGGAATTAGTAAAATTTGAGTCGAACGCGTCCCTAATATGTCAAAAACTCCCCCAACAACCAAATATATTCCTCCAGCTAACCCTAATGCAATTAAAACAAAGTCAATTTTCCTTTTTAAAAATAGAAATACAGTACCGATAGCGCTCAGTATCCAGATCATTGGAAAGGTTATTCTATTAAATAAACTAATAAATTGACTGATTATACCTTCGGTTTCTTTGACTGATTTTGATATCATGGCTGAATACTCTTTCCCTATATATTGTATGGCGGTTTCAAATGCTTTTATATAGGAACTAAAATTACTTAATGTATAATATAAAGTGTAAATAATATATATGGAAAAGATAAATAAGAAAATCGGTAATAAATATCTTTTTTTTATGGCTAAGAAACCAAAGAATAATATGAAAAATACAGATATGAAAGGATGAGTCAAAACTAGCGAAATAAATACTAAGATAAATATGATTATCCATTTAATTTCATCTAAGTCAGATATTATATAATTGATTATCATAATAAGTAAGAAAAAGTAAACAAGAGCTAGAGTCTGAGGAACCCACTGATACATTAAAAATGGAAAAATACCAACAAAATAGATAATAACTGACATATATGGTATTAGTTGGTTGTTTTGATTGAAGGATTTTTTCAATTTTAAAAAAAATAGATATAGAAAAAGTCCAAGTAGAATGCCATACAAAGTAAAACAAACAAAGGAAATGCCTTTCTCATCAAGTGCTGTAGTCAGATGAATCATTTCATTCAAACTAAAACTGATTGGAAATTCAAAATAAGGTATAGCCACTGAATTTAAACCCGTGATATGAAAAATCTGAAAAGCACTCCTGGAGAAACCGCAGTCTGGTGAAGGCAAATAGGAATAATAATAATAAGGAACGTACAATAAGAGAGGAAATATTGACGAGCATGTGGCTTGTATAATTTTGTTTTTACTGAAAAATCCTATTAAAAAAATACCTATCATACAAGTAATTAATCCAAGCCATAATGAAGGATAATACTGAAATAAAGATTCTTCATTTATCGATGAAAAAGATATTGGATAGGAATAATTCCAAGAAATAGTGATTAAAATAAATCCAATAAAGAATAATATCCCACCTATTTGAATTATATTTCTATCTTTCATTGAACTTTACTCAATTAGTTTTTTAATAAATTCTTCTAAGTCGATGGCTGATTTTTCCCATTTATAATATTTTTCAACAATACTTTTTCCTATTTCTCCCATTTTTTTAAATTCATCTTTATTTTCATACATTATTGTAATAGCTTGTGCTAAATCCTTTTTATCATTTGATTTGATTAGCAATCCACATTTACCTTTATCAAATATTCTACAATGAAATGGTATGTTTGTCATTATAATGGGCTTAGCCCTTGCTAAATATTCCAATGTTTTTAAAGGAGCACTAACAGACCACCATATATGCTGTGGGGGCAAAGGTATGACTCCAACATCACACAAATCAATATATGTAGAAATTTTATCATAATCTAGAGGAGGGATAAATTCTACTTGATCATTTATATGCAACTTAATGCATAGTTCTTCCAAATTTATTTTTTTGTTCTGATCGATTCCAATTATAAGTAGCTTGACTATCTTTTTTAAAGAAGTATCTAATTCCGCAATTGACTCTATTAAATTTTCTATCCCCCTAGTAGGAGCATAGGATCCGTGATACATTAAATAAAAATAAGCCGGATCTCTAAAATAACTATTTTTGTTATCTATCATCGATGGCCTAGCAAAAAATTTTTCAGATACGCCAGAAGTCCAAACACCAATTATTTCATTTTTTATCTCATATTTTTTTATTAATACATCCTTTAATTCCGGTGTGATAGTTGTAATACCATTTACTATAAATTTGCTTAAAAACATAGAAATTTTAAATGGTATCAAATGTTTTTTATATACTGGTAAGGACCTGATATCTAGAAGTAAAAAGGTATTAAGTAATTTTAGTGTCAATGTAAATGGAAGCCAAACATTTCCTGCATCAATAATAATTACATCAATTTTTTTCTTTCGCACCATTATGGGTAAATAAAAAAAGATGAATACGCCAAACGTAAATCCAGATAATATCTGGTAAGGGATTGTTGGTACGCTAAAATTATTTTCATCATCTGTTTTTTTTTCACCTATATTTTTTTCAGTTATTAGCTTGACTTGATGTCCTCTTCTTCTTAATTCTTCTGAAATCTCGAATCTTGTCGTTTTATGAAGAGATTTTTTCTTTACCTTAGATATCCAATAAATATTCATTTTTTGCGTACCTCTCAATCATTTGGATGTTTTTAAATTGTTTTATAGTTGTAACTGGGAATACTGCATGATTTGAAGCATCAGCGTAGAACCCGTAGATGAAAAGCCGCATCTCTTTTTAGAAGATTAACAGATTTCTCTCTCGTCGCACGTGGCAGGCTTTCGCCTGCCCTATAAGGACGCGACAGGAGCAAAAAATTGTATGACAAATGTAAATCACGGTAGTCCTAAAAAGATTGCGGATGACACCCGCAACAATTGGGTGACGATGGCTTTTATCACCCACAACAGGTATAGATGTTTTCGAAAGCAATCGTACATCGATACTTGTGTTCAAGCGTTCCATGAAGTCGAACGCTTCGGATTTGAGTTCGGCGACTTCGGTTTCGCCATGAACCATGTCCACTTCTTGGTGAACATTCCGAAACGATACTCGGTTGAAACCGCGGAGATCATGCTAAAATCTTATACGGCTAAGAAAATTTTTGAAGCATTTCCTGGGTTTCGAAAGCGATATCCGCGTGGCGGGTTCTGGAGCGGGTATGAAAATTACCAATCAACGGGATGAAAAAAATCTTAAATATTCAAGCGTATACATTCGAGATCAATCACGTCACTATACGGTTATAATCATTGATGATCGCAAGCAACGATTACCAACCATGGCCGCCTAGGAAACGAGGTGGAATGAGAGATTATACAGCTATAGCCCTTATCTGGCATGTAATCTTATTTTTATATAAAAGGAAATATTTATATAGTATTAATTTAACTATAAACTGAAGTATATATTAGAAAAAAAATAGAAGGCGTAATGTTAATATAGATAAGGCATATGTCAGAAATTGGTTATAGGCGAATAATCATTCTATAAAAAACAGGGGAAAAATTTCATAAAAAAAACACTTTCATAAAATTGAGCAGGAGAAAAAACGAAATGGCAAAATCAAAACAAAGTTATAGGCAAAAATATATTTCAATCATGTTTGCAATAATAATGATTACTTCGAGTTTATTGGTAATAATACCTACAGTTAAATCAGATCCAAACGACCCGTGGTGGAATACCGAGTGGAATTACCGAAAACAAATCATAATTAATCAAGCTAAGGTTGATACAGATCTTGTCAACTTCCCTGTTTTGATTAGCTTCTCTACAGATGCAGATCTTGTAGATCATGCAAATCCTGATGGTAGTGATATCGTTTTTACTAATAAAAACGGAGAAAAACTCAACCATGAAATTGAACTATACCAAAGCGCAACAGGACGGCTTATCGCATGGGTAAACGTCCCCGGTTTATCATCGACAACACCCACCAGTCTCTACATGTATTACGGGAACAGCCTGAGTGGCAATCAACAAAACCCGATAGGAACATGGAATGTTAATTTCATGACAGTCCATCATCTAAAAGAAGCTTGGGGTACACAAGCAGGTTATTTCCAAGACTCAACAAGTAACAATCACGATGGGACTCTCACTGATGTCAATGCGAACTCCTACAGCGACACAGGAATGGTTGGTCAAGGATTCAGATTCAATGGAGACGCCGATAGTATAAACATCGGCGTTATCAACCGACCACAACCCATAACCTATTCATGTTGGCTGAAAGCAGACAACATTGATGATAATCGCGGTGCGTTAGGCAGAGACGCTTTTTCATATTTTCTCGGAACATGGAACACAGGGGCTGGCCGCTTGCGTCATAATATTTACATCACAGGTTCCTTACGTTATAACGAATATGCCAACGTCTATAGCAATACATGGTACCATATGGCAGTCACCTACGATGGATCAAACATACGATACTACGTGAATGGTATACAGGTAGCAACCACAGCCATGACCGGTGCTCTCTCCTCAATCGCCGATAACTGGCATATCGGTGACAATGGAGAAAAGATGTTCTTTAAAGGAGTTGTCGATGAAGTCCAAATAGCGAACACCAGCTTCTCAGCAGGGTGGATAAAAACATCCTATAACAACATGAACGATCCTACTTCTTTCTATACTGTGGGAACGCAGGAAGAACAAAGTGCTTCTCCTGCTCCTCCAACGATTTCCGATGAGAACCCTGCCAATGGAGCAATAAACATCGCATTAAATCCTTTGTTGCAGGCAACATTATCAGATATTAACGGTGATGACGTAACATGGCAGATCCGGAGTAACGCCTCTGGCGGCTGGCTGACCCTTGCAAGTGGTATAGTGACTGGTGGCAGTGGCCTGATATCGACAACGACTAGTGCTATGAACAGTTATAATACTCGGTATTGGTGGAGTGTAAACGTCACCGACAGTACTGTATGGGTTAATGAAACGCTTTGGTTTAAAACTCAATTATTGAGCACTGCGCCACCTGTAATTTCGAATCCATTGCCTTTAAATGAGAAAATAAATGTTCTAAAAGGTAATATTCAGTTGGGCATAACTGTAAATGATCTTGATGGTAACTTGATGGATGTTACGTTTAAGACAAATGCTACTGGTATTTGGAAGGAAATCGGAACAAATAATTCTGAGCCAAATGGGACATATAGTCAGAGATTCTATTTCAGCCAAAGTAATCATCGATATTGGTGGAGTGTAAACTGTACAGATACCAACAGTTGGAGGAATGAGACGTTTAGTTTTTCGACAAAATTTGAGTCCGGGGACTGGTGGAATTCTGCTTGGTTGTATCGAAAGTGGATAGTAATTAACGCTTCATTGGTAGCAGCAGATGTAAATAATTTCCCGATTCTGATTAACATCATTGATAATGATCTCAAAGTGAAAACACAATCGAATGGGAATGATATTGTTTTCACCAACGAGACCGGTTCGATTTTATCATATGAAATAGAAAATTTTACTAAAATCTCTGGGAAATTAATAGCCTGGGTTAATGTCCCTCACTTGTCATCTACTCAAAACACAATTATTTATATGTACTATGGTAACTCCATCTGTGGTAATCAACAAAACCCGACAGGGACATGGAACAATAATTTCATGTCAGTCCACCATCTAAAAGAAGCTCGGAGTACACAAACAGGTTATTTCCAAGACTCGACCAGCAACAATCACGATGGGACTCTCACTGATGTCAATGCGAACTCCTACAGCGACACAGGAATAGTTGGTCAAGGATTCAGATTCAATGGAGACGCCGATAGTATAAACATCGGCGTTATCAACCGACCACAACCCATAACCTATTCATGTTGGCTGAAAGCAGACAACATTGATGATAATCGCGGTGCATTAGGCAGAGACGCTTTTTCATATTATCTTGGAACATGGAACACAGGGGCTGGCCGCTTGCGTCATAATATTTACATCACAGGTTCCTTACGTTATAACGAATATGCGAACGTCTATAGCAATACATGGTACCATATGGCAGTCACCTACGATGGATCAAACATACGATACTACGTCAATGGTGTACAGGTAGCAACCACAGCCTTAACCGGTGCTCTCTCCTCAACTGCTTCCACTTGGCATATCGGTGACAATGGAGAAAAGATGTTCTTTAAAGGAGTTGTCGATGAAGTCCAAATAGCGAACACCAGTTTTTCACCATATTGGATAAAAACCTACTATAACAATCTCAAGACTCCTTCAAAATTCCATCTTCTGAGTATTGAGGAGAATCAAAGTGGATTTCCTCCGATGATATCTAATGAAAAGCCAGTGCGTGCATCGCAGAATAATGAATATAATCCAAGCCTGGAAGTAACGGTTTCTGATCTTAATAATGATGAGGTGTATTGCGAGTTTTGGACCAATGCCAGCGGTAGTTGGCAGCAATTGGAGAACACGATGGTTTCCAATGGTTTTGGAATTATATCAGCTGTTACAGAAAATATGGATCAACCGGTTACAAAATATTGGTGGAGTGTAAATGCAACAGATTTGTATGGTTCTAAAAGGTGGATAAATAAGACATATTGGTTTATTACCGGTGCGGGCTTCCCTATAATATCTGAAGTGTATCCGGACAATCAGGACGCTCTGTATAATCCGGTGTTGAGTGTAAAAATACAGGATGCTGAGAATGATCATCTTACCGTGATTTTTAGAAAAAAAGTCAATGATGTATGGGAGACAATCAATGAACAACAAGGATATCGTGGAGTATTTACGCAAGCAACTCAAAATATGGACGTGGAAGATCAAACCTATCACTGGAATATCAGTGTCTCAGATGATGATGGTACAACATGGATCCATAGAGACTATCATTTCACAGCAAAAGCATTTGTCCTAAAATGGATTAGTGACAACTATTGTCGACAAACACTCGGTCCACTTTCAGCTGATGTAAATGACGATGGTATCCATGAGATTTTTTTAACGGGGTATCATAAAGCTATATGCGTTAATGGATTAACTGGCGACACTATTTGGGAGTATAACCACAATATGATTATGGATCACTCACCGTTTGAGCTTGCAGATTTAAATAATGACGGCATCGAGGAAATTGTAATCAGTTGTAATCGAACCAATTATGATTCTATTACAATTGCCTTACATGCTAAAACTGGTTTAGTTTATTGGATTTCAGAAGGAAAATCTGATGGTAAACATCCTGTGATTGTTGACGTAGACGGAAACGGATATCCGTATGTGTATGTCGCCTCTGATTCGTATTGCGGAAGTACGCTGCAGAAACTCAGAGGAACCGATGGAGCGATTCTCAAAACGATCTCTGTTTATTATCCATGTTATGGTGGACTTTCAGCTGCGGATATCGACAATGATGGTGATATTGAAATTCTTCTAGCGGACTATAATGGTGAACCGGGTAAAGGGATTCATTGTTACGATGGAGATCTTAACCTTATATGGTATCAGCGAGCCAGAGGCGATCCTCAACTCCCAATTCTCGTCGATGTGAACAATGATGGGGTGTTAGATTCAGTCACCACACCATATAATTATGGGCCTGTACAGGTAATTAATGGAGCGACCGGTCAATTTATGATAAGTTATGGCGGATATCCAAATCATTCACCGAATTCAGTCTATGATATTGATGGCGATGGACGTTTAGAGATTCTTATCGCAATGAGTTCTCCGTGTAAGGTTGTTGATCTTGGAATACCACCCAGTATACCGCCAAAGCTTGATGCTACCTTAGTTTCCTGCCAAGAAGCACCCTATATGGCTAATGTAATTGGTGACGAAAAACTCGAGATTCTTGCAACCAATTTTAAAAGAATGACAATCTATAACAGTATGTATCAAATTGTTGATACAATTGAGCGGCCTTCGCATAGATGCACATTGGTCCAAGACATCGATAACGATGGAAAAAATGAATTAGTATTTGTTAGTACAGATTATCTTGTCGCTTATGACACAACGGTTGAGGCCCCAACTCCTCGAGTACGAAGTGTAAATGCGGGTTATAGCGAACGAAGAACCGGAGCCGCTGTCTATATCCCGCCACCAGGTGCACCACAACCGATTCTCAAAGAAGAATCCCCAGTAAATGGTTCAGTAGACGTGACATTAAATCCAACTTTGGCGGTTCACGCTATCGATTTCCATTATGATTTAATGAATATCAATATTGAAATTAGTACTGATGGTGAATCCGGACCCTGGGTTCCACTAGCGTCCTACAGAGACGTCGGAAACGGTTGGTATAATGCAATACCAACCACGATGAACCAACCAGATAAAACATATTACTGGCGAGTCACCGCAGTAGACCCCTATGCAGACCAGCTCACAACCACGAAAACCTATCACTTCTCCACAATCGCTAAACCAAACATCATAGATTTACAAATATCACCAGAAACACCCTACCAGAATCAAGACGCCGTCTTTTCATCACATATCACTGATGAGGCAAAGATGGACGAGGTCAAATTACGTATAGAATACCCCGACGGATCAAAGGTTAACAAGACGCTGTATAAATATCAATGGACAACACTGACCTATGATGATTTCGAAAATAACCGTTGGGGTAACTACACCGATGGTGGAGCGAATTGTGGGTTATATCTCGGCGATTGGCGATTAGTACACCATGGGAGTTACGTCGCAAACATTGAAGCCAACTCAGGAGTCGCCTCATCATTTTATCTCACACACCCAATCGATATCGCGACACCGGGTTACGACGCTATTAAAATTGATTTTTGGATGAATGCCTATGGCATGGACGATGGTAAAAAATATGTCCTAGAGTATTACGATGGAGCTCAATGGCAAATACGAAAAACTTACCAACAAAACACGGGATCGTTTGCTGCAAATGTATATACGGACTCCTACTACAAATTTGCAAATTGGCTCTTCTTCCATGATACAGTATGGATAAACGAATCTACCTACAACTTCCCAACAAATATGAATATTCGTTTCCGCTGCACTGCTTCTGATACCAATGATGACGTGTACATCGATCAGATCTATATCAACGCCACTCATCTCCAACCCACCATGTATCAATCGACGGATAGTTTCGCAGTAACCGGTCTCTATCATTATTCAATATGGTGTAAAGACATCAATGGCAATACGAATATATCTACACAAAAACAATTCGTAGTTCAGAAAGATTATTACACTCTTACTATTACAAACGACCCCGTGGCGGGTGGGACGATTTCAGCGGTTCCAAGTCCTCCGTATCATTATGGTGATGTGGTGACGTTGACTGCGACAGTGAATCCTGGGTATGCGTTTGATCATTGGAGTGGTGATGCTTCTGGTTCCTCAACTGTTACAACGGTGACGATGAATGGGGACAAGTCGGTGACAGCACATTTCACTCAGAACGTGTACGCCTTAACGATTAATGTTGAACCTGCTGCTGGTGGATCTGTTGCTGCAGATCCAAGTCCTCCGTATCATTATGGTGATGTGGTGACGTTGACTGCAACAGCGAATCCTGGGTATACGTTTGATCATTGGAGTGGTTATGCTTCTGGTTCCTCAACTGTTACAACGGTGACGATGAATGGGGACAAGTCGGTGACTGCTACCTTCATAATCAACCAATACACACTCACCACCAACACGATCGGTTCAGGGGTTGTAACCCTGACACCACCTGGAGGCACCTACGACTATAACACCGTAGTCTCAGCAGAAGCAACCCCTGATATTGGATACATGTTTACCGGATGGAGCGGGGATGTCCCGGCAGGTCATGAGAG
>Ga0315277_10001841_pt1 | contig 30000 bp, 29 predicted proteins | sample YL17G05_15_MG_FD_203695 | JGI IMG/M metagenome (GOLD analysis project Ga0315277, IMG submission 203695) | Sediment microbial communities from Yellowstone Lake, YNP, Wyoming, USA - YL17G05_15 | ecosystem: Environmental > Aquatic > Freshwater > Lake > Sediment | place: USA: Wyoming | collected...
GGATAGAGATGGAACCCATTTAGCAGAATGCTTGAAATACTTGGAGTTAGCAAAGGCGAGAGAAATTATAGATAAATTGGAAACAAAGCAAATAAGCATTCAAACATGCCCAAAACTGGCAGAGCTGCTCCAGGCGGAGCAAAAGCTGGTCTTAGAGATAGAAGAATTGCATCTGGCAATGAAAATGGAGAGGAGCCAAGGTAAGGCAAGATCGGTCTCAGAGGGTGACCTTACTGAGAAAGGAGCTCAGTTACGGAAGTTACGAGCCGAATTAATGGCAAAATGCCAGGAGCCAGGCTTAATTCGCGTCACCAGCGAGTTTGATCCCATGCCGGATTTTCAGGAACTGTTCGAGCGCGAGCCCGTGGTCCTCTGGGAGTTTATCTCTTTTCCAGAAGAGGCGTTTTATAAGGATCGCTTTCGGATTTTGAGTTGGGATGGGGTGCAGCTGCAATTATGGGAGACCAATCCATTTGATAGGGAGCGGCTACTGAAATTGGTTAATAGCTTTTATCAGAATATTGCTGAAAACAAAATGGATGAAGCTAATGCGTGTCTAACGGATATACAACACGACTTAGATGCGCTCATTCCTGAGAAGGCGCTTATCACCTTGGACCAGAAGAAAAAATTGATTCTGATCCCCCATGAGGCGCTGCACCTGTTCCCCTGGGAGATTACCGAAAAGCTGGGGCTGAAACTTCCCCTGGTTCGCAGTTACTCACTGAGCATTCTGCGGTCCTGCATGAAGCGCGAAGCCAAAGCTGCGCCCAAGAACGCCTTACTGGTCAGTAATCCGAATTTTAACGACAAGGATTTGAATCTCGAGGGCGCAGATTTAGAAGTCAATTCCATCCAAACATTGTTGAAGAAAGCCAAAATTACTACGCAACCGCTAAAGCACGAGACAGCCACGGAAGAAAACTTTGTAAAAGCGACGGGGCAGGCTCTTAACATAATTCATTTCGCAGGGCATGGGACTTTTAATCAGGTGGAAAACGATCCTTGGATGAGCGGCTTATTATTTTATAAATCTACCGGATTCGACATACGGACCGTGCTAGAATTGGTCACGCAGCGGTTTAAAGGCACTCCCCTGTTTGTTCTCAGTGCTTGTGAGACCGCACGCAGTGAATTTTTCACGGGAGACGAGTTAGTCGGCTTGATTCGCGGTTTAACCTTAGCAGGAATCACTAGTATTCTTGCCACCAATTGGGTCTTGGGTGATAGGGTAGCCCCTTATTTCATGCAAACATTTTATACGCATTTCCTGCAAGGGAAAGACGTTTGTCAAAGCCTATTCGAGGCGCGCCAAGACCTGATTCAACAAGGATTTACCCACCCCTTCGATTGGGGGGTCTATACGCTGTATGGGAATCCGTTTAAGAAATTTCAGGAATGAGCGACATAGCAATTAAGTCGCTTCCAGTAGCTCTTTAAATTTTTACTTTAAAATTTTGAAGATGGCGTCCTTAATGAATGAAATTATTGCGGGAATTAAGACCGATTTCAAATTGTTAAGTTCAATCAAGAAGAGATGAGCTTATGGAAAAAGAGAGAAAACAGTATAAATCAATCGATGAATACATACGTTCTTTTCCTGAACATATTCAGAAGAAGTTATTGGAGCTGAGAGAAATCATAAGAGAACAAGCTCCTCAAGCTCAAGAAAAGATAAGTTATCAGATGCCTACTTTCTTTCTGAATGGCAATCTTGTGCATTTTGCAGCTTTTTCAAAACATATTGGCTTCTACCCAACTCCAAGTGGTATTAGTGCCTTCCAAAGCCAACTGGCGCAGTATAAAAATGCAAAAGGTTCAGTTCAATTTCCCATCGAAGACCCATTACCGATAGAGCTCATCAAAGAAATAGTCAAATTCAGAGTAACAGAAAACATGAAAAAGAAAAAGAAGTAAAAAAAGTAAAAAAATAAATAGATCTTCTCACATAAACGGATTGGATACGAGGTGCAGTTCCGTGGGTTTCATAAATCGCATGATCGGTAAAATTGCAGGTCGAATTATGGATCGGTATGCAAGGAAATCCGAAGGGAAAACTATTGATTTAATCATGGATCACGAGCTTCCTAACGTCACTCCAGAGATGCTCGATTGGTGGTGGGATCATATAGATACAACAGCGCGTTATAAATTATGGCACCCCAAGGATCACAAGAGTTTCAGATGGGTAACTGCGCCCGACCAGCCTCATATTGGGAAAATCCAAGAGGTAATCGAAACAATTAAAGGAATACCTACCTTACTACGAATCCGCTGGGAAGACCCGGCTAAAAACCTGATCCCTACATCGTATGACCACATTCTCTTTGCCAGCATCCTAAATCGGAAAGATGAGTCCATTGCGTGGCTGGTCCATGAGTATCAATCAATAGCTAACGGAATTCGAGTGCGTTCGACATTTCGCTTACCCGCAAAGACCCCTCAATGGTTTCTCAGAGGGTTAAGTAAGCATAATTTAGAGGAAATGGCGCAATTCTCCGAATTTCTCCCCTCTCTTTCCCAACAAATGTCAGTTTAGTCGGAAATCAACAAAATTTCAATGAGAAATGAAAAAATCTCATTAAATTAATATATAACAAATATCAGGAGTATAAAAAATTTGAGCGCGTCTAAAAATGTTTTAAATACAATCAAAGACATACTTCAATCTTCTCAGTTCAAGACAGATTTGGAAGGATTAAGTGCATATGCATGCAATATTAAACAAGAAAATCCTATTATGATTTTATTGGCGAAATACTACTTCCAAAAAAACAAAGATGTTATCTTAGAGTGGAAACAGAAAATATCAGGAAGAAGGAATCCCCGTAAAACAGATTTAGTCATTGAAGGGATTCGCATTGAAGCTAAGTTCTTCTTTGAATTTGATATAAAAAGAATAAAGGATGAACTGGAAAAACTGCACTGGGACTTAGAAGTAATCATTAATAAAATTAAAACAACCAAACCTAACAGTTGGAGCCCTTCTGAATTAATATTGAATGATATTTTCAAAAGGGAACCAGAAATTTTCATTTTAATCTTTTGGTTTAGGGACATTCCCCAAAATCTAACAGACGCGGACAGAATAGTCGATTCGAAATATACCCAAGAATACATAAGAGGTTTAGGTAATTTCTCGACGATTAAAAAGAATACAGAGGAGATAATTAAAAAATTTTTCGATGCACTTAAAATTAAGAAAATATATCAATTACACCCATTACCTCCCATTATAGTCAATTCAAATATAAAGGCGATTTCATTTTCATCTGAATACTATTTTTACCTCCTTGATTTCACGTAATCTGTAATAAGGATATAGAAAGAGCAAATGTATTAGATTGAAAAAAATGTAATATACAGTGTAATGCTTATACTAATCTATAGATATAATAAAAAAAATTTATTTAATGAATTTCCGACAAGCCCAATTCTCGTAATTTTTCAGCAGTTGGCTTCCCGGTGGTGGGATCCCACTTGCGAGAGGTGTAGTATTCTTGCAACATGAGAGCGAGGTTGGGCACATTCTTATCCTGCCCGCCGGCGAGGGGTTGCAGCACAATGGAGGGGAGCCGGTCATTCTTCGCCGTAAGCCCCATTTTCAGATTGAAGAGGCGCTTCATGTTGAGGATGCGCTCCCCGATTTTCTTGATGGCGTCGATATCATAGGCAGTGCCCAGGGCATAATTTAATGCATTGACTACCTGCTCGGTGGGGGGATTCACGAACTGGCACATCACTAGTGAACTGTAGAGGGCTCTGTAGTTCTGCAGGAGCGCCACGGATTTTCCGTTCCCTTCGTTTTGGAAGCGTTCGATGGATTCCACGCCCAAGGGATAGACGCCGGGTCCAATATTGCCAATAGTGGCGAGGTAATGATCGCCCTGATTATGGCAGGCGCCTCGACTAGAAGTAGCATAGCCTAAGGCCATGGAGAAGTAGGCACGCGGGTCATGGAACGGGATTTCGAGTCCGTTCACTGCGGCGACCTCTTCTTCGGAAATTTCAAATTTCTGAGCCAGTTTCCTAGAGCCTTCAGCCAGTAAGGCCCCGAACCCTTTCCGCTCAGCAATCATATGAATCATTTTCTCAACGAGATCCGGATTGCTCCACGTGAGTTCTAAGCCCCCCGTTTCCACGGTCGTTAGCAGCCCTTTCTCGAAAAGGTAAATGGCAAATCCGATGGTTACACCCGCGGATATGGTGTCGATCCCGAGCTTGTCGCAGAGCAGTCCGAGGTACGTGATTGCCTCTAGGTTCCCAATCAGCAAGTTTGTTCCCAAACTCCCGATGGTTTCGTATTCGGGACCGCGGCTCAGAGGCATTTTGTAAGGCCCCTCTTTGATCTCCACCTCTCGACCACACCGGACGGGGCACCGGTAGCAGCCGGAATTTTTCACCAAGATTTTTTCCTTCATAGTAGCGCCACTGACATTGAAAGCATCTGGATTGTCGCATACGGTGAAATATTTACTGGGGAGGTCGCCATTGGCGTTTGCCATATCAATATACCCTGCCGTCCCGAGGGCTTGAAACATCTGACTGGAAAAGTTCTCCATGACGCTCTTGGTCATTTCCGTCCCTTCCGCCGTGAGTTTTTCGGGGTCTGCCAACGGAATCTCTTTTTTGGTACCATAGACCGCAATAGCCTTCAACCGTTTGGAGCCCATGACCGCCCCCATACCGGTGCGGCCCGCGACAGCTACTCGCGTATCGGCATGAACGATATTCGCGTATTTAACGAGATTTTCGCCCGCAGGACCTATAGTCATTACCTTAATTTTATCATTTTTTAACTCTTTCTTTAAGAGTTCTTGTGTTTCAAAGGTTTCCTTCCCCTTGAGGTAATCCGCCTTCTTAATTTCCACAGCGCCGTCTTTGATCGTGATATACACAAGATAGGGCGCCTGCCCTTCGATTAGGATGCCATCGTAGCCCGCATGGCGTAACTCCGCCGCAAAACTGCCACCGCAGGATGATTCGCCCCAAATTCCAGTTAGAGGGGACTTGGCACAGACCTCCGTGCGTCCCGCCGTTGGCACGTTCGTGCCCGTCAAGGGTCCCGCCATGAACATCAAGGGGTTCTGCGGACTCAAAGGATCGGTCTTTTTATCAACCATATCATAAAGAATACGACAGGCAAGTCCTGCACCCCCGATGAACATTTCCGTCATTTTGGGATCTAAGGGGTAATCCGAAAATTTTAGCTGGGAAAGATTAACTCGTAAAAGTTTTCCTAAATAACCCTTCATGAAAAACAGCTCCTTTTATTTGTACTAATATTCTGCAACAAAATTTAAAATTTTATGGTAAGTATTGTGGAGGTAGAGAATATTGGTTTGAAGTAACGAGAACTGGAAAAAATTGACAAGAGAAGAGTGGATGAAATTATGTCACTAAATATGATTAAGATCCCGACCATCTATCACGGAAAGGGATGCTTGAAGGAACTAAGAGATTTTAGGCAGCAACGAATCCTGATAGTAACGGATACGATAGTTTGGAAGTTGTTTGGCGAGAAGGTCACGAAGTATCTCAAAAATAAAGAGGTTAAGGTGTTCGACGAGGTAGAGCCTGACCCGAAGGATACGACTATTCAAAAAGGTGGCGAGATAGCCCGAGAATTCAAGCCTGATCTGATTATTGGGCTGGGCGGCGGCTCGGCAATGGATGCCGCAAAAGGGATTTACTTTTTGTATGAACGGGAGGATAAGACCTTATTTGATCTCAATCCTATTTCCTATTTCAAATTGGGGCAGAAGTCAAAACTCGTGGTCATCCCCACCACTTCCGGCACGGGCGCGGAAAACACGAAGGGAATAGTCGTAACAAAGACCGCAACGGGGCAGAAAGTTCCCTTAGCGTCAATCGAGGTAACTCCTACAGTTGTGATTCTGGATCCGAATTTACCTGCAGGGATGCCGCCTAAGCTCACCGCGGTCACAGGGATAGATGCGTTGGTGCATGCCATTGAGGGCGAGATCAATAAACTGAATAGCGACTTCACAGAAGCAATTAATTTGCACGCCATCAAACTCATTTTCCAGTATCTGCCCGCGGCGGTCAAAAATGGCGCTGACGATGCCGTTGCGCGGGAGAAAATGCACAATGCGGCGTCTCTAGCTGGGATCGGATTCGGGAACTCCAGTTGCGGTATTGGTCATTCATGTGGGCATGCCTTAGGTGGCGTATTCCATCTTGAACATGGTATCGCGGTCGGCGTCATGCTGCCCTACGTACTTGAATTTAATAAGCCCGCTTCGGAGGGGAAATATGTCGAAATCCTGAAATCCTTGAATACCGCTACCGACAATCCGACAGCTACCCTCGCCAAAATGGTCAGGGATCTGCTGACCGAAGTGGGTATTCCGACCAATTTGAAGTCATTAATCGCAGAACCAGAATGGACTAAAGGATTCGAGAAATTGGTGCAATTCGCCAAGACCGATATTCTAGTTGGATTAAATCCAAGAACGACCACTGAGGACGATTTCCGGAAAATCTTCAAGTGCGCCTATGAAGGCCGATCCGTGGATTGGTAAGAAAAAGTGAGGAGATTCTCCTCTTCTAATCTCTTTTAATTTTTTTATTTGGGTTATGATATAAAAAAAGGGGAGTAGGGAAATTAGAAATCGATTCTTTTACCCGACCACATGTAGTGATACGCTTTCTCGATCTGCTCATCGTTCGGCATCGGATTGGTCATGCTGATGCAACTGTCTTCCGAGGTGTATTTTGTTAAGGTGGGCAGTTGCTTATCGAAGTCTACTTTGGAAATGCCAAGTTCTGGGATGGTCGCAGGCGCTTTAATCTCCTTTATAAGGGCACGCACCTTAAGGATGAGGTCTTCGCTTACCTTCTCATCAGTTCCCGTGAGCAAAAGGGCACGCCGGCCGATATCTGCTAATTTTTCCTTGACCCCGGTCCCGTTTTTCCGGCAGAATTCCATGACATAGGGCAGAGCCATCCCGACGCAGTTCCCATGGGGTTTATGGAAGAGCGCACCAATAGAATGCCCAATCGAGTGCGCAAAGGTCGCTTGGGAATTTCCGAACGCGAGGCCTGCCATGGTGGCGGCATTATGCATTTTCTCCCGGGCTTCCTTATCGTTACCATCTTTATAGGCACGGGCTAGATATTTAAAGACAAATTCTACCGCCTTGATGGTACAAGCATCCGAAAAATCGTTGCGCCACGCAGACAGATAACCTTCGATGGCATGCGTCAGAGCATCCAGTCCAGTCCCCGCGGTTAAAGCCGGAGGCATTTTCAGTGCGAATGCGGGATCGATGATAGAAACAGTGGCGACAATTTGGCGCGACGCGGGAGTAATTTTTCGTTTCTGGGCTGTATCGGTGAGAACAATAGCCCAAGTGACATCTGCTCCAGTGCCAGAGGTGGTTGGGATCGATACAAATTTTGCCTTGGCGGGGAAATTCTCATAATAGGTGAAGGGATTCAGGGAATCTATGGCCTGATCGGGGTTTTCATAGAGAAACCAGATGCCTTTCCCAGTATCCATAGCTGAGCCGCCCCCTAACCCGATAATTAAATCCGGACCAAACTTTTGGCAGAGTTTAGCTCCTTTCTGTACGGTTTCCAACGATGGGTCCGGTTCGACCTCATCAAACACTTGATGGGGCAGGTTCTTCAGTTTCTGTTCGACTTTCTCTACGAACCCCACCTGGCGCATCACTTTATCAGTCACAATAAAGACTTTGTTCATTTTCATTTGCTCGAGGTAATCTAAGGCATCCTCACCAAAGACTAAAAACGGACTTGAGAAATACCACATTTCAAAATCCTCCAACGATTTTTAGAAAAAAAAGGGTAGAATTTACAGTTCAGTCCCCGGAACATTCATGATTGCGTTAACCATTTCAATTGCTGCTTTGGTTGCTCGCATGACTTTGGCCATATCGCCTTTCAGCTTGAATTTCCCGGTCATAAGCCCTTGAATTGGATCTAGCTTCTTCTGGGCTACGAGTTTCCAATTGGCATAAGGTCCGGACATCACGAACTCGGGATTTATTTGTTCTTTCGTAATTTGAAAGGACTTTCGGCATTTGCCGTGCCAAAGATCGATGTATAGTCTGGTAACTTTCCCAGCATCATCAGACTCAAAAATGAAGTCGCCTTCCCAGGTTTCGGCAGCTTTGTTGTAAGCCGCACTATTATTTAGGGCTTTACAATATTCTTTTACCCATCCATCTGTCATAAATTTTACCATTTTTTTCCAACTCCATAAAATATCTATTTAAATATTCAAATGAAAGTTCTATTAAATTTATTTGTTAATTATCTAACCAACATAACTCTTTAAAAATCTTAAATCTAGGTAGTATGTAATAAAGAGGTAAATTGCAATGACTGAAGAAGGTAAGTTTTCCGCAGAGGAAAAGGCGAATATGTTAGAGATGCTGACGGACACGTTACATGCGTTAGTGAAAGAGAAGTTGACTGACCCGAAGTGGAAAGAAAAGATAAAGAAAATAAATTTTAAAATAAACTTGGAAATCATAGATGCGGGGGCTGTCAATCTGATTTTGAAAGACGGGAATTACACCATTCAGAGCGGGAAAATTGAAGATCCAATTATCGAAATTAAAGCACCTTTGGTGAATTTTTTTAACTTTTCAAGCCGGCAGCTCTCGACCTTCAGCGCAATCTTTCTGGCTAAGCTCAAAATAAAAGGCAAACGGCACCTTGGGGCGCTATTAAACGTCGGCGATGTATTGAGAATCATTAAATGAGACCTGATTGCATAGATGCCCGGATTTCGAGATAGGGACGCGCCTATTTCCAAAGAAGGCATCATATTCCGGACGTATGGGTATTCTCATCCTCCCAATGCCTGTTTTTGCGATGTGGAATATGCCCCTTCGGCGATTTATACGACATCGGACCCGCGGGCAACCCGAACAGGACCCGAGGGCACTTTTTACAAGTTCTACTCAGATGGAGGGCTTCAATTCATTAAAACCAAGTACCCCGAGTATCAAATTCTGAACAGAACTCTCCAGCGGAAACTGGTGGGGGTCACGGAAACACAGGCGGTGAATGTGCACCGCCCCGACGCGAGGCTCCAGGAGATCCTGAAAACCCCCCCTCAGGATGTTCTGATCCAAACAGTGCTAGAGATTCTGGAGCTAATTCAAGAACATTCACAATTGAAACCTAGAGATTTTGGGGTATTCGGATCGATCCTGCACAATTTTTATCATGCGGATTACAGCGATGTGGATCTCATCATCTACGGGCGGCAAAACTTGCAGGAACTCCGAGAAACCCTCGCCGATTTTTATCAAGAGAAGTCTTTTCCGATGCAGAATGAATTTGCGGCGTGGGATTCCACGCAATCGACGAAACACTGGTATTTTAAAAATTACAGCCTGCAGGAGTATCCGACTTATGAGCTGCGGAAGTTGATCTATGCGGTAATTCGAGGTGAGAAGATGCGCCGCCCCGTAAAAATCGAATTTGAACCGGTCAAAAGCTGGGATGAAATTCACAATGAGTATCCAGAAACAGTGCGCATTGAGCCGGAAGGGTGGATCCAAGCGATCGCAGAGGTCACAGACGATCGAGACGCATTTTTCATGGAATCCAAATACCGAATTGAGATATTAGAGATACTGGAGGGACCCAAAGTGGAAGATATAAAGCGAATCCTTTCTTTTGTGGAGGAATATCGGGGACAAGTCTTTAATAACGAAGAAGTTCTGGTCGCGGGAAACTTAGAAAAGGTCACAACTCAAAATAACGAATTCCATCAAATCACCTTATCTTATGGTCCAAAATATTATGATCAAACCTTGAAAGTATATAAAAGATGAGAACTTTTTTCGAAGTAATGTCTGGAAGCGATTCAGAGGGGAAATCGGATGGGATTTACCTTGTCCGGCTTGAATTTCCAACTAGTTTTATATAATAGAAAACATATAAGAAATACCTAAGGTTTTTTTCAATGGTAAAGTCGGATTATGTGAAGGTCTAAAAATTGGTGATCGCGGGCAATGAAGCCGTTAGTGAAACCGCATTGGAGTTTACGTGAGGGAGTGAAAGAAATGGCAGATTATGAAAAAGTCTATAAATTAGTGATGCTGGGCGATGAGGCGGTCGGTAAGACCTCATTGATCATGCAGCATACCGAGCATCGATTCAATGAAAGCTACAAGATGACGATAGGAACCGATATCAGCGCTAAAGTAGTGGAAGTTGAACCAAAAACCAAAGTGTATCTAATCATCTGGGATATCGGGGGCCAGGAGAAGTATCGAATTTTGCGTGAGAGCTATTTACGAGGCGCGTCCGGTGCGCTCCTTGTTTTTGATATCACGAATAAGGCTTCCTTCAACCATATATTGGATTGGGTAGAGGAATCCAAGAAATTCTGCGGCGGAGCAATTCCGATGGTGCTACTAGGAAATAAAGAGGATCTTAATGCAAAAAGGGTTGTATCGAAGCCGGAAGGGCAAAAATTAGCGGCAGAATTGGGAGTCGATTATATAGAAACTTCAGCCAAATCAGCCAAGAATGTAGATATAGGCTTCAATAAAATCGTGAAACTTATCCTGGCGAAGTTTTAATTCTTTATTTTTATTTATTCTTCAATAGCTTTTTGAAGGAAATTCGGGAATAACTTTTTAGAGAGAGCAATTTTCACAGTAGGTGTGCTAAATGGGTCTTCCAAGAGTCCTAGCGAGTCGATTATCTAAGTTCCTTAATCGATATCTTACCAGGCCCTTCAAGGACCCACTGAAGACGCAGGAGGAGTTTTTTAAGGGGTTAATTACGCGAAATCAACAGACGCTGTTTGGCAAGCGGCATCAATTTTCACAGATTCAGGCAATTAGGCAATTTCAGAAGAATTGCCCCATTTCCACGTATGAGGAGTTTAAACCGTATATTAAAATGATCTTAGAGGGGAATCATCAGGTCTTAACGGCGGCAAAGCAAATCTACTGGGGGCAAACGAGTGGGACCTCAGGAACACCTAAATTAATCCCTATCGTGAATCAGACCTTCAATAGCACGAATTTATCGATGCTGTGTTCTTTAATGGCGTATATTGCAGAAGATCCCCAGAATAATTCACGATTTTTAGATGGGAAGAGTTGCTTTCTAGCGGCATACCCCCTTTTGCGGTATGAGGGGAAATTACCTGTAGGTTACGGCACGGGACTTTTTTCATCTTACAGGGGAGGAACCCAGATCTGGAAATATTTTCTCCGGTCTCAACTGTACATTCCCACTCATCTGTATAGGATAAAAGATGTCGAAAAACGCAATTTCCAACTAGCCAAGGAAATTATCGGCAAGGATTTTCGGCAATTTTCGGGCGTGCCATCCATCGTGACCAATACTCTGGAAAAGTTATTGGAGAATGCCTCTAAGTTGGGGATTCAAGCGCAGAAAGTAGCCGACCTATTTCCGGAGTATCATTTCAGCTACTTTGGGGGGTTATCACCGAAATTCTATGAGAAAAAATTGACCACGTTGATAGGGCATAAAATTGATTATCGGGAGCAGCTGTCGGCGACGGAAGGCATACTAGGCATCCAGCTGCAGCAAGAGCCGGGGTTTACGCCGATGGTGAACGCCAACTTCTTTGAGTTTATTCCAGTCAAAAATCCTGCTGATCGATGCATCATAAATGAGATCAAGAAAAAAGAAGAGTATTTTATATGTATTTCATCCCATAATGGTTTGTATGCCTATAATATGGGGGATATCGTGAAATTTATTTCGGAGGACCCGCCCCTGTTCGAGTTTGCCTCACGCGAAGGGGTAGTCAATCTAGTAGATGAAAAGATCTCACAACAGGATATTCTCTATGCAATTGAACATACGAATCAGATTTTTAAAGCGGTATTAACGGATTTTGCAGTAATAGCATTGCGTATCCCCGATAATCATTATCTTTTTATTTTAGAATTTACAAACAAAGGCGCGCCTGCCTCTTATTCAGACTATTTAAAAACGCTTGATTCCTATATGCAAGAGGCAAATGAAGTGTATCGGTATTTCCGTCAAGCTATTGGGATTTTAAAACCACCAAAACTTTGGATTCTTTCAGCGGGGAGTTTTGCAGGGGTTTTAAATGAACGGGCTAAAAGAGGTATACCTCGTGAGCAATCGAAAATTCCGCATCTTACGGATGATCTCAATATTAAAAAGGAATTTGAAGATGCGGTAATACAAGAAATTGAACATTAAAAATAAGAAATGATTAATTAAAGGCGATTTTTCTTTCTACGGTCAAGAATAAACAAATCCAATAAGCCTTTGAAGTTTCCTTGCAAAAAGATTTTTACAATATAGTCTCGTCCATATTTATTAATTAAATGCGCTAGCTCATTTTTTAAAAACCAAGAAAATCTAATCAAAATTAATGCAATTAAGATAGAAAATAAGGAAAATAAAATTGTGACAATAGCTGGTAAAAGATAGCCTTTCCAAATTGAAACCATTTCAATCACCTTCCTTTTGGGGGTTTGGTTTTTTTAATAGGCTGAAAACACTCTGAAGACGGTACGGACTCTTCACGGTTCGAAATATCTCTTTTAAGAGAAATTTAGGACGGGCGAGGAACTCTATGAATGTTTTATCTATCATCTTTTCGATAATTTCACGTTTAACAGCAGTTGGGAAAATATCTGAGGCAATTATATATCGATTCCAATCTTTATCTTCATTGATGAACTTTCGTTCTAGGGCTTCATTCCAGATTTCTGAACCCAAGAGTACATGTAACAATTGATATTGGAGAAAAGTCAAATCGAGTTCCAATCCAAACTTAAGGGTATGTATTATCTCCTGAATGGTTTCATCGGGGCTTCCCACTACAAATAAACCCGTGACATTTTCAATCCCTGCCTTTTTTACATTTGAAATTACCTTTCTGGACATTTCGGGTGTAATTTGTTTGTTGTAATAGTCTAATATTCTTTGATTTGCACTTTCAATCCCTAATAACAGACTATAGCAATTGGCATCATGTATTGTCCGTAAGACTTCTTTGGTTCCTTGATCAATCCGGCCCTCGCAGCTCCAGATCATATCCATTTTTTCTTGACGCATTTTTTGACATAATAGGATAGTTCGTTTGGGATTTACAGTAAAACAATCGTCCACAAAGCTGAATTCTTCGTAGCCGTTGCTTTGCAAGAAATTTAATTCCTTTAAAACATTTTCAATTGAACGTGGACGCCAGATTCCTCTAGAATTTGAAACTAGATGCACTCCGCAGAATTTACATCTGAAAGGACACCCCCTAGATGTGGCTAAAATTGAAAATTTATGTGAACCCATTTTATAGTTGAAATCGATTAATTTTTCTCGGTCTGGAATGGGAATCGCATCTAGATTTCTGTTCAGAGGAGGGGATGGATTCGATTTAATCAAGTTATCTTTTCGATAACTGAGCCCCGGTACGTCTTTTGGATCGCCTCCTTCGGTCACAATCTTGGTAAATAGAGGAAATGTATTTTCTGTCTCACCTCTAAGACAATAATCAATAAATTTATAATTTTCAAGTAATTCCTTGTAACAAAGGGTGGCTAAAACATTGCCAAAAACAATGATTAAGGCTTCATTCCATTCTTTAGCCAATTGTGCAATTTGAAGTGCCGATTCTAAAGATACTGTAAGAGGTGATAAACCTAATATTGCAGGGTCTCTCTTTTTTATCCATTTTAATACTTCATTAGAAGAATATCCTAATACATCTTGGTCGAGTATTTCAACTTCGTGCCCTGTTTGCCTTAAGACTTCTCCATTATACAGCAATCCTAAAGGAGGCCAAGATTTCTGTCTTGTTTTAATCTCACTTTCATTTTTCGTGGCGGGTGCAGGATTAATTAAAACAATTCGAGCCGATACAAGGCCTCCATTTCAATTACATAGTCTTACTTACTTCAAAGGTAATAATCAATATTAAAATTCCTATTACAATTAAAAGAAGAAGGAAATCATTCATCGCCCAATAGGCAGTTGTATGAACTTCAGGAATAAAGTAATAAATGGAGATGTGTGCATTCAATGGAATTAGTATTCCCAAAGAAGTAATTCCAAGAATAAACTTCTTGTTAAAATTTAATTTGAATTTTAGTTTTAAGAAAAGGACAATTGAACCCAGAAGTGTAGTGATTAAAGCTAGAACACCAATATATAAAGGGAAGGATAATTTGCCAAATAAAGGAAATGATAATTCGTGTTCATAAAAGTTAATTATCGGATTGAGAATAAGAAGAAGGATTATTATTGTAATGACATAAATACACATAAAATAACAGAAATTAAGCAGTATATTTTTAAAATTAGCACTCGATATTTTCATAAATTTCGAACCCTTCTATCAGAGCACTTGAAATTACAATTAATAAACCGAGAAAAAGCCATCGTATCTTGATACTATTTTTTTCGTCTTCCTCTTGGCTCAAGAACAATTGTAAAAAGCCCAAAAAGGCCCATAATATTCATTAATTTGGTGGTCTCGTCTCGCCCGAATTTATCAAAGGCTTGCTCAATTTTTAGTTTTAGTAAATAAGAGAAGCCGATGAGAGCCGGTAAAATAAGGAAAGAGAATGCCCAAAGCGTCATTGAAATTAGTCTTGTAATAAGATTTTCATTGAATTTCTTCATCGTTATTATTTCCAAGATTAAAGGTATATAAACTTTTAACTTAAATTTTTTAATAGTTTAACAAAGAGAGAAAAGGAAAGCCAAATGAAAATAGTATTAATCTATCCGGGCGTAATTCTTACAGCGAATGAAATGGAAAGGGAATATAAAAAGGTTCCAACGATAAATCTGCCTTTAGGGATTTTGTATTTAGGTCAAATTTTGAAAGATAATGGGCATAAAGTCCTCCTCTATGATCATTATGTATCTCAAAAACCCATTAAAGAAGTATTGGATTGGCTAAAAAAAGTAAATCCAGAGGTTGTTGGATTTTCCGTGTTATCCGCAAATCTTTCAACAGCAAATGCTATCGCTAAAGAGGCAAAAGCCTGGAATCCAAACCTTACTATAGTTTACGGAGGTTATTTAGCCACATTTTGTTCCGCGCAAATTCTGAGGAATTGTGAGTATGTCGATTTTTGTGTGCGAGGTGAAGGAGAACGCACCTTTATTGAACTTTTAGATGCATTAGAAAAAAATAAATCCGTAAAGGATATTTTAGGAATTTCTTATAAGGACAATGGAAAGCTAACGGATAATCCTGATCGACCTTTAATTGAAAATTTAGACTCAATAAAATTTCCCGATCGCAAATTAATTCGTCAAACCTATCAATTTTATGGAAAGGTTACTACAATTATCTCATCAAGAGGGTGTCCTTTTGCATGTCGTTTCTGCAGTTGCTGGAAATTTTCCAGAGGTAAATTAAGATTACGATCCGTTGAAAATATCATCGAGGAAATGCTGTACCTCCAAGCAGATGGATATAATGAATTAATATTCACGGATGATTGCTTTAATGCCAAACCACGGCGAATTTTACACTTATGCCATTTAATGAAGAAGGAAAAACTCGATTTCGCGTGGCATAGTACTGGTCGTGTATCCCAAAGTAATGCCCAGCTCTTGAGAACGATGGTCGAGACGGGGTGTAAAACATTGACATACGGCATCGAAAGTGCCAATCAGCGTATCCTTGACTACTATAATAAAAGAATTACTCCAGACATGGCATTAACTGCTGTAAGCAACGCTAAAAAGGCAGGTATTGAGAATATAGGGGCAGGCTTCATCATAGGGGCACCTACAGAAACCTCGGAAGAAATAAAGGATACCATAAGGTTCGGGATTAATCTGCAGAGATATGGGTTGACTAATCTACAGTTTCAAATCTTGTTTGTTTCGCCAGGGACCGCTTTATTTAACGAGTTTGTAGAGAGGGGCTATATTAACCCCGAAATAGACTGGGCAAAAGAGATTCCTGCGATAGAACGCATTCCAAATGCGGTGAGTCGATCCTATTTAGAGATGCTATCCAAAAGAGCTTTCAAGGATTTTGTGATAAATAAGCGGTTCCTGATTTCGGAATACTTAAAGTCTATCAAAAGCCATTATCGCATGCAAATGGTTACGCGCCTCTTAGGACCGAGACAAACGAATTTTTAAGCTCGGGATCTTCTTTCAATTAACTCAAAAATTCCAATTAGACCCTTATATGACAATAAGCGCATGACTGTATCCCGGCCCTTTTCTTTTAAAGCCCGCCGGAGCAGTTTTTCTATAAACTCAGATAAAAGTACAGCTCCTAAGTAGACTAGAGGAAATAAAACCAGAATGAGTGTTCTGAAGAGGAGTTTGACGATTTTATCCTGATTCATGCTTAGATGGCTCCTAATTTAAAATTTCGAAGGGATTGAATTAAAATATCAACATAAAATTCTTTTTTCAAGGCATCAAACAACAGGTTGGTTAAATACCCTTTATTGAAGAAGCGAACGAAGCCCTCATCGATTAATCGCAATAATACTTTGGTAGGGACAGCTGTAGGACAAATATCGGGGACCTTTAAGATTCTTTTCCAATCATCTTCGCGCGGGGTATAGTATCCCTTTTCAACTAGCTCTTGATAAATGGGGGAAATGGGGATGGTTTCGAGAATTTGAAATATAACAAAATTCAGGCCCAATTTAATCGCAAATTTAATGGTATTGGCAACCTGGTTTAGAGTTTCGTTTGGTGCGCCTAAAATGAATGATCCGTATATAACATCCATACGGGCTTTCTTAGCCGTCTTGACCGCATTACGAATTTGGTCAAGGGTTATCTGCTTGCAGTAATAATCAAGAATCGCCTGGTTTCCGCTTTCAACCCCGTACGAGATTTTTTTACAGTTGGTTGAAACCAAGGCTCTCATCAAATCGAGAGAGACATTATCAATCCGGCAATCCCCAGAGTAATTCAGATCATCCAATTGATTCCGTCTAATTGCGGCGCATAATTGAAAGGTTCTCTTCTTATTTAACGTGAAATTATCATCAGCATATAAGATATCTTTGTACCCTTGTTCTTTTAACAATTGAATTTCTGTGATTACATTATCCACAGACCGGCGGCGCCAGCCCTTCCCCATTAACGCAGAGAAAAAGCAAAACCGACATTTAAATGGACACCCTCTGCTTGTTAAAATAGAAGTCGATTTATGCTGCAGTTTATAGTTAAAGTCTATCAATTTCCGATCCGGGATGGGGAGTTCGTCCAGATTTGCGATTTTTTCAGGAAGCGGTGTGGATTTAATGAGGCTGTTTTCACGGAACGTAAGCCCTTTGATTTCATTGAGGCTTTTCTTTTTTTGCAATAACTGATTGACGAGCTGTAATAGAGAATATTCGCCTTCGCCTCGAACACAAAAGTCAAAAGCGGTTGCCTTCATTAATTGCTCGGCAAAAAAGGTGGCAAAGTAATTCCCGGCGATTGTTATGATGCTAGGATTCCAAGTTTTCAGTTTCTTTACTAAATCCAGAGTGGTCCAAAAGTTATGAAAAAGAACCGAGAACCCAACAACCGCGGGGTTCATTCGTTTGATTATTTCCATTAATTCAGAATTACTCGCGCCAGTCACAGTTTGGTCATAAATTTTAACACTGTAGCCGTTCTCATTTAGGACTTGCCCTATATATAATAATCCTAAAGGCGGAATAGCGATTTGCTTGATAAGATATTCCTTACTATGTCCTTGTTCATCAACAAGATCTGCCAAATTCAACAATAAAATATCCATTTACGAAATATTCAATTTTGAAAAATAAATAAGTTCCTATGTTAAATGGAAATTCAGAATGATATAGGGAACTGATATGACTTTAATTCGGACCCTCGGAAAGGTTTTCGCTAAACCCTTGTATCGCTATTTTATGAGACCAATAAAGCACGCGATAGAAACTCAAGAGAAAACTTTATTTAAAATAATAAAAATGAATCAAAATACCCAGTTCGGAAAAGAACATAAGTTTCAGCAAATTGTCTCGATAAAACAATTCCAGGAGAATGTAATCCCCCACTCATACGAATATTTTCGACCGTATATTGATTCAATGACCCAGGGTAAAACTGATGTTTTAGTGTGCGGAAATCCCAGGTACTGGGGGAAAACGGCGGGTTCAACAGGTGCTCCCAAACTTATCCCTATTACAGCGCAGAGTATCAGGAATGCCACAAATGGTATCCTGCGGCTTTATCTTTCGTATTTAAATGAAAATCCGCAAACGCATTCACAATTCTTGGATGGAACCGTCTGTTTCTTCCATGCAAATCCAACTCTAGAATACATCAATAAGATCCCTGTAGGGTTCGGGACCGGAATCTTCAGCCAATCGACCAGAAAACAATTGTGGAGCCCGTTTTTTCAGGGATCAATGTATTCTACAGCACATTTATTTCAAATTCAGGATCTGGATAAACGATATCGCCAGTTGACGCGTGAACTCACTGGAAAGAATATCACCGCTTTTGCTGGTGTCACTACTTTCGTTTTAAGCCTCCTTGAAGTTGTTCTGAAATATACACAACGGACCAATCCAAACTTGAAATCGGTAAAAGAGATATTTCCCAACTGTCAACTAGCGATCCTTGGAGGGGAATCGCCCAAGTTCTATGAGGACCGCCTTTTTTCGCTGATTGGCCGCAAACTCGATTATCGGGAAGTCTATGGAGCGACAGAAGAATTAATAGCGGTCCAACTCCAGGAAGAGCCGGGCTTAACACCAGTTCTCGATGCGAATTTCCTTGAATTTTGCGAAGAAAATTCAGAAGAGCGATTGTTCCTTCATGAAATTAAAAAGAATGTTAATTACAAAATCATAATTACAAATTATAATGGCCTATACGCATATATCCTTGGTGATGTTGTTAAATTTGTCAGCACTGATCCGCCCCGCCTTCTTTTTTCACACCGAGAAGGCACCATCAATATGGCCTCTGAGAAAATGACTGTGCAACAAATTTCAGATGCCCTTCTGTTAACCAATCAAGAACATCTTTGTGCAATTGCAGAATACTGCGTTATTGGGAAATATACGCCAAAGCCGCACTATATCTTCATTTTAGAATATCTCCCCATACAAACGCCAACTGACGAAAAAAAGTATTTAAACTCCTTAAATCAGAATTTGATGTCCATTAACCCTGTTTATCGGTCGCAATTACAGGTAGTCCCTGCTATGATGGACCCTGAACTTATAATAGTCAAAAGTGGCACGTTTTCTGCGTTAGAACAGCAAAATCTCCGTGACGGAGTCCCGATGGGACAACATAAAATCCAGCACCTCTCTCTCAATGCCGACTTATTAAAAAAATTCGCAGATTCTATCGTCAAAGAGATTCATCTAGATTGAGATGAATCGCCTCCGTTCCAGTATCCAGCAATACATTCAATAAGCATACTCCTCAAAATTAATATAGTTCAAAACAATATATTTTAACACATAAAGAAGTTACAAAGCTCCCATAACTCAGCTTGGCCAGAGAACTGGCGGAACAAAGAACCAGTCTGGTATGGCAGCCTTATAAGAATGCTACAAAGTGTTCCGGTGTTGGCTGGACTCTGTACAGTTTTCTGAGAGAGCTGCAAAGGTAGAGCTCGACTCAGAGAGCGAAAACCGCAGAGGCCGCGAGTCCAAATCTCGCTGGGAGCACCTTTTTTTTTCAAAATTAGTTTTTTTTCAAAGAGATAATCCAAAAAAAAAGATTTAAACAAAAAAAAGATTTGTGGGAACTGAATTGTTACATGGCTTTTTTTAGTTCTTCTATTTCGTCTCTGTAGAAGTCTATCCATTCTCGGAAGTATTGTGCGGTAAATGAATTTTTGTCAGGCATAGCATGATACGCATCTTCTAATCCTTCAAGATGCTCCTGTTTTTGCATCATTTCAGATTCTATGTAATCAGTTGCGAAGGTTGAATGAGTAGTATTACCATTAAATCCCGTGAATTCTTTCTTTTTAACCCATTTAGTTTCCATGAACTGCATTTTTTTTCACCTTTTTTCTCATTTTTTTCGTAATTCAATTTTTTTCTTTCTGTATATCTTCTATCGCTTGAAAGAATTAAAATAGTTTGAAAACAAAATTTTTGGTCATCAAGACAAGAATTCTTGTCATAAACAGTAGTTTGATATGAAGCATTGTCAAGGGTGATTAAGAAGGATTGGAGTTTTCCAACCAATATTTAATGCGTGTAGCTAAAATTTTCTTAGTAAAAAGAATCAAGGGAATCAAGTGGAGAGATTTAAAGAGTTTTAGATTTAAACCTTAATATGAGCACTGATAGAAAGTTATTGACTTAGAAGATTAAAAAAAGGATTTGGTAAGTTTGGATTTAGGACTGAATCCTTCCCTATGGAAAAAAAAGAAAGTTAGATTCGTCGCACTAGTTGCTTCTGCGCGAGGAGAATAACTAAAACAACCACAATGGCGCACAGAATGAAGAATCCGTAAGTAATGAGCATATCCAGCACTGGATTAATAAGGATCAATAGGGGCATGACTTTAGAGAGAATGGGAAAATCGTAGGTGCTGGCAATTAAGTCCATAGTTTCCGTCTCATGATAATAGATTCGAGAGTGATTCGTTTGAGTTCGCACGGTATTGACATAGTCAGAATGAATGAGCACGCCTGTTAATTGCTCGTAATAAAGGTGGGTGACGGTGATATATTCAATGCCCTGAACTGTTTCATAGGTAGTCTGTACTACTTCATAGGTAGCGAAGGAGCCGGCACCAACATTCTGCGTTGCTTCACCAATGATGGTCCATTCGCCCAATGTGCTCCCTATAGAAAGCGTTGAATGCAGCCAGCCGAAATATTCCCCTTGAATGCCAAAATTTTCGCCGTGGGATCCGATGGCGTTTCCTCGGTAATAGAAACTTTGGTTCAGAACACGGGAAGGAATCAGGGGAGCTACCAGGCTAAGCATAATATTGTGGGAGGAGCCGCTCAGTGTATTAGTTAAATTTACTTGGGCGAGTTGTAACCCGGAATCAATTTCTTTGACGGTCAGAGTTAGTTGACCAGTATCCGAATCGGTGGTATAGTTCAATCCGCTATAGGCAATAGCGAACCCGTAATAAAGACGGTCCCCAACTTGCAATCCCTTAACGGTGCCTTTACTCAAGTTGAGAGAAACTAATCCGAGTATGAAGAATGTAATAAGTACTCCAATAACGACAAGCGTATAGATGGAACTCTTCTTCATAAATGCCCTTCCTTGCGATCTATCCAAAAATTATAAAAATAAATATCTCGTTAAGGCTTTAATACCTATCTTTTGAGGCGTTGATTGCTAGACGAATAGATTGATTTTAATAAAGTGATTTTAATAGATAAATATGGTGCTGATGATGAAAAATCCGGTTCTCGGACGCAAGAATGATGAAAATACTACCTCGGAGGCACCTTAAAATTATGAAGATTCCGGTTCATGTTGGGCTGTTTGGGCATATAGATCATGGGAAGACGGCGCTAGCGGCCAGATTGAGCGAGAAAGTCTCTACAGCAGGATTGGATAAGCATCCGCAATCCAAAGATCGGGGAATTACCATCGATATTGGATTTACGGCGTTTGATCTGCATGAATATCTCGTCGTTTTAGTGGATGCGCCGGGCCACGCGGACCTTATCAGCAACGCGGTTGCAGCCGCGACTATTATCGATGTGGCGATTCTGGTGATAGCGGCGAACGAGGGGCCGATGGTTCAAACGGGGGAGCATATCCTGGTTCTGGATAGCTTTGGCGTCAATTTAATCATAGCTTTGAACAAAGTGGATCTCGTGAACAAAGAGGAATTGGAAAGGGTGACGAATCGAATCAGGAGCGTCCTGAAAAATACGCGGTTTGAGGGCGTGAAGATCGTGCCCATCTCAGCGAAAATGAACCAAGGCATTGAGGAACTGAAAGAGGCGTTGTATTCCATTTTGAAGGTGCCGGTGCGGAAAACGGAAGGTCCCTTTAAGATGCCGATAGATCACGCCTTTCCAATTAAAGGAGCCGGCACGGTTTTAACGGGAACGATATATCGGGGTAAGATTAGCGTAGGAGATACGATTGAAATAGTCCCCCTTGGGCTTAATGGGAAAATAAAAAATATTCAAATTTTTAAGGAGAATTTACAAACCGCCGCTGCTGGAGATCGGGTGGGAATTTCAGTTCCAGGGTTGGATTCGCAGAAAATCTATCGCGGGTGCTACGCAAGCACCCCCGGTACGCTGATGAAAACCAATAAAATTGCGATAAAGGCACATTTCAGCGAATTATTCAAAGGCATTTTGAACCCGAAAATGCAGGTGCATGTGACGGCGGGTATGCCTACGGTTCCAGGCGTAATTTATCCCTATGAGCTAAATGGAAGTGATGCGGTCCTTCTAGATGAAGTGCACCCAGGCGAAAACTTTTTTGCGTTTATTGTGCTAAATGAGTATGTGGCAGTGGAAACAGGCGATCCCATAATTCTTGCCCGGCTAGACCTTCCACCGAATACCTTACGCATCGTGGGTAGCGGAACGATCATCAACCCAGCTCCTGGAGAAATAGTCTTATCCCGGAAACACCAAAAGACTGGGACCGTGCGTGTTCCCGTGCACAAGAGAGGGAGCGTTGTAGATGGGTTGGTACAAAGCAAGGAAGGCGGAGAGAAAATGATTGGAGAGAAAGTTGTTACCGAGACAGGAATCGAAGGGCGAGTTGTTTCGACCTTTGGGACAAAATCGGCACTGATCATTGAATTTTCAACACCGCCAGTAGAAAATGAGAAGGTATACTTAAAACGGTTAAGGAAGTATTCAGTTTGAAAGATTTTGAGATGAATTTTCAGGATCTCATTCCGGCTAATATGGAAAAAAAAGGGCAGGTGGTCCTGGATAGCCTATTGCGACCGATTAAAATATTGTGGGAGCAGCGTAAAATTCCCGAGGAGGGCTGGAATGATGAGACTATTGAATTATGTTTGAAGTTATTTGCGGGAATGGATACTGATAAAGACCCGAAAGCGGTTCGGATTGGAGAACGGGAAGCAAGGGTTGCGTCACCTCTGATTTCAAAATTATCGTATGGATTTAATCATGGAATTGGAAGGAGTGGGGATATTGCAGCCCCGCAACCGAAAGCGCCTGGCACATCTATCTTATATCAAATAACGAATAGGCTGGCATTACAGGCATTAAAGAAGTTTGGAATGCCGAACATTAAAAGTGCAATAGTGGTCCCGCTTTCTACGGGAATGAGCATAGGGCTTTCATTTGTACCCATAAGAAAAAAGGTTGACCAGAAAGTTGTGCTCTGCCCCAGAGTAGATCATACCTCACCGATAAAGGGATTGGAGTTAGCTGGATTTACTCCCCGAATCATTGAGGGCAGGCTTGAGGGGGATGCGGTTCGGGTGAATCCCGAGGATATCGCGCAGAGTATCGACAACGAGACGGTGGCAATTCTCTCTACTACTACCTTTTTCCCCCCACGCGAATCGGACAATATCAAAGAGATCGCAAAAATTGCGCAAGAACACGACCTTTACCATATCATCAATAATGCCTATGGCGTCCAAAGTCGGAAAATCATGAAACAAATCCATGGCGCAATCGATGCTGGAAGAGTGGATGCCATCATTCAGAGCAATGATAAAAATTTCTTGACTCCGATTGGTGGGGCAATCATTGCCTCGCCTTCAGAGACTTTTATAGAGGAAGTAAGTCAGTGTTATGCGGGTAGAGCTACCGCAGCTCCAATTATTCAGTTCTTTGCCGCCATTCTGTCCTTAGGCATACAAGGCTATGAGAAATTAAGAGATGTTCAAGAACAAAATCGAACTTTATTAGAAACCCTTCTCCTCGAGTTTGCTGAAGCTCATGATGAACGGATTCTAGCCGTGGATAATCCGATTGCTTGCGCAATCACGTTGAATCAGCGAGATCCTCAAAAATTAGGCGGGATTCTCTACGAATTACGCGTGACCGGCCCTCGTGCCTACGAGAAAGGTTCCGCGTGGGGTGCGTGCCATAGCAATTATCCGAATAACTATCTCTGCCTCAATGCTGCCATCGGGACTACTGAATCGGATATTAAAGAAGCCGTTCTCCGTTTGGAAAAAGCCTTTGGGCAATCTAAATAAATTGGTGGTGATAACTCCTTTAAATAAAAATTGGATTTCAGAAAAAAAAATCGGTAATTTTTTTCATCAAACCGCTAATATTGGATACGGTGAAGCCCCACGAGCATAATGGACCCGAAGGATTACGAGGAAATGATCCAAACTTTTCCCAATAAAACGAAAATAATGCGACTGGAATTAGCACCGTCTCTGGCGTTTGATATTATATATTATACGATAAATACGCCGCGAAGCTATTGTATCAAATTGGAAGAAGCGATTGAAACGGGAAATTTAGGTGACGTTTATCATGCGGAAACGGTAATTTCCCTCACGACATCATCCGCAGAACCGCTTCTGGCGAAGATAGAGGGCAATCATCAGAAAGAAATTTCAATTAATGCTTATTCGTATGATGAACAAATCATCGATAAATTTTTAGTGCTTACCGAAAAGCGGGTAACAGAGACATTAGAGGACCTAAAAGCCTGCGATGTAATGCAAATAGAAGATCTTCGGAGCGGTATCACGATCCTAAAAGAACTGGACCGAGTCTACTATTATTCCTTATCCGGGGAAAAATACCAGCGAATTTACTTCATGTTGGCGGATAGTCGAGAACGGCTCTATAAGATTATGAATAAAGGCCGGTATGGGAGTTTTAACTCCGCCCTGATTGAGATGCAATCGTATTTGGGCATGATTTTACGACAAAATCAAGATAGCCCCATTAAAGAGCCTGATTCCCTGAAGGTGGGCCTGGCTGCCTTGAAATGGAAGAATTGGATTTTGATTTTGATTCAGAAAATTTTCAAGCCCGAAGAGGTATTATAGGCATGGCGGCGTCCTGGCGGAATCGGACCGCATACTCTCCGCGAGTATACCGGATTTGAAGTCCGGTGCCGGGGACCACCCTAGCCACAGGTCGCCTTCTCTCTTATTTACCGCATGAGCCACAAGTACTTGAGCCGCAGGGGCCGCACGATCCGCTGACGCTTCCAATTAGATCATTTTCCGCATATAAATTGCGCCAGCAATCGTTGCAAACATAAATATTGCCTAAGTCCTTATGATGCGCTAAAAGTAGGCTAATATTGCCCGATTTTTGACACAGAGCACATTTCTCCATAAAAAACCACCTAACTCTATTAATCCTATATCATTTTACAAGGAATTAAAAGATTTAAAAGATGACCTTTGCATTCTTGTAACTGGTAATCGCTATGAAAATAACGGAATTAGCGAAAGCGATCGCTGCATTTGAAGGGATTAAGCGGAAGTACCCGATTTCCGAGGTGGTCTTGCCGCTTTCAAAAAGTTTATTGTACAAATATCCGCAATTGGATATAATCCGAAGCTTTGGCGAAGATTCAGCGATTCTAAACGTATCAAACGTTTCTGATACGCATTATTTTCTACTAGCTTTGGATGGGATGTGGTCCAAGCTAATCGATGCCGACCCGAAATTGGCGGGTTATTTCGCAGTCTTGGTGAATGTGAACGATATTATCTGTAAAGGTGGAGTTCCCATTGCCTTGCTGGATATGCTTTCCTACCAAGATAAAGCAGTGGGGAAATTACTCGTGGAGGGATTGGTTTTAGGGTGCGAGAAATTTAATGTGCCCATAATCGGAGGGCACCTACATCCGAATGACACCCATAACACTCTTTCCGTAGCGGTTTTCGGAATCGTCCCCAAAGAGGAGGCAATTTTCTCGGATAATGCCCAAATTGGCGACGATATCATTATCGCACTCGACTTGGATGGCAAGTTTCACGAGAAATTCCCCTATGCATGGGATACGACCTCACATAAATCGCCGGCGAAAGTCCAAGCGATGGGATCGACCATGCAAACGATTGCACGACAGCGATTGGCGCACGCTGCCAAAGATATTTCAAATCCAGGGATTGTGGGCACACTTGGAATGTTGCTTGATGCAAGCCAGAAGGGGGGAATCCTAAATCTCGCTAAAATTCCGAAACTCAAGGAGCCGATTTCCCTCCAGTGGTTGTGCATGTATCCTGGATTCGGCATAGTTCTAAGCTGCGACCCCACACACTCTCGAGCAATCACCGAGATTTTTGAGCAACAGGGCATCACGGCACGGGTTTGTGGCACGGTGCAAGGTACCCATTCCCTCTTTATCTCGGATGGGAAAGAAGAAGCACTGGTTTTAGAATTAGACAAAAATCATATTTCGGGGATTGCCCCTTAAACCCCAAGAGGGGCACTACTTCCGGAATCTTAGGGGAGCCCTGCACTGCAGGCTGAATATGCACATGTACCTTGTGGTAAATAATATCCCAAGGCTAATCCAACTGCCAAAAAGGAAAATCCGATTAAAATCACCAGCAGAACCAGTAATTTTGACTGAATGAGTTTCATTTCAGGACGCTTCCATGCTTCATCTTAAGATAAGTGTTAATTCGTTTAAGGCTATTTAAAATTTGAGCCTGTAAATAGTTTTTTAAAACCGCAAATCCTAGTTAGAATTGAGCCTGATGATGAACTTTGGTGTCTCTGATATCAGAACTGAAATAGTTAGGATAGATGAGGTTCCCTCGCAGGACTAAAGGCTCCTTTTTTTACCATTTTTTGGCTTTCGGTTGGAATTTCTTACGATCTTTGTCCTTCAAGTATGCCTGGTACTGGTTCTCGTGCTGCTCCTTTTTCACCAATTCAGTTTCGTATTTCTGCTCGACAAGGTCTTCGTCTTGCTCTGGCCCGGAGCGTTCCTGAAGCCCACAGGCGCCATCAGGTTTCATTTTATGCTTGGCACAGAGCGAGTAAGTGCATCGTGAGCCGGTACACCAGTCACCATCCACAAAGTTGCAGGTAATCCGGTTGCGCCCTTTGACCATCCTATTAGCGCCCATGGAGTGCTTGGTGCATTTAAAAAACTGGCATCCTGGAGAACAATATCGTACGTGAGAATCTCGGTCTTTACTATTCGTTGTCAAAATTAGAACCCTTCTTTTCTGGCATGAAATGATTTAAAATTCGCGGATTTTTAACCAATCTAAACATGGGTTTCACAATTAGTTCTTATTATGGGAATAAGTCCTATTTTAAAAAAATTATAGTCCACATTAGCAGTCTCCAGTGCTAATTTAGGAAAAAAGAAGATTAAAATTTTTTTCATAGTTTCTCGTTTAGAAATTTTAGCACATTACTATACCGGTTTAGCTTTTCGGTGGTCTCGTCTTTTTGTGCGTTATACTGATCTTGAGTTAGTTCGCCAGCGACAAACCGGGCTTCGATCAGTTCTACTTGTTCCTGAAGCTTATCTTTTTCGCTTTTCAGCTTCTTCACCCAAGAACCGAGTTTCTGCTTAAAGGATCGCGATTTACTGTCGATTTCAGCGAGCGCTTGCTCATATTCAGTCCGCAATTTCTTGAACGCCGCTTCCGTCACCTTCTTCGCCCGATACGCCTCATTGATCTTTGCCAAACGGTCTTGAATGTCCTGCTTTTTGGCTAGTTCGGCTTCAAACGGAAGGTCTCGCTTTCCAGCCATCAATTTCTCACGTCGCGCCTTCGTTTCTTTCGCCTGCTCCTTCAAATTTTTGATCTTCGTCTCTATTTCGCTGGTCACTTCAGTTTTCGCGACTACTTCGCTCAATTCTTCCATTCTTTTCTTTATATCGCCCATCATACTATCGAGCGTCTCCAAGTCAACCCGCAACGCGATTTGCTCTATAATTTCAGAGGAAATTTCGGGCTCAGGTTCCTGAATTTTAGCTTCCGGGGCAGCTTGCACAGGAGGCGCTGGAGGAGGAGGATAGGGGACGCCACCAGGCGGACCATATGTGGGCGCCATTGGCGGTTGCGCAGGATATGCGGAAGGACCCGGAGAGGTCATTTGGGGCAGATTCTGCGCTGGAATGCTTTCTGTAACTAATCTACCACAGAACGGACAGAAGCGATCTGTTAATCGAATCGCTCGCCGACAAAAGGGGCATTGCTTTTTCTGGCTCATATCCCTTCATCTTTCTCTTAAATACGGAAATAGAATTATATCTTTGCTAAATGGTAGTAACAAATCCCCCCTATATAATCTTACTTCTTTGAATTACTAATACTATAAATTGCCGTATTCAGTATTAAGCTTTGAGAGTAAAAAAAATATAAAGAAGTGATTATATGCTCGAGAATTTCTTTTTAGACATTTTCGCAAACCCTTTTGTCTGTTACATACTACTGATGCTGGGTATCTATTTATTGCTCTTCGGAATAAATTCGCCAGGCATGGGAATGGAAGTCGGCGGGGCGATTTGTTTAGGCTTATCAATAGTCGGAGTCGTGATTATCGGGATTGATTTCACGTCGATCATTTTGTTTGTGGTCGGGGCAGCGCTCTTTATAGTCGAAGCTCAGTCGGAGGGGAATTTGCATGGGATCTTTGCCCTTGGGGGAATTCTCTGTATCATTGGAGGCGGTATATTTTTTCTACAGTCACTAACTCCCCTCATGGAGCCGTATGAAATCACCATCATGTGGGTGACGCTCTTGACCTTCACCATCACCTTATCTCTCGTATTTGGCGGGATCACCTTAAAGGTGATTGAGTCCAAGCGGAGGAAGAGCACGGAGACCTTTATCCCGAAGGAGGGGGAGAGCGGGATCGCCAAGACTGACTTGAAGCCGGAGGGGCAAGTGGTGGCAAGAGGAGAAATTTGGTCTGCCCGCTGCGTGGATGGCTATTGGCCGGTGGTGGAAGGCGAGAAAGTCAAGATCCTGAAGGTCGAAGGCGTCTATTTGATCGTGCAACCCTGGGATGCGCAGCAAAGTTAGATTTGCCGCAGAAAATATAAAAAAAGATTTTATTTTATGTTCGATATTGCCCGTAGAGCTTTTCTTGCTTCTTTTTCTCTTCCATGATTTCATCATGGGTTTTCTTGTGAGTCCCTTTGCCAAAGAAGGTTTTCTGTTTCCCTCCATCTGTAGCTTCTGCCGCTAGACTCGGGACTGGCGCTGCGAGCTCTGCTTTTTCACCTTTCGCAGCTGCAGGGAACGCCATCGCCACTCCCCGGACCGGCACCGGGATGCCGACCACCTTCCCTGCTTTGATGGCGGTAATGAGGGCGTGGATGCCATTCACTAAGAACGCGATTTGAATATCATATAACTGGGATTCCAATTGATTCGCGGTCAAGCTCGCTGCATCAATTAACTGCTGAGTTTGGGGACCCATGAAAATTTTGATGTTTTCATTGCGAATAGCTTTAATTTGCTGAACGAGGGTGTTCATCGAATCCGAGAAGGATTCCAAGATCATAGTCTTATTCATTTCCCCTTGCTCGACCATCTCTTCGATCTTCTTTACGATCCCGTTGAAATTATCCGTGATAGTGTTTATCGCACCATTCACCGAGCCTTTCACATCCTCGATGGATTTGCCAATTTTCTCAATCCGTTCATAAATATCCGTCGTGATGCTGGTCACAAACGGGAGAAACGAAGCATCTGAGGATCCTGGTGGTCCGCTCATTTACCTTTACCCCCATAGAATTTAATGAAGTCAGTGATTTCTGCGAGCTTAGCTTGAATGGAGTTTGGATCGACGGCTTTGCTCAACAGAGAGACGAGTCCATTTAACGCCTGATTCACGCGCAGAATCTGTTCTATCCCAGTAGCCTGGTTGAGCGAATTGATTTCTTTCGTGACTTCGGCAATACTTTTTCGCGTTATTTCAAAGTCATCAGTCGAGTGCTGATTGACCGAGTCAATATATCTATCAATAGTTTCCGCCAATTTTGTAATATTAGTCCCCAGCTCCTCATTTAGGCTTTTGGTGGTACCAACTAACTGTTCGATGCTATTCGTCATGAGGTCGAGTTTTTTCGTGATATCATCCAATTTTCTGCCTAGCTGCTGCATCGCGTCGCTCATAA
>Ga0315277_10001843_pt1 | contig 29992 bp, 29 predicted proteins | sample YL17G05_15_MG_FD_203695 | JGI IMG/M metagenome (GOLD analysis project Ga0315277, IMG submission 203695) | Sediment microbial communities from Yellowstone Lake, YNP, Wyoming, USA - YL17G05_15 | ecosystem: Environmental > Aquatic > Freshwater > Lake > Sediment | place: USA: Wyoming | collected...
GATTTTACCGGAGGACGCGATATTTCACTTCCTGGCCCGAGCAAGCGGGAGAGGCGGAGAATCGCAATGCACTCGGCCCCCTTAACGATGATCGCACCCAGGCGATTCTCCGCCTCTCCCCCTTGATGGTCTGAAACCACCTCACTCTCCACCCCGTCACAGGCTGTTTCCTGTCTCCTTCCCCTTATGCCTAAGACCCCTCATGCCTAAGATAAAAATCCCTATAGATCTACTCTGGACTCTTCTAGCTCGCATAAGCAGGCCACACGAAATCAGCGAAGCAACCTCTCCAGGCTAGCCTTCCATCTCCGCCGAGCGAATTCCAGCAATTCGGTGCGCGTCGCGTCTGGAATCTCCGACTTTCTCCGTCGCCATGTATTCGTAGCACGGAAGGAGTAGCCCTTGATGAGTGCTCCGCTTGGCTCGACGAAATCCGCAATACTGGCAAGCCTTTCAGCGAGGTTTGCGAACAGGGCGGGATGCATTTTTTCCAACGGTAGCGCTGCGAAAATGTCGATCAATGTTTCCAGGAAGGAATCATAATAAGTGAAGCCGCCCTCCGATCTCGCCAACTGCCATACCGGATCCAATGCATCGGCAAGAAACTTTTCGATCTGGGTTGTCTGACAGAAACGGGGGAACTTCTTGACTACGTCAACAAATAATTTCCGCAACTTCGGATCGTCCGCAAACGTCTTTGCGAAGGTCGATGCTGCAGTTGGTGCCCCGAAGAATGCGGCGACAAGCTGCCTCGCCTTCTCATTGGTCTGCTGAATTGCATCACATCGGGTAGCCAACTCTTCCAGCAGAGCATGAATGTCGTTGATTTCCAGAATGACCTCGCCGTTCGGTCCGAGATACGGCTCGGGGCGTGGACTGGACTGAGTGTATAGCGCTTGAACTACCAGCCGCTGATACTCTTCGAGAACAAACCGAGGGTCTCCACTAAACGCCTTGGACCACTGCAGAGCGCTCCGCACGTTGATGTCGCCAATTCCGTAGCCCAAAACCAAGGTCGCTGATTCTGCGAGAAGCAGCGAGAGCTTAAGCTGACGGTATTCAAGCGGCCCCAGGAGCTGAATGTAGTCCTCTTCGGTGATGATGATGCTTTCAGGTTTTAGTCGGTGTCCATGGAGATGGTAGATAGGAATGAAATCCGGCCTCGGCGTCAATGCCTGTGTAGGGAGAAGGCTAACCGCGCCGTCGATGAGGCTCTCCAGCACAAAATCATAGTTCGTAGTAATCACCCAGCTCAATCGCAACCGGGCCAGAGTGCTGCGATATCGACTTCGAAGCGGTTCTTCTGGAGAGAGATCACACCTGTTGGCGACCGCCCGCTTCAGCGCCTCGAGTGCTTCAATGTCAGTCGCCCCTGGGTTGCTCTGCCGCATCCGCTCCGCAGTAAGCGCACACAATTCCGAGGCGATCTGGGGGTAGGATCTGCCCCGAATTTGTGCCGGATCATCGAGGTTGTAGCCCAAGGCGAGAGCTGCCGAGATGTCGCGGATCAGTTGCTCGAATGTGGGTGCTTGGTTGCCGGTTAACGCACGCGAGAAACCTGTGCCCACAAATAATCCCAAATAGCCGAAATGTGAGGCAGCGGCGAGCTTCTGGAGCATATCATCGCGGCCGAGCATCATATGGAGTCTCCGCGGTTACTCCGTTTCTTCACCTGAAAGACGGATGATAAGTTGCTTTTTCCCGGCGAAGATAGGCACGCCTTCATTCCTCAAATCCTCGTCAATCGACGCCATAAGTCGCTGGAACTCCTCAGCGTTCATAATCCAGAACCCTCCAGTCCTCCCCACAGTATACGGTACCGGAGGGTGGGAAGGTGAGCATCGAGAACTTCGCACTACCGGACCCAGCTATGGTCCCGGCGGAGTGCATACTCGATGCTGGTGCAACTGGCAGCATTACAGTCTGCTGTCTGTCGCCAAATGTCTATCGCCCCGGGATTCGTGCACCTGGAATTGAAAATTTACCGGGAAGTTGAAGTGCTGAAAAGTGCAGGATACCTGTCGCGAAGGATGCAAGTTCGGGTGCCCGCCGCAGCATCAGACATCGATCCATGCGAGCTCGAACGGTCTTGCATCATCGAAGGGACCTCTTCAGGCAGCCTGCTGCCAATCATATCGATGATGCAAGCCACCGATGCGCCGGAGTGAAACCAAACGCGCGGATTGATCCGGCTTGGAAGAAACAGGTCGCATCGCCGAATGAGCCGAGTTTTCAGACCGCTAAATCATAAATCGAGAGGGGGACAAAATGGGACTCGAACGACTTGGCGAATTCCACATGAGCATCTTTAAATTCGGCAATGAAGCACTCAGAAGGCTCGGTAAGTTTTGCAGAGCAAACAACCTCGATCCACCCTTCCGTGGGTTCCGGCATGCATGATGATGAACGGTCGGGCGTGCCTGCCGTGTGTCGCGGAAGTCTCCTTCGATCCGAGATAGCACAAACGTGATCCAGTTACTCCTTGACTCGGGGCATATTTGGCGCCATATCGTCAAGGCGAGCGCTGCGGAAGAGCACTATGACGTCAGACAGAGAGATGCGATTACCGGGAACCGATGGAGTGATTTGTTTCAAGGGTCCGCAGCGGACCTTTCTTGCCGAAGTCGCTTTTGTCGCCGACTCAAACGTGGATGGCACGGACAGACAGTCGATCCTGAAACGGTGCAAAGAGGGCGAACCGATCAGGTTGGTGCGGGCAACGGAAGACCCGAATGAGCCACAATCAGTTGCGGTGTTCAGAGAAAACGGCGAACAGCTCGGCTATGTTGAATTCAGTAGAGCCCCTTGGTGGCACTTATACAGAGGGGGAGAGATCACCGCCAAGATTTTCGCTCTTGGTAGCCCAGAATATCTGCGCTCACTCAACAGTCGGCATCAACGCAACGAGGACATTCGCGCGCAAGGCCGCGTTGAAGTCGGGTGCCTCCTTGAAATCGGAGAAGGTAGTTTCGGTAAGGATTACCTGCCCTTTTGGGAAAAGAACAGAGAAATCGAAAACCTGATACGTGATGCGCAGGGGAAGGAGCAAATTGATCCCAATCAAGCGATTCAGATTTATCGAAAGGCAATTGAAGAGATAGTCAAGCTTGACTCGATAAGTACCTTGGCAAAGGCGTGGAGATGTGCGCGATATCCCATCAACAGACTCTCTTTGCTTTTAGAGAAAGCAGGGCGGGAGGAAGAAGCGCTACAGATGATTGAGGCGTATGAAGGGTTTAATGACATGCCTGTGGGTATTCATGCGGGAGACAAAGATGCAATCAAAAAGCGAAAGACGCGATTGCTGCTGAAACTGGGCGGAGCCCATGAGATTCCCGCTGAAGACGTTGCCACGAAACCGAGGAGGAAGGCTGTATCGGCGAAGAAACCACCTCCTCCCAAGATAACACATTTCTATACTGAGGTTAGGGGGATCACCAAGAGGAATAGAGACGGGACAAGCAGGCAGAGAATCATCCGGGAAGAACTAGTAGAGTTGCTCCCCTTGAAGTTGGAGCGCGAAGAAGGCAACAAAGAAGACCCGAATGCCACAAAAGTACTAACACGTGACGGCCAGCAGGTTGGATACCTGATGAAAAGCGCTGCAAATGCTCTGATACGCAGCAGCAAGACAGGCTGTCGCCATGCTGCGTTCGTCGATGAAATCCTCGAATGGGAGGCGTTTGAGGGTCACACACACCACGGTATCAGTGCGTTGATTTTTGAAATTTCCGCCGATACCTCCGAAGACGAACTTCGTGAATATGTCCATAGCTCTTTTGTCCACCTCAGGGCGTCTGCGCAATCTTATTTGTTGAAAGGCTTGGGTCTTCAAGATTCTGCTGTTTCCACGGTTCAGCCAGAAACGAGGAATGGCGCCCAAATTCCGATTCAGCCCGCGAAGCCGCAGATTCAATGCTCTCCGCCGAAGCAAGCGAGATCCGGCTGCCTTGGAGTGCTGATTTTCATTGTGGCTGGCGCTTGTGTTGTAGTTCTAATGTGAGAGGGGGCAGGCACCCCGCAACAATGCATTGACTGCGAGTCATTTTTCTTGCCAAGAGTTGTGAGCTTAGGATATAGGGTTAAAGTACAAGCCGCTGGAAGGCGGGCTCACTGACTGATTACGGCAGCCAATGAGCCCTAACCAGCACTTCCTAATACGGAGGAAGCAATGGCTCACAAGATTCTAACTGAAGCCTTCGTTCCTTTCACTGCCGAAGATCTAAATTCACTGCAAGTTCTCGCATACCAGCTTGAGGGGCTCGAAGATGAAAAATGGTGCCAGGCTACGATGTCCCCATTTTTCCCAGCACCAGTATAAAATGGGGACACGGTAGGCTGGCACCATTATTGTTGGAGAGTCCCTCCTCATGCCGCAGGAACCCTTTGGCCAGGATGTTATTATTATTACCAAGTCACATTTCTTTTTCCTCCTGATCCTTATGGCCCTTTGCTGCAGTTCAAGGCGGGAAGAAGCCTCTGCACCAAAACAGATTCCCCGCGATGCTCATTACCCGGCTCACTGGTGGACACCAGTGTCACGTGAAGGTGCGCCGGATTGGGAGATTCTGCCCCAGGAAGCCGGTCCCGGCGAGGTCATCCTTTCCAAACGCCATGAGCTGGGACTGCTATCCAATTTCGCCGCCACACCGTTCACTTTCCGGGGCAAACGCTACGCAAGTGGCGAAGGCTTCTGGCAGATGATGCTGTATCCAGAAGGCGCCGATGACTCGCGCGCACGGTTTCCCGGACTGCACTGGGCTTACAGCCGCGAGCAAGTGGCGCAGCTCATCAGCTTCGAAGCCAAGAAAGCAGGCACTCTGGCCGAGGAAAATATGAAACGGATGGGAATCAGCTGGGTGACGTTTGAAGGACGTCGGATGGAATATAGACCCGCAACGCCGGGCGAACATTACGAGCTCATCGTCGCGGCGACGTGGGAAAAGGTGCGTCAGAATCCAAAAGTCAAAAAAGTGCTGCTGGCAACCGGCAATCTCATCTTGAAACCGGACCACCACCAGGAACCCAACGCGCCCGCCGCCTGGCGGTATTGCGAGATCCTCACCGGCATCCGAAGCCAACTGCAACGGCAGAATTGAGTTGTTAGGGAATTCCGGGGACGCAATTCTCATTTGTTTGTTCTAATGGGTATTGTGTCCCCGAAGTTGCTATAATCGCAATCGACTGATCACTTGCGGTGCCGAGAGGTTTTTCGTGTTCGATCACATTAAAATCGAGGGATTTCGCAGTTTCAAGCGGGTCGAATTGGACCTTGCGCCGCTCTCTGTCTTGATCGGTCCCAACAATGGCGGAAAGTCGAACTTCCTCGACCTCATGTCTTTCATGGCGGAAGCCGGGGAAGGCCGCTTGGAGAAGGGCATTGACTCGCGAGGCGGTTACAGCAGCATAGCTTTCGGCCCCCATTGGCTCGGCGACATTGTGATCGAGTTTCGCTTCAAGGAGTTATCCCACATCTCCTTCATCTTGGAACCGCCACCGGATCCCCTCGCCAAAGAAAAGCCGGATGTCAGATATAAGTTGGCACTGACTTCACCTTTTGAACCTTCTACGACCTCACATGTGCGGGTCGAAGAAGTGGCTGCCGAGCTCACTTCTGAATCACCGCGTCAGGTGTCGCTCATGAAGAGGGACGCGAACGGATGCGTATTTCGATGGTTTCATTGGGACGGAACCGAGGGGAGCGAAGAATCCAAGGAGCTAGAATCGAAGTCCGAATTGGCTATTTTCCAAGTCAAGGACCTCAGGAAGTATCCGATACCTTACCATCTGTTGAAACAGCTTCAGGCATGGACTCTGTACCGCGATATAAACGTGGGGCCGGAATCCCCCGTCCGCCTGCCGGCGTTGCTCCGGCCAACCCTTCGCCTCTCAGAGAATGGCGCTAATCTTTCGTCTGTTCTTCATTCGATCCAGCAAGGGCGCCCTGACATCTGGGAGGAGATCCTCGAATTGCTCCACACCGCTTGCCCGGAATTTCAGGACATCAGGATTCCCGGCGGAGGTGGCGACGGAAAAGTCCTGCTTCGGTGGTTTGAACCCCCTTACGAAAAAGAAGGAGTTTCCCCTAACCTTCTCTCAGACGGCACGCTGAAGTTTCTTTGCTTAATAGCGATCCTGAAGAGTCCCGACCCGCCGCCTCTGATCTGCATCGACGAGCCGGAGATTGGCCTCCACCCCGATTGGATCAAGTTGGTCGCGGAGATGATGCAGTCGGCGGCCGCGCGCACTCAACTGATTGTTGCGACCCATTCCCCGCAGATCGTGGCGGGGCTTGACCCCGAGCAGGTGATCATCACGGAAAAAGAGAACGGGGAAACACGTCTCAGGCAACTGCAGAGGCAAGATCTCGAAAAGTGGCTCAAGGAGTTCAATCTATCTGATTTGTGGCTGGCCGGCCACTTTGGCGGACGTCCGTAAACGCACCGGGGAGCCGGGTGAGTAGAATTGTCATTCTCTGTGAAGGTGACACCGAAGAACTGGCGGTGCGGCACTTCATTGCCAGGCAGTGGAAATCCGACGGCTTTGGGTCTGTGGGCTTGAAACCAATCAATCTCGATGGCAAGCTGCAGAACGTCGGCAAGTTCGCCAATCTTTCCCTTGATGAGCAGGACGTTGTTGCCGTATTTTCCTTAGTCGATCTGCAGGGAATGACCCGCGTAGTTCATCCGTCGCAGGACAACCTCGAAACCATGATTCAACGAGTACGGAAGTGGCTGAGCGCGCAAGTCAACCGCGCACGTGCGGCCCAGTTTTTTCCTCACGTTTGCGTTCATCAGACGGAGGCCTGGATATTAGCCGAGGGTTGCGCACTCGCGACGCGCCTGCGTGACCCGGGGATCGAGCCAGATCCGAACGCTGAAATCAAGAACTTCGCAAATCCTCCGTCCAAGCGTCTCAACGAGCTCTTTCTTAGGTACAAAAAACGGCGTTACAGCAAGATCACTGACGGCACTCCCCTGTTCACCTGGATGCGGTTCGTGCCTGTCTACGATTCGTGCCGGTACTTCCATGCGTTTTACGACGATTTGAAAGCTGCAGGAGGTAGCAAGTAGCCCAGGCTCCGTTCAGCAGCCTCGAAAAACGGCATGGCGCGGAAATCAGCAAGGAGGGAATGAGAATGCGAGATGATGACCCTTTGGAGCAGTGGCTTTTCACGGATCAGATGCGCGGGTACGACAAAATGCCCGCTAAATCTTATAAACAAACGCGCACTGTCCTGCGCCGCCTCAGCGCAATATTAGACGCACCAGTTTCCAAGAAGGCGAAACTCACCGATTCGGGAATTTCCCGGTGGAGTATGCACGTTCTGGATCCGGCCGACCTGTCGCGCGCCTGCGATCTCTGCCGGCGGCTTATGGCCAGAGGAGGCAGCGGCAGCACCTTTGTTCAGGAGGGATTGCTTGAAATGATCGCCTCCACAAAAGACATCGCTTCCATCCCGTTTTGGCTGGAGATTCTGGACTTCAACCGGCCGCGCGACCCTTTTTCCGAAACGCGTCGAATGTACGCCCTGGCAGCACTTGCGCGAATTGCCCTCCGGCACGATGTGCCTGAGCGCTATGGGCCTCTGCGCACAGCTGTGCGCCACCAAAACCCGGAAGTGCGCGCGCTGGCCGCGTACTATCTGGGCCGAGCCTGTCTGGAAGGCAAGAATTCCCCACCCCCGGAGGTGCGGGCCGAATTGAAAGAAATCGCGCTGCGCGATCCGTCCTTCGGGCCGCGCTTCCAAGCTCGTAAAGTCCTGCAAGCCGCCGGCGAGCCCGCGCCCCTGGACTACCCACGTGGGATGTTTCTCTTTAAACTAGCTTTGGGGGGCGGGAGCAACTATCGAATCATCGCAGTCCGATCCAAACAGACTCTGGACGATCTGCACTACGGAATTCAATCGGCCATCCACTGGGATGCCGACCATCTATATTCCTTCTTCATGAATGGAAAAAGATACGATCAGCGCTATGCCTTTGCGTGCCCGTACGAAGATAACCCGCCCTTCACGACCGAGGCGACTATCGGCAATCTTGGCCTGATGCTGAATCACAAATTCCTCTACCTCTTCGACTACGGCGACTGTCATGAATTCGAGGTGAAGGTGGTTGACATCCGGCCGGAAGCAGAAAGGAGTGAGTACCCGTGTGTGGTGGAGAGCCACGGGAAGGCACCTGAACAATATCCCCGCTGGGAGTGACGATGGCCCCAACTCAAGATCGGGGAGATCTGCTTAGCGCATTGAACAACGCCAGGGCTAAATACCTGCTGGTGGGAGGATATGCTGTCGCCTTCCATGGCCAGCCACGATTTACCAAAGATCTTGATGTCTGGATCGAGTCGACTGTTGAGAACGCCGACGCAGTCTATTCAGCGTTGACGTCATTCTGCGCGCCCCTGCAGGATGTCACCGCCGCAGATCTGACTCGGACCGGTCTCATCCTCCAGATAGGCGTTGGCTCCCTCCTGCTGCAGACCCCGCCCGATCCCCGCACAGGCCAAACCTCGATCGTTCTGGATCCGCTGGAGTGGATTCACCGGATTAGCACGCGCACATCCCCGATCCCGGACAACATACTCGACGCTCGTATGGAGCCTATAGCAACCAGTCGAGAGTAACCGCCAGAGTGGCCCAAGATTTCGCCGGTCCCACAGCACAGCCCTCCAGGGCCGACGAGGACTCGGAGTTCACCAAAGATGCTCGCCGCACATGGGCGCGCCTGCTTGCCAAGATTTTTGAAGTAGATTCCATGCTGTGTTCCTGTGGCGCGGAGATGAAGATTGTCTCCGTTATTACTGATGGACGCGTGGTTGCTCGAATCCTGCGGCATCTCGAGAGCGAGCGCTGCAAGGCCCGAGATCTCTTCGAACCGCGCGCGCCGCACTTTCCCATTAATAGCCCGACCTCGCCCATGCGAGATGCAGCTGTTGCCTCGCATCCCGCCCGCTTGAAGCGTGCGTCCTCGCAGTTCCGGATTTTACCGGACGACGCGATATTTCATTCCCTGTTTCATTCCCTGGCCTGATCAAGGGGGAGAGGTGGAGAATCGCAATGCACTCGACCGCCTTAACGGTGATCGCACCCAGGCGATTCTCCGCCTCTCCCCCTTGATCGTCTGAAACCACCTCACTCTCCACCCCGTCACAGGCTGTTTCCTGTCTCCTTCCCCTTATGCCCGAGATAAAAATCCCTATAGGTAGCTCAAAGCCCTAGCCGTTGCTTCCGATGCCGATATTGTGCTTTTTTTATCCTGACTGCTGCGGTAATATAGATGTGGGTGAATAAAAGGTGAAAACTAGAAAAACGGAACGGCATTTCTGCTTCCCTCTTTGGTGACCTCGCGGGAGTTGATTTATGGATGTCGATCTTCGTGGCCGCGTCAAGAACACGCACCTCAGTCCTGCGCAATGTCTCCTGCCGTTGTTCGAGGCCATTATAAATGCGATCCACGCCGTCAGCGGCGTCAGCGGTGCAATGATCGACGTGCAGATCGAACGGGTTGCCGCTCAGGGGGCGTTGACGGCTGAGGAGCCGTTGACTGCTACCCCGGTCGAGTCCTTTATTATCCGCGACAACGGCATGGGTTTTACCGAGCGGAACTATCGCGCGTTCGAAACGTGTGACTCGACGCACAAAGCCGCTCAGGGCGGTAGGGGCATTGGTCGCCTCCTTTGGCTGAAAGCATTCGACCATGCGGAAGTCATCAGTTATTACGTTGAGGGGGGAAAGTACTGGAAGCGCAGCTTTTCATTCGTTCTGAGTGAAAAGGGTATTGAGGACCATGAGAAGACTGCGGTTGCTGCATCGCCGAATAGCACGACGGTTCGGTTATGCGGTTTTCTGCCGCCGTTTCGCGACAGGTGTCCAAAGTCCTCCCGGAAGGTCGCGGAACGGATTATCGAGCACTTCCTGGAGTACTTTGTTTTGGAGACGTGCCCGACGATCCGGCTACTTGACTCTGATGGTGTGACCGACCTGAAAAGCCTGTTTGCCACGGAGGTCCGTGAGCATGCAGAGACCAGCACGTTTGGGATTAAGGAGAAGGATTTTCGTTTGACGCACCTGCGGCTCAAGCCCATCCCCGACACGCAGCACCGGATGTATTTTTGCGCTCATCAGCGTGCCGCGATAAGCGAGCCATTATCGGGCAAAATCCCTAATCTGCCTGCAGTGCTCAAAGATGATGCTGGCAGGCCGTTCGTGTATGCCGGATACCTGGCCAGTAACTACCTTGATGAGGCAGTTAGCCCTGACCGCACGAGGTTCTACACGAGTGAGGAAGGAGTGTTCGACTTCGCAGACAGCGTGTCCTGGGATGAGGTGGTTGACGGTGCTGTACAGCAAGCGTCCAGCTTCTTGGCGCCCTATACCGCGCCGGTTGGCCAGCACAAGCACGACGTGATCCGTGAGTACGTTCAGAACAAAGCGCCGCAATTTCGTGTCCTTCTCAAACACAAGCGTGAAGCCATTGACCGTATTCCGCCGGATTTGCCGGTCGAAAAGCTCGGTGCGGAGCTCTTCAAGATCGATCAGGAGTACCAAGTCGAATTGCAGGAAAAGTACCAGGAGATCGTCACGGTCGATCCAACGCGGGTGCTGGAATTCGAGGAGCACCGGGATCAGGTGGAGCATTTCCTCGAGGAATGGAACGAGGTGGGCATGTCGAAGCTGGCCCAGTACGTCGCTCACCGAAAGGCAACCTTGCGCTTTCTGGAGGAACGCTTGCGTCTGCGACAATCTGGGAAGTATTGCCTTGAGGAGGCTATTCACGAAGTCATTTTCCCTCTGAGAACAACGTCGGACGACATTCGTGCGGAGCAGATGAACCTGTGGATTATTGATGAGAAACTCGCGTACCACTACTATCTCGCGTCCGACAAGCGATTGAGCCAAATGCCCGAGGCGATCGAGAATGAGAGCGGCACTCGTCCTGACCTGCTCGTTTTCAACACACGGGCGGCATTCGTGGATTCAGACCCACCGTTCGGTTCCATTGTCTTGGTCGAGTTCAAGCGCCCAGCAAAAGATGATTACACCGATGAGGAGAATCCCATCATTCAGTTATACGACTACGTCCGTGACATCAAAGCCGGCAAAGCCAAAGACCGGCACAGTCGGCCGATCACTATCCCGGAACACAACCCGTTCTATGCGTATGCGGTCTGTGACATTACACCCAAGCTGCGAAGACAGGCAGAGAACGCACAACTCACGCTCACGTCGGATTCCCACGGGTACTTCGGCTACAACGTTACCCTGGGCGTGTACCTTGAGGTCGTGTCATTCGACAAACTCATGGACGATGCTAAAAAGCGCAACGCCGCATTTTTCGACAGGCTGTTCGGAAACGAGTAAATCGACCGTCTACAATCCCGCGTCTCCCTTACAGCAGCTTCGGAACATCGGTTGTGGTCGTCACGCCGGCACCTAACTGATTCGCCGTTTTCGATCCCTCCAGTTTGATTCGCCAAATCTTTCCTATTTTCGCATTCATTTTTAGGCTTTACTTTCTGCTGTCTCTAGATGTAATAATACATCTAGAATGAAAACTCAACCGAAAGGACCCGAGGCGGCTCGAATCCGTCAACGCAAGTACGAATTGATCCGCCAGTTTCAGATCCCGGACGAACTTCTCCCCGGTTCCCTATCCATTCGTCATTCGCGCTGCAGGAGGCCGAACTGCCACTGTGCCGAAGGCGAGGGACACCCGCTCTGGTCCCTGACCTTCATGGTCGATGGCAAGAAGCATGTCCAGCACATCCCGAAGCATCTGGTCGAGGAAGTCCAGAGGCGAGTGGAGGCGGGGCGGAAGTATCAGGACGCCGTTCGTGAAGTTCTGGCGGCCAACGCCCAGCTTCTGGTTCTGGCGCGGAAGCAGCGGCTGATTTGAGCTGCCTGGGGGTACGACAGTTCTTTAAGTATGCGGCCCGATATGCGGAAGTGAGGTCGTACTTTCGTTCTCCGGGGGATGGACGGGGGAGTGGGGTCGCATCTGTAGAATGAAGTTTCTAGATTAGAGACTCATCCGCAAGTCGATGCCTGCCGCAGTTGAGGGACGCGTTCAGCTTAGTAGTTCAGCGTGGCAGGGGGACGGAGTTCTAATCTGGAAACTCTATTCTACAGATGCGACCCCATTCACTCAGGCCAGCTTCACGAGATTGATCTTGGGATCGAGCACCACCTTGGATTTAAGCAACTCATCCCAGGTGAGAGCTTTCCCTGAGTATGCTGCATTGCGGATCAACATCGCGCTCAGGGCTGACTCCGCGCCCTGTTCAGCCTGGTTGTGGAACTGCCCGCTTGTGATACTCGCGACGAACGCCTTCTGTTTTTCCGGGTCGGCATTATCAAGCGCTCCACGGAATGTACCGGCGGCCGAGAACTGCTCGCCTTCCTTGCTCGGCCCAAGACCCGCGTTCCATTTATTCTTGCCGGCGATGCTCACGCGCCAATCGTAATGGGATTCAGAGGAACCTTCCGATCCGAAGAGGCGCACCCCGGCATCGAACTCCGGAGTGTCAAACTGTGTCGAGCCGAAGCTGATCTGCACATCTCCCGGGTAGGTAATCACGGCGTTGAAACTGTCTTTGCAGTCACCCGAATCGGTACGCATCTTGCGGGCACAGGTGCCGACGGCCTTGACCGGGTGGCCTTGCAGGAACCAGTTGCACATGTCGATCACGTGAATGTTCTGCTCCACGACTATGTCGCCGGACAGATCACGGTACCACACCCAGTTGCGGAGACGCTTCTGCTCCGGTGAATCCTGGGGCCATTCGGGCCGGCTGAGAGAACCGCAGTAATAAAAGGCCTCGCCGCATGCCACCTTGCCGATTGCACCGCTATGAATGCGCTGCGCCAGTTCGACCATGGGCGGCGCCATGCGTATCTGGAATCCCACATCGAGGCTCAATTTTCCCTGCGCCTTTTTACCGATCTCGATTACGCGTTTGGCGCCCGGAACATCAATGGCTACAGGCTTTTCACAGTAGACGTGCTTTCCGGCGGCCACCACAGTCTCGAGATGGTGTGGGTGATAGTAGGGCGGAGTCGTGATCAGAATGAAGTCTACTTCCTTCGACTCCACGATCCGCTTGTAAGCATCGGGACCGTGAAACAGCTGTGAAGAATCAATGGCAGGAATGCCCTTTTTCCCTTGGAGATCGTTGAAATACTTGCGGCCGGCTTCGATTGGGTCCGCAAAAAAATCCGCAAGAGCCGTGACGCGCGCGCCTGCGCTGTTCACAAAGCCGCTTGCCACTGCCCTCCCGCGCCCACCAATCCCCAGGATTCCGAACCGGACGGCCGAGTTCGCCTGGCTGCCGAACACAATTTTGGGACTTGCCAAAAGGAGGCCAGCTGCGGCTGCTCCCGCTGTCTTAACGAATTCCCGCCGGCCCATCCCGGCACAGCTGTTGTTGGTCGGATCATTTTCTAATTTCATAGTCATGTTATAGCTCCTGAGTGAGAGCGATCGTATCCAAAGTAATGAGATTGACTAAGAAAAAGCACGGCAGAGATGGTACCCTATCTGGCCCTCTGAAATACAGTCTCACCTGAATGGGGCATACGCTCGAAGAAAACAGGGGATGTCCCACGCGTTCACCGGATTTTTCGGCCAAGGAGGCAAGCAAATGGCCAGAGTTCGCCGGGTCTTCGCTCCCGGTCTACCCCACCACACTACCCAGAGAGGAAACCGTCGCTTGAACGTTTTCCGCGACGGCCACCGTAGGGGCCTGTCAATGAATAACGTTTACACTTTGCTGCTGGCCTGCGGGCCGCAGCCCGAAGGGGCGCGGCGCCGGGCGGGCATCTGCTTCGTTGCCGCTCCTCGACGATGTGCATCGACATCGCCTGCGTCGCGGCGCCTTGCATGTGCCCGCCCGGCGCTCGCGCCAAAGTGGACCTGTTATTTCGTGACAGACCCTAAGCCAGCTTGATGCCTCGGCTGGTTCCTATCCGGAAACCCTTCAATGGAGCCCGGTGAAAGCGTAGCCTGTCACCGAGTCTTATTTCCTGAACCAGTAAAGCAGGATGCCGTAGCCAACGCCGGCGGGGTCGGCCGTCCTGGCCGACTGAAAAGCCATGAATCGCCCGTCGGCCGAAACCACGGGATTGGAAGCCTTGCCGCCCTCATAGTCGTTGAAGTACGTCAGGCGAACGAAGTCCTTGCCGGTTCCGTCGAGCCTTAGCTTCCAGATGTCGATGTTCCCGGAGCCGCGCTTGCCGCCGAGCGTCTCGCACTGCCGGTCCGATTCGACGCAGGTGTACTTCCCGTCCGGGAAAACGCCCTCCACCTCGTTATAAGTTCCCGGTGCCATGGAGAAGCTGGTCACTTGGCCGCTCTTCAGATCGATACCCATCACCGAAGCCAGGCCCTTCGGCTCGTAGCAAGTGAAGGTCATTTTGGTATCGTTGTCATAAAAGTCCTGTGCTTCCAGGACGCAACTCCGGTCTTTACTTTCATACACGGTCTTCTTGTTGACAAGTCTCGGCGTGCCGTCTGAATGGTCCACGTCAGCCACAATCAGCCGGGATGCCTCCGGCGCCAGGTCCGGTGCTTGGGCCTGCACTTGGGAAAAGGCAATTTTCAAGCTCTTTTTGGAAATCGCCGCGCCCTCGCTCATTTTCTGCCCCAGCCTGATGGGCTTTGAGCCGCGCTCCTTGCTCAGGAACCAGAGTTCGTTGTCACGCGTGCGGCTGATGCGGATGTCCTCGAAGTGCTCCGGGCCGATCAGGATGTAATCCCCAGTGACCAAGTGCATCACGCGCAGGAATGCCGCGCCGGGCACGTTGCAGGTGAGACAGCGGACGGTACGTGTCTCCAGGTCGACAACCATGGCATCACCGAAGCTCTTCGCCATGAAAGCGACGCGCCGGTTATCCGGCGAAATGTCCGCACGCTCGCCGAAATGAGTTAGGATTTCAATATTTGGCGGCAGGTTGTCCAGCGGGCTTCCCGCCTTTCTCCCGGCAGCAAGCGGGAGGACCAGAATCATAAGTGTGAAGAAGGCTCTCATGTCAGGAATCCTTGTCAGGAAGCGAAAAAACTCGGACTGAGTAGCATGGGTTCTATCCGACCGAGGTGGATTTTATTGGTGCATATGGAGATGCTTGCTTATGACCTCTCTTGCACTGGGCTGGATGGTCTCCCAACGCGCCGAGGGCGATTTCTGAAGCATAACGAGTTTCTGATCAACCAGCACTCGGACAACTCCCGATATCGCAAACAACTCTTTCACCAAACCATCGTCCGTAACCGATATGTCCATCTGGCTGCGATAGGCATGGCTTGATTCGGACAGCTTGGTTCCCAGATAAAAAATGCAGGATTCGGCTGCATCGGAGACAACCTCTGACACTATGCCGTTATCATCGGCGGATTCAGCGGAAGGCCTCTCGCCCGAATTCCTGTACGAATTAAAAACCAAGGAGACAAACAGCCCCAAGGCAATGACAAAAACCAAAAAGAACAACAGATTGGTTCCCTCGTATCTTTTTAAGATGTTGCCTCTGCGAGCAGACATACTCCTCCTTTAGGGGGTGAGGCTTTCCGATGCTGGCCGTGTGAGCGCTCCTCACCGTGGCCAAGGGAGTCCCCCGCCGGCGCGCCCTTTACTCCGGACGCGGATGCTCAGAGATTAGCGCTACTGCTTCTCATTTGGGAGCACTTTCCTTCTGAAAGCGAAGCCTATTTGGGGGTAGTGTCCTCCGCGCCTTTGTGGTGAGTAACATCCCGTTTTTTCGGCCGTAACAGAGCCAGGCTAATAAATGCTCCTGTCAAGGGAATCAGACTGGCCGCGATCAAAACCGGTGCGAAGGAATAACGGTCGGCTACCTGGCCAATCAGGTAAGTGGCAAGAATGGTGCACAGACCCGCGCCTGTTCCACTCATTCCGCTCACAGTCGCAACCACATTCCGGGGGAAAAGGTCTGAGGGGAGCACCAGTGCCATGGTTGAATATGCGGCATAGGAGAAAATCGCCAGGGCAAAAAGGGCGGATAATGCAAACAGGTTGGAAGTGAAGATGGTTGGGATGAGCAGTGCTACGCCAAAACCACCAACCAAAATGACGATTTTCCTTGCTCGATCCACCGGCCAACCGCGCCGGATCAGCCAGCTGGAGATGCCTCCTCCTGCAAAATTGCCAAGATCCGCCCCCAGGAATGGAATCCAGGCAGCCAGGATACTCTGTTGCGGATCGATCTGCTTATCCTGCTTGAGGTAGATGAAAAACCAATCGGCGATGAAAAACCAAACCGGATCGCTGAAAGAACGGGCCACGATTACTCCCCAGGTTTCGGGCCACTTAAGCAGGGCCGACCAGCCCACTGGCTGGGCCGATACGCCCCGCGGCAGTTCTTCCTCCCGTTCCGCCAGAATCAATTCCTTTTCAGACTGGGAAAGGCGCGGATGTTTTTCCGGCGAATGATAGAGCCGGCGCCAAAGCACGATCCAAAAGATGCCCAGCGTTCCTATCAGCACGAAGGCGGGCCGCCAGCCGAAGCGCAGATAGAGCCAAACCACCAGCAACGGCGCCACCACCCCGCCGATCGATGAGCCGCTGTCGAACAATGCCACAGCCCAACCCCGTTCCTTCTTAGGGAACCATTCAGCGACAGCCTTGGTGGCTCCTGGCCAGTTGGCTGATTCGCCCAAGCCCAGGAGAAAGCGAAAGCCGCAAAAGCTGTATAGTCCGCCGGCAAGCGAAGTCAGCATTGCCGCCAGCGAGTACCAGGCCACGGTCAGGCTGAGCCCGCGGCGGGTCCCGATCCGATCCAGCAGCCGTCCCATCAAGGTCTGGCCGATTGCATAAGCCACGCGAAAAGAGATGACGATCAGGGCAAAGTCTTCGTTCTTCCAGCGGAACTCCTGTTTGAGATACGGCCCTAAAACGGAGAGAGTCTGCCGATCAATGTAATTAATCACCGTCGAAAGAAAGAGGATTCCCCCAATCCACCAGCGCAAAGCGGGAATGAAGTGAATGCCCCGAGTCGGAGTGGTTTTTTGCACTTTAATCCTCGTGCTGCCAATCCTTTAATTCTTGTTATTCTTCACGGAATGCAAGTGAATCCCTGTACTGCTACCGTGAAAGTCCATGCCGTTTCTCCGAGAAAACTCTGTGCTCTTGGTGTTCTTGTGTCTTTGTGGTGTCATTTTTAAAACCTCACCGCAAAGAGCACCAAGGACACCAAGCCAATTGGATGTTTCTAGGCTAGGCTATTCCATTTCGGTGAGGTTTTGGTAGGAAATAGGATGGCATCCCCCAATATTTTTGCTTCCTAGAAAAATGAGACTTTTTAATGGTGTCGGCATCTAATTTGTGAGTCTCGTGCAACATGGGCACCCCGGCAATGATAGGTGCAGGAGCATCCAATGGTTGCAACCCTGTTACTGACATTCTGCTTGAGCCTGGCGGCGGATCTGCCGATTCCTCCCAACGACGATCCCTTCAACCTCAATGAGGAGATGAAGCAGTTCCTGGAGCAGAACATTGACCGCAGCGTCGACAGCGTGGAACAGCTGCGCACCTTAGTCCGCGTGGTCTTTCAGCAGAACGCGCTGAACTTCACTTACGTACCGGAGACCCGGACCGCAGTCGACACGTTTAACAAGCGCGGCGGCAACTGCGTCTCCTTTACCTTTCTCTTTCTTGCCATGGCCCGGCACCTGGGCTTCGATGCCCGATTCCGGGAGGTGGACATAGTTCCGACGTGGTCTCAGGTTGGCAATATCATCAGCATGAACGGGCACGCGAATGCGGCGGTCTTCATCGGCAGCCAGGGATATGTCGTCGATTTGTTTCCCCGCGTCGACCGCATTGATATCCGAGGACGCGTCGTCCCCGATGGACGAGCCATCGCGCATTTTTTCAACAACCGGGGAGTCGATCATCTGGCCGGTGGCCGTCCGCAGTCGGCGCTTGCATGTTTCCAAAAAGCGCTGGAAAGCGATCCCACGACGGCTTTCGTCTATGCCAACATCGGGGTCGCTCAGACACTCCTTGGAGAGTTCGAAGAGGCGATGAAGTCTTACCACAAGGCTCTGGAACTGCATTCTGGGGAACTGGTCGCCATGAGTAATCTCGCCGCACTTTATGAGCGCATGGGCCGGCACCACGATGCGCAGAGCTATCTGGCGAAGGTCAGGAAGTTCAACCAGAGGAATCCCTATTACCATTTTAATCTCGGATTGAAGGCCTATCAGTCTGGCGCGTACAGGGAGTCCATCGAGCACTATAGAGCTGCGCTCAAGCTGAAGTCTGCGGAGCACAACTTTTATTTGGCGATGGCCAAGGCCTATGCACAACTTGGCGAGATGGACAAGGTCACGAATTGTCTCACGACAGCCAGGAAGAATGCGCCCGACGAAGCCTGGAAGCTCCGCTACACCGAAAAGCTCCGATTGCTGGCATCAATGCAGCACCACTCCTGACCAGCTGCGAATTCGCAGTCCGCGGCACGTCCGGAAATTTGCTGAAACCCTTTAGCTCCTGCGGCCACTTACGTAGCCAAATAGTGAGACAGTGGATCAGAGAAAGGAGCAACAGGATGAGAAGGAACATTGCAGCAATAGCACTGGCGTCCGTGATCGCGGTCCTGATTCCGGGAATCCTCGCCTCGGCCCAGGAGTTGCACAAGACATACGCCATCGGAGCGGGTGGGCACATTCTTATTAAGAACGTCTCGGGCGATGTAAAAGTCACCGGCTATAATGGCGGTGTTGTCGTAGTGGATGCATACCCGGTCGGACGGGATCGGGATCTGGTGAAAGTGGAGGATTTGAGTGCCGGCGACCGGATCGAGTTGCACGTGCGTTATCCGGAGTCAGGCAACTGTGATGCCGGCGTGAATTTTGATGTTCGCGTGCCGGCCGGGCTGGATTACAACTTCGACCGTCTGGCGTCCGTTAGTGGGAACATCGAAGTTACCGGCGTACGGGGTAGTCTCCGTGCCACAAGCGTGAGCGGCGACGTGACGGTGAAGGATGTGACGGGCACGGTGAATGCTTCCTCCGTGAGCGGAAGCGTGGATGCCCAAATCACGCGCATCGAGGGATCGGGCGAGATGAAGTTCTCCTCTGTGAGCGGCAGCGTCAATGTCAAAGCTCCAAGCAACGCGGACGCGGACATTGAGATGTCCAGCGTGAGCGGGTCTCTCGAGACCGATTTCCCGATCCAAGTACAGGAGGCGCGATACGGGCCTGGACGCTCGGCGCGTGGCCGAGTAGGCACTGGTGCAAACAGCCTTCGCGTAACGGCGGTATCCGGCAAGGTAAGCCTTACCAGAAACTAATCCTGCCCCGGATGTTGACATCGAAGCCGAAGTGAGGACACCGGCCACGCTTCAGCGGCCGGCGTCTTCCACATCAGCTGTCAGGGTCGAACCAGAACAATCCTCGCTTGTAGTTTTTCCCCGGTGAGGTTGAAAAAACAAAGGTGGGTTGCCGAATTCACGGGGCACGTGGTGGGATGTGCCGCCTGCAGCTGGTTCAGCCGGCATGATAAGAATCACCCTTCGAGGATTTCGAGGGAGTGCGTTGTCCCCGCACCTGATTTTGGTTTTTTGATTTTTCCGGGTTGGGGAAGCTGGTAGAATTCCGGCCCTTACACATGACTGCGAGCAAAAAACACAACTACGACGAGGACAAGATCAAATCCCTCTCCTCTCTGGAGCACATCCGGAAGCGGACGGGAATGTATATCGGCCGCGTCGGCGACGGATCGGATTACGACGACGGCATCTACGTCCTTCTCAAAGAAGTGGTGGACAACTCCGTGGACGAATTCATCATGGGTTTCGGCGGCCGCATTGCCGTGACCCTCGACGGGCCGCGGGTCGCCGTGCGCGATTACGGCCGCGGCATCCCGCTGGGCAAGGTAGTCGAGTGCGTCTCGCGCATCAACACTGGCGCAAAATACAGCGACGAGGTTTTCCAGTTCAGCGTGGGCCTGAACGGTATCGGCGCGAAGGCGGTCAACGCGCTGTCGCACCGGTTCGCGATCCGCAGCTTCCGGGACGGTGATTTTGCCGGGGCAGTCTTCGAGTGCGGAAAACTACTGGAGGAGCTGAAGGGCAAGGCGCCGGAGGAACCGGACGGCACATTCGTCAGCTTCGAGCCGGATCCGGAAATCTTCGGCAAGGTGACGTTCGCTGCGGACCACGTTGTTCGCCGCCTGCGGCTCTATTCGTTCCTGAACGCCGGCCTGCGCATCGAATACAACGGCCACGTTTTCCTCTCACGCAACGGCCTGCTCGATCTCTTGCGTGACGAGGTCGGCGACGAAGCGCTCTACCCTCCTCTGCACTATCGATCCAGGACACTCGAGCTGGTCCTCACCCACACCCAGCGTTTCGAGGAAACCTTCCTTTCGTTCGTCAACGGCCAGTACACCAGCGACGGCGGCACGCATCTGAGCGCATTTCGCGAGGGGCTGGTCAAGGGATTCAACGAGTTCTCAAAGGAGAAATTCGACGGCGACGACATTCGTGAGGGCATGGCAGGAGCCATCGCCATCCGGCTGAAGGAGCCGGTTTTCGAGTCGCAGACCAAGAACAAGCTTGGCAACACCGAGCTGCGCGGGGAGCTGGTCGCGCAGGTGCGCGAGATCGTCGCCGACCTTCTCCATCGAAACCCCAAGGCGGCGGAAACAGCCCTGCTCAAAATCGAGGAAACCGTCAAGCTGCGCAAGGAGCTACAGTCCATCAAGAAAATGGCCCGCGAGCGCGCCCGCGCAACCTCGATCCGCGTGCCGCAGCTCAAGGACTGCAAGATCCACTTCGACAGGCGCACCGGCCGGGGCGCCGAATCGATGCTTTTCATCACTGAGGGCCAGTCCGCCGCCGGATCGATCGTCAGCTGCCGCGACGTGAACACGCAGGCGATCTTTACCATGCGCGGGAAGCCGCTGAACGTCTGCGACCTGCAGCGCGATGTGATGTACAAAAACGAGGAGCTCTACAACCTGATGCGCAGCCTGGACATCGAGGAATCCGCCGAGCACCTGCGCTACCACAAGATCATCCTCGCGACCGACGCCGATGTCGACGGCCTGCACATCCGCAACCTGCTGCTGACGTTCTTTCTGCGCTTTTTCGAACCCGTCGTCCACGAGGGGCACGTGCACATCCTAGAGACTCCACTTTTCCGCGTGCGCAACTCGAAGAAGACCGCATACTGCTTTTCCGAGGCCGAGCGCGATGCGGCCGTGAGGGAGTTGCGCGGGGTGGAGGTGACGCGCTTCAAGGGCCTCGGTGAGATCTCTCCCGTCGAGTTCAAACGCTTCATTGGACCGGAGATGCGCCTGACACCCGTGCGTGTGGCCAATCGTCACAGCGTGCCGGCGCTCCTAGGCTTTTATATGGGCCGGAACACACCCGAGCGGCGGCAGTACATCATGAACCATCTCGTGGTCGAAGCCGTGCCATGACCGAGCGGGCTAGGATCTTCCTCCTGGGACGTGTGAGGCGAGTTATACGCCATCGGTTATTCCGATCTCCTTCTCCATAGTGGGCCCCAGAGCAGACAGATAAAGAGCGTCGTCAGCGCAGGCTAAACATCGTTGTATCGATCGACGGCCTCTGGCCCGAGCACGACGCTCGCCGCACGCCCGCCACGTACGACAGAATCCTGCGTCACATTCGGGGACACCGCATCACCGTGCACTGCACAATCACCCGGCAGATGACCGCCCGCGCGGGGTATCTCGGCGAGTTCGTTGAGTTCTGGAGCTCCAGGGCCGAGGTACAGAAAATCTGGATGAGTCTTTTCACGCCGCAGCTGGGCGAAAAAAGCCTGGAGATTCTCCCTCCGAATGTCCGGGAGCGCGTCATCGAAGAGCTCTGCGTATTGAAGAGTGCATACTCCAGTCTGGAGCTGCCGGATGGTCTGTTGGAGTCCTACCGACATCCTCCGGCGGACCCGGGCAGCTGCATCTTTTCCCGCACGACTCGCACCATCTCGGCAGACCTTGAGAGCGCGATCATGCCTTGCCAGCTGGGAGGCAAACCGGACTGCCGGCAGTGCGGTTGCATTGCTTCGGCTGCCCTCGAGGCGGTGGGCCGCCACCGCCTGTGGCCGGGAATGCGTGTGGTCTCAATCTACGAGGCCTCGTGTGCCTTCGGCCGCCGGATTAACAGCCTCCGGCGAGCGATGGTTAGCTCGCGCAAAGCCAGGAAGAACCCGCTGGGAAATAGGGACGCTGCCCTATTTGCAAATAGGGTGGAGTAGCGTGGCATCCGCTACTCAGTAGCGTAGTTCGGGGGACAGGCTCCTGGTAGGCACCATTTTTGGGAAAAATCCCTGAAGTCAGAACCTCCGGCAAAGCCGGAGGCTTGATTTGTAAACCGCTCAAAGCGGTCAGCGCTTCGCGCTAAAACTGGATCACGACAAGCTTAGTGGGACACCAACCCGGTTCAACCGTAGGGGCGGGACCTGTGCCCGCCCGTTCGGCCTTAGAGGGCGCCCACAGGTGGCGCCCCTACAGATATTTGTTCCATGAATGCATCAATCATCAAATCTGCGTGGAAAAAAGCGAGCCACTTCCGGAATTGTCAAACTTTGTAAGTTCTCCGGCAAAGCCGGAGGTTTACCTAAGGACGAATTAATACTTACAGGAATCTGCCATTCATCGCCCGCGAGGTTGAGTCGTTGGGGCATGTCTGCTTCGGATCTCCTTGCTACCGAATCTGGCAGCGCTTAACATTGCCATATGAGCAAGACGCTCGAGCAAGTCCTGCGGCTGATTCAGGTAGGCAATGTGCGGATATCGGAGCATGGCTACGAGGAACTTGCCGACGAGGACATACTCGTCCGAGATGTAGTAACGCACTCACTAGAGGCCGTGGTGGTGGAGGATTACGCTGATTATGCCAAAGGGCCATGCGTATCAGTGTTGCAAAAAGACCTTCAGGGCCGATCCCTGCATGTGGTTTGGGGAAAGTGCTTATTGACTTAGCTCCTAATCCGGATCACCCGAGCAAAAAAATGCAAACCGCGAAGACCTCAAAGACCTCAAAGTCAGTGGAAAGAGGCTGGATATGACCGTGCATCCGCAGGGGGCCTCCGGCTGCACGGTCATATCCAACCTGGGTCTGCCCCTGGTTGGTGGCATCGTTCATCAACGGTGCGAGCTGGGAGATCAAGGAGCCTTTGAGGTCTTTGCGGTTTGCATCATTGATTCCGGCTTTGCGGCGTAATGAGCTAGGTCAATAAGCATTTTGGGGAATTCCCAAAGGCGCGTCGTTGCCCGCCGTTTTGGTCACTGGCTATAGACCTGACCCCGATCGGTGGACAAGGGATTTTATGAGGAGGAAGAAATGAACACGAGGCGGAAGAAAAAACTCGTCCGCGAGGGACAATTCGTCGCAGAGGTTGAAGTTGAAGTGATCGACACGGATACCGGCTGGTCCCCATACTTGTCGTTAGAAGACGCATACAAGCTGGACGATGTCCGTAGCGCCTTGCGTAGCGGAGACATCAAGGGCGCTTCCAGACTTGCGCGCGTCTTCACTCTCACTCCCGTTGCTGTGTAGTCCAAGATGTTGAACAATGGGTTGCACAGCGATCAGGCAAACCTGGGGAATCCATCCTCAAAACGAAAACCGCTCCGATTACATCGTCTTTCTCAGTTTTCTCGGCGCTTCATGAACTACTTCGTCGTCGAGGCCGAGCCATGACTGACCAGCAGAAGGAACTGCCCCTCTGCGGCACTGAGGAACCCTCCGCGGCTGCGCCCGAGCCGCCTGGCGGCGGCGCGCCTGCTGGACTCCGGGCCACAGGCGACGGGCCGCTCAAGCGGCTGATGGACGAAAACTTCCTCCAGTACGCCGCCTATGTCATCCGCGATCGGGCGATTCCCGACCTCGATGACGGTTTGAAGCCCGTGCAGCGCCGCATCCTCTTTTCACTCCACGAGAACGATGACGGCAAGTTCATCAAGGTCGCCAACATTGTCGGCTACTGCATGCAGTTTCATCCGCACGGCGATGCCTCGATCACTGAGGCGCTGGTCGCGCTGGCGAACCGGCAGCACCTCATCGAGCGTCAGGGAAACTTCGGCAACCTGCTCACCGGTGATCCCCCCGCCGCCGCGCGCTACATCGAGTGCCGCCTGACCGACCTCTCCCGCACGGAATTGTTCAATGAAGATCTGACCGAGTTTGTGTCAACCTATGACGGACGCAAGAAGGAGCCGGTGACGCTTCCAGCGAAGATCCCCCTTCTGCTTATGCTCGGCGCCGAGGGCATCGCCGTCGGCATATCCACGCGCATCCTGCCGCACAACTTCATCGAGTTGCTCGAAGCGCAGATCGCTATCCTGGGCAAAAAGCCGTTCCGCGTGCTGCCCGATTTTCCTCAAGGTGGCCTGATGGACGCCGATGCCTATGACGATGGACGCGGCCACGTGCTCGTGCGCGCGCTGATCGAGAAAAAGGGCGGGCACACGCTCGTCATCCGCGAGCTGCCTTTCGGCGCCACGACCGACTCACTGATGGCTTCGATCGAGGACGCCTCGCGCAGGGGCAAGATAAAGATCAGAAGCATAAACGACTTCACTGCCGGGCAGGCGGAGATCGAAATCCAGCTGCCGCCCGAGCAAGATCCCGATCGGGCGGTGGAGGCGCTCTACGCTTTTACACAGTGCCAGACGCAGATCGCCAGCCGCATTGTCGTTATCCGCGACAACAAGCCCGTCGAAATGGATGTATCGCAGATCCTGCGTTACAGCACGGCGCGGCTGGTGGAGATCCTCCGCCGCGAACTGGCGCGCAAGCGCCGGCGGCTAACGGAAGAGATGCACCACCAGACGCTCGTCCGCCTGTTCGTCGAAAACCGGATCTACAAGGAGATCGAAACCTGCGACTCGGCTGCGGCGGTGCTGCAGGCCGTGCTGGAAGGCCTTCAGCCGTTCCGCGACCAGCTCCAGCGGGATGTGACGCGCGAGGACGCGGAAGGGCTGCTGAGCATCCCCATCCGGCGGATCTCGCTCTTCGACCTCGACAAGAACCGAAAGGAGATCGAGCGCCTGCGGGGCGAGCTGGCGGAAACGGAGCAGGACCTCGCTGCTCTCGTGCCGTATGCAATACACTACCTGCGCAGCCTGCTGAGGAAGCACGGCGAGCAATATCCGCGGCGCACACGGCTTGCGAAGTTCAGCGAGATTTCCGAGCGCGAGCTTACGGCCAATGAGCTGGCCATTGCCTACGACCGGGAAAAGGGCTACATCGGCCACAAGATTGCCGGTGCCCCGCTGCTCTCCTGTTCCCCGCTGGACAAGCTTCTGCTGGTGTGGAAGGACGGCCGCTGCAAGGCCGTGCCGCCGCCCGAAAAGCTGTTCGTGGACACCTCGTTGATTTATTGCGCCGTCCTGGACCGCGATAGGATGATGACCGTGGTGTTCGAGTGGGAACTCTTCACGCGCATCAAGAAGTTTGCCGTCGGCGGGCTTATCACCAACCACGAGTATCGCCTCGCGCCCAGAGGCGCCAACATCCGGTTTCTCGCCGACGACAATCCGCCTTTGCTGTACGTGCGCTATGCTGCCGATGCGCGCTCCAAGATCCGGCAGCAGGAGTTCGGCGTGAAGCGCGTGCCCGTGCGCGACCGCGACGCCAAGGGGCTGGTAATGACCGCAAAGCGCATCGAATTCGTTGGCGCCGCCAAGCCCGCCGACTGGGATGACACACTTACCGGCCCGCCGGGCAGATTCAGCGACCTCGCCTGATGCCCAGGCTCCGACGAAAAGGGCGGCATCGCCTTCCCGTAAAGCCTGGCATTCCCATCAATTGCCGAGCTCGAGTCGCGCTCAGAGCCCGGATCTCATCACGGGGATTTGTTAGTTGTTCCGGCGGTAGGCGGCATCATCGAGGACCGGCTTGTAGGTACGGATGAAAGCATACTTCATTCTGACTGGAAGCGCCCAGCGTGCTGCCGCCTCGAACTCGTCCAGCCATTCCTTTGGGATTGCTTCAATCTCGGATAAGCTAGAACTTGCCGGCGCGTTTTCCCGATCCATACGGTTATCTTACTTATCACAGGGTCTGCTGGGAATCTCCCCAATGCCGCAATTCTCGCGCACGCGCCGTTCGCCTTTACGAGACCTTCCTCGCCGGCTACTACGAGAAGGCCGAGGAGATTGACGACTCGAGCGGCAACCTCCCCCAGGCAATTCGCCGCCTCACTCGCTTGATCGGCTGAAACCGTTAGATTCTCCACCCCATTACAGGCTGCTTCCCGCTGTTTTCCCCTTTTCCCGCAAGACAAAAATCCCTATTAATCTCATGGGGCTATGCATTTGACTCCAGTAGGGACTGCCTGAACGGTCCGGTCTGAGCCAGATGAGCCTTAGCGAATCTTCGCGCCTTTGCGTCTTTGTGGTGGGGTTATTAAAAACCACCGCAAAGGCTCAAAGACGCCAAGAATCGCCAAGGATTCCTTTCAGCCCAGGTTGGGGTCGTAACATCGCTGGTTACTGCAGTCATGTGCATACCCCCATAATCTCATTTAGGCGGCCCTGCCGTCGGAGCCCTCACGGTAACCGACCGATGGAAAATCCTCTTGCCCGATGCAATCAAGAGATGCCGCCATCGCAGAAGACCATTTTCGCCGCCGGGTAACAGGTGTAAGCTGCTGCTCGACTTTGCACCCGTCGCAAATGAATAGCAGGAGCGCCCATGCCGAAACCTTTGATTGCCCTGAAACCCTATCTCGATCAAATCAGGCAGGCCTGCGAGAAATATTCCCATGATGATTTGCTGGCAGCCATCCTCAAACTCGCAGCCGCGCAACCGCCCGGTGCGCGCGAGGCATTTCTCGTTCAAATCCGAACGATCCTGAAACGATCCTTCGTGCTTGCCAGGAGATATTCAATGAAATCCCAACGGACGCGAACTTTGGCAGGATGTTGCAGCAGGCCGACGTTCTTGGACACCGGGAAGACACGTTGGCATGGACCTGCGAACAACTGGAGAAATCCGGAGGGCCCGCCGCGCTGCGGATGAAGGCCGAATTGCTGCGCGGGCATTGGGCTGCTGTGATCGACCTGGCGCAAGAACACAAGCCCTCGCCATTGGGATGGTCCTCGCCGGAGAATTCCGAAGGGCTCTATGTGGCCGCCGTGCTTGCAGGATTGTGCGGGGAGGCAATCTCGGAGGCGCCGGCCGCGGGTGCATTGCTGCATCGTTATGCGGATGCGCAATTCCATAACTGGCGGTTCGAGGAAATGATGGATGACTGGGATGAGGAAGATGAGGATTTTGCAAAAGCACATGCCGGGGTCAAGACGATCCCCCAACATGACGACAAGCTCCCAGATAAGTTTTTCAGCGAAGCAATCCTTACCGCTATGGCGCGCTCGCCTCTGCCGTGCGGAGATTGGAGGCGCTATTTCGACAAGGTAAAGACTCGAGCGGAAGCTCGGATCAAAGCCATTCTTGACGGCCACAAGCGGGGGGCGTATGACGGCGCTGCGGAACTGCTAATGGCCCTGGTTCAGACCCAAAGTCTGCGCGGGGAGCGCGCCCAGGCCGATCGCATGCTGGAGGAATACACAAAGGTCCGTTACAACCGATTCGTGGCTTTCAAGAAAGAATTGGCGCGTTTTCGGTAGTTCACTTTGGTTCGCTCTGATGACGAAGGCCACCGAGTTTCCATGAACCTGCGGCTCACCACCGGGAATGAAAATGGGAACGGTTACATTGCTGCAGGCGGGGACAGTGAATGACGAATTACGAATACCTCAGCGGTTATTTTTATTCGTCATTCGTCATTTTTAATCCCAGTAAGGTGTTTGCTCCGCTTTTTTCATAGGAATTGCTCATGCAGCGGTGCTGCGCCACTGCGCATGAAAATCAACATGAGGAGTTCTTTGGAGTACGCAAGCTTGCTTGCGCCTTGGTCTACTACTGACTCACTCAAAACATCAAGGCGGCAGCAAGCTGCCGCACTCCAAGGACTTGCCGGGTTTTTGCTCTGGAAATCGCCGAAGCAGGACTCTAACGCAGGACTGCATTTTCAGGGGAGCCCCCTCCGGTGTGAGGCCTCTATTGATCCGGTGGTCTCGTGCGCTTTCCAGAAGAGGAGAAACAAAGATCCCGATGAACCCAGGACGCAACGATCCCTGCCCCTGCGGCAGCGGGAAGAAATACAAGAAGTGCTGTCTCCCGAAGGGCGAGGAGGCCAAACGCGCCACGCATGCCAAACCGGTCGTGCCGGCGGCGCCGACCCCACTTGCAGACAGGCAGCGAGACTTGCCGAAGCCGCCGCCGGATCCGCGCATCGAGGCCTTCAACATCCACTGGAGCGAGTTTGAGGCCGCCGACTACGAAGGCAAGCTTGATTGCTTTGCCCGGATACTCGACGACCCGGAGCTTATGGACGGGGAAATGGCCTTCAACATGCTTAACCGGCTCTTTGGCGAGACGGTCGAGCACGCCGAACGTGACCGCTTTGACGCGCTCGTCGAGAGCCTGCGCGAGCGGCGCCCTGAGGTTTACGCCGAGGAGGCCCACTACTGCCTCGATTGGCGGATCACCAACGCGCTGGCCACTGGTCGCTCCGAGGTCGTTCCGGCCCTCGCCCGCGAGCTGGCCCCGCTGGCAGGCAAGGAGATCGACATCTTCAACCGCGTCGAGAGCCAGCTTGCCTACCACGGTCACCTATCTACCCTCGTGGAGGCGATGCGCCTCGCCTGGCCGCAGGTCAAATCATCGGGCGACATTGTGCCCTGGGGCATCGACGAGCATAGTACCCGGGCGATGACTTATGAGATCCTGGACTATGTCGAGCGCACTCCGTCGCCGGATGCTGCGGATCCTGCGCTGCGTGAGCGGATCGAGTTTTATGCCGAGATCAACCCAGTGCGCCTGGCGGCGTATCTGGACCACCTCACCGGCCGTTCCGGGCGGGAGTGGGCCCTGAGCGATTTCGAGTTTGCCCCGCCGCGCCGCGATTGGGACGATGACGATGAGGATGAGGAGGCAGACGAGTCCCCGTCCGCTCAACCGAGCGGCGAGCAGAACCTCTACCATCTGACCGTCGAATTTCTCGGCTACCTGCGGCGTGTCGAAGACGTTCCGTACACGAAAGGCGAATTGGGGCGCCGCGAGTTGGAGCAGTTCATCCTGGATCGTGATGCAGGCAAATTGGAATATAAGGAGAGCATGCTGCAGGCCATGCAGAGGGATCTGGACTCCCGACAGGGGCGTCGGCGGCCTCCCAAACGTGAATTCAGGCACTACGAACATATCCTTGTTCCAGACCGCGAGCGGCTGGATCAATTCATGGCTGGGCTGCTCGGCATGTTGAACCAGCTCTACTATCGTGCCGCCGCCGCTTTCGAGATCGTCCCCGCCTGGCTTCGCTTCCTCGAATTGAGGGGGCTGATTGACGCCGAGGTGCGCGCCCAAACGCTCAGCGACCTGGCAGGCTTAGCGGATGCCCTGCGCCGAGCATTCGACAACTTCGGCCGCGACCCCTCGCTTCGCCGGGAGTGCGAAGAGTGGCGCCGCGGGGATGGAAAAAAGTGATGCTCATGCCTGCGTATCTTCTTCGGAAAGGCGAAGGCAAAGCCATCGCTATTTACAGCAGGAGTTCGGCGTGAAGCGCGTACCCGTGCGCGACCGCGACGCCAGGGGGCTGGTAATGACCGCAAAGCGCATCGAATTCATCGGCGCCGCCAAGCCCGCCGACTGGGATGACACACTTACCGGCCCGCCGGGCAGATTCAGCGACCTCGCCTGACGTGCAGCTCCGATCGTATAATTGATTATTAGGCTATGTACTTGACTCCAGTAAGCACTGCCTGAACGGTCCGGTCCGAGCCAGATGAGCCTTTGCGAATCTTCGCGCCTTTGCGTCTTCGTGGTGGGGTTATAAAAAACCACCGCAAAGGCTCAAAGACGCCAAGAATCGCAAAGGATTCCCTTCAGCCCAGGTTGGGGTCGTAACATCGCTAGTTACTGCAGTCATGTGCATACCCCCAA
>Ga0315277_10001844_pt1 | contig 29981 bp, 23 predicted proteins | sample YL17G05_15_MG_FD_203695 | JGI IMG/M metagenome (GOLD analysis project Ga0315277, IMG submission 203695) | Sediment microbial communities from Yellowstone Lake, YNP, Wyoming, USA - YL17G05_15 | ecosystem: Environmental > Aquatic > Freshwater > Lake > Sediment | place: USA: Wyoming | collected...
CCGCGTGCCACGGCGGGACGAGCTTGTCGCGCATCTGAAGGCCAACAAGATCGGCTGCGAGATTTACCACCCCGTCCCGGCCCACCTGCAGGAGTGTTTCGCCTACCTCGGCCACAAGCCGGGCGACTTCCCCGAATCCGAGAAGGCCGCCGGCGAAATCCTCGCTCTGCCCATCTATCCCGAGCTGACCCGCCCGATGCAGGACGCCGTCGTCGAGCAGATTCTCACGTTTCTGGGCTGACTTGTCCACAGACGCGCTATGTCATTCGGACTGGCTGCGATGTTGTCGCTCGACCAAATAAACCGTCGAAACTAAGGTAGATTGAGACGTACGTGGGGAATGCAACCTTGACATACTCACGCACCATGGCACAATTGCCTCGTAGTAGAGTAGGGACTTGTGACAGGATGCCATGCAGCGAAAAGAGAACCTGTCGAAATTGAACGGGAGCAGCCGTATGGTTAGGAAATCATCTCCTCAAGATGCTGTGGAACTCTACATTGATGGGCCGGAGATCACGGCAGACCGGTTTACGCGGACTGTGCGCACGTTCTTCGATTTGATCCAGGATGTTTCAACGGATGTGGGCGGGAAACGATCTCTGGAATGGATTGTATCGCTCAAGCCAGGGAGCATAGGAATATGTGCGACCGCTAAACCCGTGAAGGGTGACGGCTCGCTTGTCCGACAGGTGGTTCGCGTTATTGACAAGGGAATCACCACTATCGAAAGACGCAGGGGGCGCCCAGAGCACTTCTCCGACGGTGCTTTGCAGAAACTCTTCCAGTTGGGTAGCATCATTGGCTTGGGCGATCAAGGGGTCAGCATCATATCCATAGATGGCCGGAGCATTTCTCCATCGACCGTTGCGTATGTAGACGAACTCCTTGGGACTCCTGCCAAGGCGTACGGAACAATCGAGGGCAAGCTATTTGCCCTGAACACCAAAGGCCGATTGACGTTCTCAATTACTGAGACGCTAACCGGCAAAGATGTCCGGTGTTATTTCTCAGACGATATCTTTGATGAGGTCGTTGCCGCAATCAGACGTAGAGTATCTGCATACGGGTTGATACGCTATAAGAAGAACGGTCAGCCAGTCAGCGTCGAAATGGAGAAACTGACCGTATTCCCTGACCAGTCTGATCTACCTCAATTCCAAGACATCGTCGGGTTGCTGAGGGAGAGAAATGGCTAAGATCGACAGAGTGTACTGGGATTCTGATTGTTTTCTCGGTTACCTTAAGGGAGAGCAAGACAAGATTGCCACCTGCCGTGGCACTGCCGACAAAGCACAGCAGGGAGACCTGATCATCATCACCTCGGCGATCACGCTGATCGAGGTCGTTCGACTGCAAAAGCAGCCGGTGCAACTGTCAGCCAAGGACGCCAAGAAAATCACCCAGTTTTTCCGGAATCCGTATATCTACATCCACACCGTTGATGGTTTGGTAGCCGAGCTGGCACGACAACTGATTTGGGACCATAATCTGCAGCAGAGGGACTCAATCCATATAGCGACAGCTCTCCTCCGGACCATTCCGAAGCTCCACACCTTTGACGAGCGACTGCTCAAACTCGACGGCAAATTGGGGAATCCCAAGCTGCGCATCTGCAAACCAGACATCCCAGGCCAGATGGATCTGGGCACTCTGTACGAAGAAAAGGGAGGGCGGAGTCCGTAAGGAACTCGTCTCTCTCCATCATGTGACTGCCGATGGGATGCTCAAAACCCCATTCTCGGCATCCACACTCCCCGTTTCACAGGGGCGAAAGAACTCGAAAGGACGACCGGCCTCAGTGGATTTGTGAGGTGTATCAGTCCCCCACATTATTAATGGGAAGCGGCAAGGTCATCTGGATTTTGAACCATTACGCGGGCAGCCGCGTTCATGGGATGGAGTACAGGCATTATTACCTCGCGCAACACTTTCTGCGGCTGGGCCTGAGGCCGGTCATCCTCTGCGCGTCGTTTCACCATCTGCTGACGAGACTCCCGGAGACCGGCTCCGGCGAGGTGGACGGCGTACCCTACCTGTGGGTCAGGACCTGCCGCTATGAGAAGAATGACGCCAAGCGGGTACTCAACATGGTCGAGTTCTCCGCGCGTCTGGCGTTTCGCGGATTGCGGGAGCTGCCCCGGCCAGACGTTGTGATTGCCTCCTCGCCGCACCCGTTCGTTGCCTTCAACGGATATCGGCTTGCCAAAAAGTATGGCGCAAAATTCATCTTTGAGGTGCGGGACCTCTGGCCATTGACGCTACTGGAGGTCGGAGGCCACTCGCCGCGACATCCATTCGTGCGCACGATGGCGAGGGCAGAAAGGCTCGGCTACGAGCGATGTGATTTCACCGTCTCGCTGCTCGGCGGAGCCAAAGATTACATGATCGCCCATGGGCTCGATGAGCGCAAGTTCGTCTACATCCCCAATGGCATCGATCCACCGGCGCCGGAAAACGCCGACGAGCTGCCCCAAGAGCACAACCAGGTCATACGAGATCTGAAGAACGCCGGCAAGCGGATGATTCTGTACGCCGGCAGCCACGGAGAGGGCAACGCGCTAGGCAACCTAATCGAGGCGGCCGGACTTGTGACGGATGAGCCGTCGATTCATTTCCTGCTGGTCGGCCAGGGGCCGGAGAAGGAGTCGCTACGGCAGCGGGCACAGCAGGCCGGGCTGCAAAACGTCACGTTCCTGCCCCCGGTCGCCAAGTCGCAGATGCCGGCGCTGCTGCACGCAGCGGACCTCGGCTACATCGGCCTGCGGAAGAAGCCGCTATTCCAGTACGGCGTGAGCCCGAACAAGTTGTTCGAGTACATGTCGGCGGGCCTGCCGGTGCTCTTCGCCATCGACACGCGGTATGACGAGGTGGCCCAGGCCCAGTGCGGCGTTTCGATCCCCGCCGAGGACCCGCTCGCCCTGGCCGCAACGCTGCGCCGGGTCGCTGCAATGCCCCGGTCGCAACTTCAGGAAATGGGCGAGCGCGGCCGCCGATACGTCCAGACGACGCACACCTACGAAGTCCTCGCACAACAATACGCAAGACTGTTCGAGGACTGACGCGGAATCGCGTATCTGGTATTCTCAAAGAAATGTCGGGTGGCAGCGGCAAGCGCGAGCTTGCCGATGGTATTCATGCGAGGCACGCACCCGCGAATGACATGAGAGTCCATGTATAGACTCACGAAGAGAACGCTGGATATTCTGACCGCCGGGCTTTCGCTGGTGATCCTCTCGCCGCTGCTGGCGACGATCGCGGCGGCGATCCGACTGGGCAGCCGGGGTCCGGCGATCTTCCGCCAGCAGCGCGCGGGCAAAGACGGCAGGCCCTTCACGCTCTACAAGTTCAGGACGATGCGGCTTGATGCCGATCCCTTTGGACCGAGCCCGAAGTCCGGCGAGGACCCGCGACTGACGCGCCTCGGCCGGTTCCTGCGGGAGCATTCCCTCGACGAGCTGCCGCAGTTGATCAACGTCGTCCGGGGCGACATGAGCCTGGTCGGCCCCAGGCCGCTGTACGTGTCGCAGGTCCCGGAGTGGAACGAGCGGCAGAGGAAACGCCTCCAGGTCAAGCCGGGTCTGACGGGCCTGGCGCAAATCTCCGGTCGGGGTGACCTGACGCGCGAGGAGAAACTGGAGCTGGACGTCAGATACGTCGAGCGAGCAAGTCTTTCACTTGATGTCCGAATCCTTCTCGCCACGGCCACCCGGATCCGTGGCGGCGGAGGAATCTACGAAAAGAGGTACTCCGAAACGGAACAAACGCGCGGCCAGGGGACATCCGACGACAAAGAAGATCTCACCAGTGCAAGGTGATTCTGAGCGGCCGGAGATCGCCGCCGTTTGAACTATGAGGTTTTTCATCGTGATGCGTATAGTGTTTCTGTCTGTGCTGCTGGGCTGCTGCGAGGTCGCCCTGGCGCTGGAGCCGAACGAGATTCTGGTCATCGCCAACACCGACTACGCGGCGTCCACGAAGCTGGCCCGGTACTACTGCGAGCAGCGGGGCGTGCCGTCAGGCAACGTGATTCCCGTGTCGCTGGGCCCGCAGCTTCGCGACTCGATCAGCCGGGGCGATTACGAGGCGCGGCTCGCCGGACCTATCCGCCGGATTTTCGCCACGCGAAAGGACCTTCAGCGCATCCGCTGCCTGGTCACGACGTATGGCATTCCGTACAAGGTAGGCCGGCGTGATCCCCTGCCTGGCATGGATGGGCAACTGAAGCAATTGCGCCAATTGCAGCAGGAGGAGAAGGACGCCATGGTGAAGCTGGAGCAGGAGGGCCAGGCCAATTCCCCCGCCCACCGGGAGCACCAGGTCAAACTCGCGCAAATCCAGATGGACATGGACCGCATCACCGGCACGGAAACCGAGGCCTCCGTGGACAGCGAGCTGTCGCTCGTACTGGCCCCGCCGTACGAGTTGTACCGCTGGCAGCCGAACGTGTTCCGACAAACCGGGCCGCATCCGTTCGCGGCCCTGATGGTCAGTCGGCTCGACGGTCCACACTACGGAATCGCCAAAGGACTGATCGACAAGGCCATTGCGGCGGAGAAGAGCGGCGGCCTGACCGGTGCGGCGTACATCGACTGGCGCGGACTCTCCAAAAAAGATCTGTACGGCTACTACGACCAGTCGCTTCGCGACTTGGCCGCACTGATCCGGCAGCAAAGCCGCTTGGCCGTCTTTGAGGAAACCACGCCGGCACTCTTCCCGCCCGACAGTTGCCTCCGGACGGCGCTCTACTGCGGCTGGTACAGCCTCCAGAAGTACGTCAACGCGTTCCAGTTCGTCGACGGCGCCGTCGGATTCCACATCGCCAGTTTCGAGGCGGCCAGCCTGCACGACCCGAACAGCACACAGTGGTGTCCCGCCATGCTCATGCACGGCATCACCGCTACGCTCGGGCCCGTCACCGAGCCCTACCTCCACGCCTTCCCCGAGCCGAAGCTCTTCTTCCTCGACCTGCTCAACGGCAGTTGCCTCGTCGAGGCCTACTATCACACCGAGCCCTTCACCTCCTGGCAGATGCTCCTGATCGGCGACCCGCTCTACCGCCCATTCAAGAAGGACCGCTGACCCTCCGCCGATCCGGCGCGCCGCCCCCGCCGCCAATCACACCACGTCACAATCCCCTCTCATGGGCCGCGATGGTCCTTCTCTGCCTTCTCCGCCAGCATGGCGTCGAAGAATCCGGTCTTCTTGAGGTACTGGTACAGGTACGAGACGCCGACCAGGGCCAGGCCCGTCGCCAGGAAGCCCGCGATGCGGTAGATCGTTTCCAGCTCCCGCGTGTCGACGAGGAAGATCTTGCCCAGCAGCAGGACGAAGATGCCCAGGGCGAGATACCGCAGGGGCCGGATGCGGCGCCAGAACCCGATCACCATCAGCGCCGTCGCGTACACCGCCCAGAGCACCGAGATGTACATCTGCGCCAGGAATCGCCACTGGGGGCCGGGTCGCAGGCGGTCGTAGTACAGCCAGACCTCTTCCGTCAGCAGAATCCAGAGCACGAGGACCGTGCCGAACGCGACGTACACCGAGAATACGAGATCGTCCGCCTCCTGCCGCTCGGACCGCCGTAGCAGCCACGCCGACGCGAACAGCGCGGCCACCAGCGCCATCGCACGGGCAAAATCACCGTTGAAGAAGATGATGAACGCGTGTTCATGAAAGTGCGGGAATGCGACGACGAGATACGTCGCGCTGATCAGGGCGAGCGGCATCCCGACAAGCCTGCACAGCGGGCCGCGCGGGCTCAGCGGACGGCCCACCAGCAGCAACAGAAACGCCGCGAAGACCAGCGCCATCTGCTCCCAGAAGAACTGGTCGCCCCTGTTCGTGGGCATGTTGAGCTCCCCATGCCACCACAATTCCATGACGACGGCGCCCATGAGCAGTCCGAGTGCGGCGACATAGAGCCCCTGAACCACCAACTCTCGCAACTCCGGGTCCAAACGTTTATCGAGCCGATACAACACGTGGCCCACCAGCACGCCGGCGACGACGAAGCACCACGTTCCGAACGCTGCATTGAACACCGGCCGGAACGCCTTGCTGTGCATCGGCAGGTCCGTACACAGATCGCCCACTGCCAGCGCCAGCACGATCGCACCCATGAGTTGTATGGCCATGCTGCGGTAGCGCAGGCCGACGAACGCCAGGAGCAGTCCCTCGACCGTCCACAGCATCGCGACGGCATACGCCTCGAAGTAGATCGGTATGGCCAGCGTCACGAACACGAGGGCCACCACCAGCAGCGCCCGCCACAGGTCCACGTCTTCCCGGCATCGCACGAGGACCACACCGGCCAGGAGCAGGTGAGCCGCACCCAGCCCCACGCTGCACAACGCCATCGCCACATGGGACTGGTCGTACAGCATGGTCCAGAGGTAGTAGAACACAACGGCCGCATTGACCAGGATCAGCACGATGTCCTGCGTGCCCGACTTGACCCGCCGGACCAGTGTGTGCAGCAACGGCAGCACGAGATACACCAGGAAGAACACGGTCACCCAGAACACGGCGACGCCAAGCTGCTCGGGCCAGCCCTCGTGTCTCGTCGCGGGACGGTAGAACCGCTCAAACCAGCCTGTGTACAACAGGTATGTGCCGACGAAGGCGAGGATATTGACCGCGCTCCACTGACGCCAGTAGGCGCACATCATCGCGCCGGCGCTCAAAATCAGGACATAGCCGAACAGCAACGTAGGCAAATTCTGCCCGGTGGACAGGATCCAGGGTGTCAGGTAGCCGCCGACCAGCGACAGCATCGCCATGACGATTTCATCCAGCACGACGGCATAGCTCATGGCGGACACCGTGATCGCGATGGCCAGCACGTACGCCGGCGCCGAGCCGATCAGGCCGTACCACCGGTGGGCGGCAAAAACCGTGGCATAGAGAATCGCAAATCCCAGGGCCGTGACACCTTTGGCCACGATCCCGTACCCGCGTCGCCGGGTCGATTCGCCGATCGCCAGCGCGACAAAGCCCCCAACCGCCGCGATTAACACCCGGCCCAGCGGCCCAATCCATCGCTGGTCATACGCATACTTCAGGAAGAACCCGACGGCGAACATCACCGTGATAACGCCCGCAATGAGCACCCAGCGCGTCCCGATCCGCTGCTCCAGGCTGACACTCGCATCCTGCGGCGCCACCGCCGGCGTCTCACGCGCCTGTCTGTCCTTCTGGAAGAACGTCTCGACATTCACCGGCTGCGGCGCGGGCCGTGGCGTCTCCGCGGCCTGCGCAATGGGCGTCGCGACAACGGTCTCTCGCTCACCCGCCTTGACCGGCTCTGGTACGATCTCCTTCACCGGCCCGGGTTTGACAGGTACATACGGTTCACGGCTGGCAGGTACGTGCACGGGGGGAGTCTCGATCGGCCGTCGAGCCGAACGCCCCGCCAGCTCATGCATGTCGCGCTCCAGCTTGTTGAATCTCCCCAGCGCGACAAGACTCACGATCAGCGCGATGGGCCCGCTGAGCAGGCACAGTAGCGCGAGCAGAATCATCAAGCCGATAGGTCCGTCCATACGATCGCTCCCGATCACGCGACCCATGCAAAAGCGAACAACTGTGCCCAGTTTATGCGGCCCCCGTCCCCCTGTCAAATCGATCCTTCTCATCGCAGGGTGGCACTAGGTGGCCATACCACCTACTGACTCATTCCAGACATCACCAGACCATTTTTTGCGAGCGGGGACGCTCGCCCTGCTGAAGCCGACCGGCGCCTTTTCAGAGGACCGACGCATCCGGGTGCAGACCGACGACTGGGCATCGCTGCGAGCGAAACCTCCCGTTCGATGGCCAGATCCTTCGCCGGCGCTCAGGATGACAGAATCTGTGCAGAAGACTGGTTTGCGCCGTGTCAGGAAGATCAGCGAGAATCAGCCGCACAGGACTACGCCGGGATACCGACGACGGACATGTAGACGACGCTCTCCTCGATGCCGTCCACTCCGAGCAACTTGTTCACCTCGTCATCGAGCAGGGCGCCGACCGGGCACGTGCCAAGGCCCAGGCTTACCGCGGCCAGCGCCAGGTTCTCCGCGATGTGTCCGGCGTCGAGGTAGACGTAGCGATAAGCTCGCTGAGCATACTTCCACTTGGCGCGGGCGAAGACGGCAGTCCAGACGAAGACGACCGCCGCCGTGCCGCACATGCCCTGTCCCAAGGCCGCCGCGGCGATCTGGCGGCGCATGTCGCCGGCGCGAATCCGCTCCAGCTCGTGCTTCCCGACCCCGTAGTGGTACGCGCCCGGCTCCAGGTCGCGCACGCTGTTGGCGATGATATATGTCTCGATAGGGTACAATGCCCCGGCCGACGGGGCGGTGCGGAACTCGTAGCCCTGCTCGGCGCGCTGGATGCCCGCCGAGGCCCAAATCAGATAGCCCAACTGGGGCAGTCCGATCGGCTCGGCGCGGAACCGGCGAACGCTCTTTCGCCGATTCAGCGCCTCGTCCAGGATCATCCAATGCTCTGGCTCAAACGACGGCAGCACCACCTTATCGCTGTCCGGATACGTCTTATACGGCTCCGGCCTCGCGGTCCAGCGCGTGGCACCCCCCTCGACCTTGTCCGGCCGGTACTTGGTCTCCTGCTGAAACCGATCCCCAATGCCATTCATCGCAGTTACTCCATAAGAAAGCCGCCTGGGCGATGCATAAGCCCGCCCGGCGGCCTCCGTATCTGTACCATTTCAGTTGACGCACTTTCATCATCGCAGGAATCGCCCCCGATGCAAGCCAAAAGCAGCAGGCCTCTCAATGGGGTATACCACAGACTTGCGACGCGCGAGGCCGCTACTGTTTGTCATGCTGAACGGAGTGCAGCATCTGGCCGGCGGATGCAGTCAGCGCTTGTCAGCGTGCCGGATCCAACTCCTTCGCTACGCTGCAATGGCGCACGATCTCGTTTTGGTGGCAAGCATCTTTGGACTCATACCGATTTGCCCCTTGGGGACGCTGTCCCCAAACCCCTGGCATTTGTCGCATTGGGCCAATGGCATGATGGAGAAGAGCAGGCGCTGCTCCGGAGGAGCTCGAATCCCCATTCCTCTCCGCTGGATCAGGCTGCAACGTGCCCGACGTCATCTTGTGGATTGCCGGCGGGCCCGCCGTCATGCTATTGGCGAAAAGCGCAAAATCTCAGGGGTCCGGGGACGGCGTCCCCGAATCGGCCACTGCGTCGCTCAGGATCACGCAGGAACGGGATCAGCCGCACTCTGGTTGCGGCTGAGCAACACGAAGCCGCCCCGCCTTCAGGATGGCGAGCGAAGCACACAGATCAGTCGCATTCCACACTGAAGGCTCCTATGGGCGAGGCTCCGAGCTATGCCGTTGTATAGACCTTCGCTTCCCAGGGGAAGAGGGGCTCGCGGCCGATCCACTCCTGGGGGACGGGACGCTCCTGGGTGACCTCGCGCCAGGTCTTGCCCGGCGGCGTGGCGGGCCAATTGTGCACGCGGTACTCCGCGGTGCTGTTGCCGGGATCGGCGGTGCCGAAGTCGGAGAAGTTGGCGACGACGACCACGATGCTGTCCGAGCCGCTCTGGCCGCGACGCCACGCCAGAACACGCTTGCCATCGGCGATGTCCACGTGGATGAATTCCGTGTCGTTGACCGCCAGCGCGTCGCTCGTCGTGCGCAGCTTGATCAGCCGCCCGACGTAGTGCCTGACCCGCTGACGCCACTCGTCGCCCAAGCGCGAGAAGTTCACGGGATCGACCTGCTTGCCGCCATCCTGGGAGACGTTCCCATTCTCGCCGAAGAAGTCGTGCTGATCGGCAAATTCCTCACCGGCGAGGATCATCGGGATTCCGACGGCCGTCAGCAGGCAGGCGAAGGCCAGCTTGATGCGTCTCTCCGCGTCGCCGACGCCGCTGTTGCGGAAGAAGTTGAGCAGCCGCTCGTTGCGATAGCCCTCGACGTCGTGGGAGGTCAGGTAGATGATCGCCTGCGCGCCGTCGGTGTAGCCGAAGTGGCGGCAATCGATGGCCTTGCGGACCGTCCATTCGAAGTTCGTCTTGTCGTCGACACTCTGGCCCAGCAGTGCGGCGCGGATGTATCGCTTGAATCGCTCGTGCCAGAGCCCGTCCAGCCGCTTCTGCGTCAGCAGCGCCAGCGGCTCCTCAAGCTCTTCGCCGACGACGAGGAAGCGTTGATCGGCCACCTCAGGCGTCGCCTGACCGGCAAAGCGATCCTGCCACGCCTTCCGCGCCAAGTCCTTGTACTCCTGGATGAAATCCCGGTTGGAGACGTTCTCGACGCTGTCCAGGCGGATACCGTCGATGTGGAAGTCGTTCACCCACCGCAGCATGCCGGCCTTCATCAACTGCCGGGCGGGATAGAGAGTCGCTTGCTGGCCGGAGATCGGGTCGTAGCCATTCATCGCGGCGGCGTAGCGGAACAGTGTGCTGCCGAAGCCGTTGCGGACGTTGTCCTTGCCCTTGCCGCGCGAGTTGTACGCATCGGGATCGGACGAATCGGCCTTGGGCTCGAGAATGAAGAAATCGTTGGTAGCCCCGGCGAGGTAGGCGTTGACTTTGGCGAAGGCCATGACGACGTCGGTGAAGAACCGCAGGCCGTGTGAGTGACAGGCGTTGATCAGCGTCCGCAGCGTGCAGTTGGACCTCGGCCACGAGTACGTGGCGGGGAAGCCGAGCTCAAAATCGGGGGCGAAGAAGTTCGTCGTGCCGTAGCCCCATTGCCGGACGTAGAAACTGTCGGCGGGCGGGCAGAGCTCGATGGCGTTGACGCCCAGCTCGGTCAGGTAGGAATAGCCCTTGGCCGTGACCGCCAGATCCGCGAAGTTCTCGCCTTCCGCGTCGGGGTCCACGAGCGCCGTCACGTCGCGGAAGGTGCCCAGGCCCCTCTCCCGCTCGCCGCCCGAGCCGGTGCGCGTCCAGGCGGCGGGCAACTCGTAGATCACCAGGCGATTGTTCGGCGGCAGGCCCGTCAGCGGCAGCTCGTTCTGCCAGCCGTCGCCCTCGCCGCCGATATCGCATCCGATCAGCTTGCCCTGCTTGAACATCACGACGGCGGCGGGATACTGGTCATCGTCGCTGTAGCCGGGGCCCCCCGGGTGCGCGGCGGTCAGCCGCCAGTCCACGGCGAACGCCATCGGGTCGGTGATCCGGATCCGCTTGCCCGGACGCTGCGGGTGGGCGTCCGTGACCTCGAACCAGTAGTGGTAGACCTCTCCGTCCGTCAGTTTGCACTGGGCGGCCGGGAGCGTCCAGAGGTCGGGCGAGCCCGTCGCCGGCTGCATGTCCACCTCCTGCTTCACGTCGAAGGACACCGGGCCGCCGGGCTGAAGCTTGCCGATGATCAGCCGCGGCGCCGGATTCGGCTGTGCCCGCCATAGGACAAAGTGTGTCTGCTTCATCAATAAAATGGCCGCCTCCATGGCTTTCTCTCCTTCTCTGAACCAAGTGTTCGATCTTGGACCTTCTCGCAAAGTATGCCGCATCCCGGTTGCTGCGGCAACGATTATATCACCCCGCGCCGCCATGCCAGTCATCAAATATGCTGATATGCCGAGGAGGGGCGAGCGGGGACGCTCGCCCTACGGAAGACGCCTGGACCGCCACCATTTTCCGACGACACCCTCGAGGAGAGTCCGCGACCACCCGGTTTCGCGTCCTCCAAAAATGGAGATGGGGCTTGCTTGAGGAAGGAAAGATCGTCTTTTCGGTTTCTCCTTCCTCAATGGGGCCAGCCGCAAGGTACTGCGTCGCCGTGCGGAGCCCACGCAGTCCCACTGATTATTCGCGGCAATCTGAAGCCTGATTCCTGGAATGGTCGGCCCGGTCTCGGTTCCGCCAAAGCCTACTTCAGTTTCGGAGGAGGTCCCAGGATCTGCGCCCGCTGGAACAGGACGAACGACATGTCCTGGCCGGCGCCCGTCCGATCCGCGAGCGGCTGCCAGCCCAGGGCATCTTTGCCGAAATCGTCAACGGCGACAGCGGCGCCGCCGAATAGGCGTTCGTGATTGGTCCAGCCCCACGGGTAATCGGTGGGCTTAATGTGTTCATACACCGCCACGACGCTGAACCAGTACACAGGATCGCCTTGCTTGGGCGTGAACCACTTTTCGGCGGGTAGTTGCACGGAATACCGGAACACAGGCTCGCGTCCTGCATCGGCCGGCGGATCCTCCGGAAGCCCGTCCGATCCGACCAGCACCTCGTCGTAACGGTAGGCCCTGTACTCCCAGATCTTCTGGCCCGGATGGCCGAAGTGCTGCGGGTCGCTCGGGTCGAGTGGCGGCACGTCGGACCAGATCGAGAGCACGAAGTAGTCGGGCCTGACCGCCCTGGGCAGATCGGCGCATTGGCACGCGGGGTCGGCGTATCCGAGGTAGGAGCCCCACCAGGCGGCGGCGACGACCGGCGAGGTCTGCCCGCACTTCCAGTCGTCGGCCACCTGCCGCTCGATTGACTCGGAGGTGGACTGGCCCGAGGTGGTGATCGTGAACGCCAGGGCCGTGTGTTGATAGGCGCGAGGGTGCATGGCCGGATAGCTGAGCTTCTGCCAGTCGCCCGAGTACGGCTCGCGGGCCTCGACCCATACGGCATCGTCGCCCCACGTGCTCGCGGACGTCTTCCATCCGAACCGAGCCACGCTCACCGGCGACTGGACAATCTGGGCCTGGACGCTGAGCCAATACACCACGGGTTTGTCCGGGGCGCCGGCTTGAACGAAGGCCGCGCCCGGGTCGATCGTGAAGGTGTACTTGAAGGCCCGGTCATGGCTGTTCATCGTGTACTTGTGGTTGGCCGGGCTGGAAAAACCCTGCGACTGGGACGCGCTCTCCTGCGCGGTGAACTGGCCCTTCTTGAAGATTTTGGACCACAGGATCTTGCCCGGCATGCTGTAGCCGGCGGGCGTGCGAGCCGGGACATCCTCGCGAATGCTCAGGGTGAAGGTGAGATCGGCCGCATCCTTTCCCGGCGTCACGTCGAGATAGTAGGAGCCCCAGACGTCGATCTGGGTCACGGGGCCGGGGGACTTGCACACATAGTCATCCGCCACGATCTCGGCGGACCACTTGGTTGAGGTGTCCGCGGTGGCATCGACATCGAGGCCGCTGCGGCTCATGTCCGGCGGCTGCTGGCTCTTCATGGCGATGCTGGAAGCGCCGGCGGCCCTGGCCATGGACGGCTCGTCCTCATAGAAAGGCCAGTCGCGCAGTTGCGTGAACGGCTGCTCCCACTTGATCCAGATCGGGTCCGTGTCCACGGCGAAGGCCATGTCATACCTGGCCGTCTCCCCGCACGCGTCGGGCGCCTCCGCCGGCTCGATACGGATGGCGCTGATGGCCTGCCCGGACGGCAGGACATCCAGCTCGCTGGCGAACCGCACGGCGCCATCCATCCAGCGCCGGGGCCGGGTCTTCCAGCCCCACAGGTGCTCGGGCCGCTTCACTTTATACAAGGCCGTGACACTGAGCCAAACGGTATCGCCCTCATACGCGTCGGGCCAGAGATAGTCCGCCGGCTCCAGGGCCAGCGAATACCGGAAACAACTGTCCTCGGGCTGCCCGGGAAAACGGTCGGACCCCACCCATTCGATGCTGACGCGGTCGGGCGAGACCTCGAACTGTCCAAGCTGGAGCCCCGGGCGGCCGAAGGGGACATACGCGTCCGCCGGCATGTTCGTCCAGAAGGTGAACCGCCAGGCGTCCGGCCCGTCGGCCGGGGGCGCTGCCTGCTGCCACTTCCGGTACGACCCCCACCAATGGATGCTGGTAATGGGCATCGAACCGAGGCATCGGAAATCGTCCGCCTCGTATCGCGCTATGCTGGAGGTCGCGTTGGGGATCTGCTCCGCGTAGGACGGGTCGTCCCAGCCGCAGAACAACGGCGTTACAGACAGCGCGTCCTGCTCGATCGGCGGCTGTTCCCACGTGAAGTGGCTGTAGGCAGCGGAAAGCTCGACCGGATCGTCGATGCGGACGAAGGAGTCCCCGGCCAAGCTTCGCGCCGCTGCGCCAAGCACGAACAGGCTTATGAGCCCTGTGATCGATATGGTTCCAGTTGAATGGCATAACCGTTTCATGACGCGATCCTCCAAAAACGAGACACCTTGATGGTCGTTCCGGCAAGGCCGCCGAAGGTCATCTGACGTGCGGCTCCATCCATATGGCGGCGCGTGCCGTTCAATGATTCTGAAGAATAGCATGTCCGCCGGGATTCGCAAGTGTTTCTGTCCGCCGTTGACATACCCGCCCGATGGCGAACCGGGCACGGGCGGGTTGCATATAGAGAGAGGATGTGGTATAAGCCTGCTTGTAGCTTCCCCTGAATATTGGACAAAATGATTGGATGGGCACTATGGAAGTAATGGAATTGAAAACGGCGATTGGAGCACTGGAGGCCCGGGTCGAAGAGATCCGGGACTGGCTTTGACTTGGCGAGCAAGCGCTCGCAGCTTCAGGAGCTGGAGGGGCGGATGTCGAAGCCGGGCTTCTGGGATAGTCAGGAGACGGCCCAAAACGTGGTGACCCAGTTGAGCGCCCTCAAGTCTGTGGTCGAGCCCGTCGAGGAATTGCAGCACGAGGTCAAGGACCTGGCGGAGCTGTACGAGCTGGCGGCCGAGGAGGGCGACACGGAGGAGCTGGCGCAGCTTGAGGAGGATCTCAAATCGCTGGATAAACGCTGCTCGCAGATTGAGCTGCAGGGCCTTCTGTCGCGGCCGGACGATATGAAGAATTGCTTCTTCGGCATCCACGCCGGCGCCGGCGGCACGGAAAGCTGCGACTGGGCGAGTATGCTCCTGCGCATGTACACAAGGTACTTCGATGCGCAGAAATACAAGTACGAGGAGCTGGCGATCACGCCGGGCGAAGAGGCGGGAATCCGCTCGGTCACGCTGCGAGTCGTAGGTCCGTTCGCCTTTGGAAAATTATCCTGTGAAAGCGGGGTTCACCGGCTCGTGCGAATCAGCCCGTTCGACTCCAACGCGCGCCGGCATACGAGTTTCGCCGCCGTCGATGTGCTGCCGGAATTGCCTGAGACCGATTTGGAGCTGAAGGAGAACGACCTCGACATCGTCTTTTTCCGCCGTTCCTCCGGGGCCGGGGGGCAAAACGTCAACAAGGTCTCCACGGCGGTCCGCATCCGGCATATCCCCACGGGCATCGTTGTCGAGTGCGTCAACGAGCGCAGCCAGTTGCAGAACAAGAAAATGGCCCTGTCCATTCTGCAGTCGAAGATCGAGCGGCTGGACCAGGAGAAGCGCGACAAGGAGATCAACAGGCTCTATGGAGACAAGGGCGAGATCGCCTGGGGCAACCAGATCCGCAGCTACGTGCTCCAGCCGTATCAATTGGTCAAGGACCACCGCACCGGCCATGAGACCGGCAATGTCGACGCCATCCTCGATGGCGAGCTGGACGAATTCATCGACTGCTGTCTCCAGCAGCGGGCCAAGCACAAAACCAAAGAATAGGTCGTGCGTGTCCGCCGGCCGCCGGACAGTCGAGCCCGGCAGGGCCGCGCGACGGCGGCGGGAACGTTGGCAGGATAAGAAGTAATGAAGCAAATCATCGATGTGAACGTGAAGACCCGCAGGGCGGGATTGGCCGCTTGCAAGACGGACATGCTGGTCGTCGGCCGGTTCTGCGACGTGGATGAGCCGGACGAGACTATTCGCGAGCTTGACGAGAAGCTCGGCGGCGCCATCCGACGGCTGACAAAACTGGGCGACTTCACCGGCAAGCCCAAAAGCCACACCGTGCTCTACACCAGCGGCAAAATCGCCGCGGAGCGCCTCATGCTCGTTGGGCTCGGCGAGCGCAAAAATGCGACGCTCGACACGCTCCGCAAAGCCACGGCCATTGCGGCCAATCGGGCCGTCGATCTAAAGGTCGCCGGGCTCTCTCTCGCTCTGCACCGCGCGTTCGGCAATGCTCTCGATGCGGCGGCAATGGGCAAGGCAATGGCCGAGGGCGTCTATTACGGCAGCTACCGCTACGACGAGTTCGTCACCGGGAGCGAGAACGGCCGGCTCGCCTCGCTCGACGCCCAGATCGTCGATCCCGACGCCTCGCAGATCAGGAGTCTGGGGGCCGGCATGGCGATCGGCACCGTGATCGGCCGGGTGCAAAGCCACGCGCGGACCCTGTCGAACCGCCCGGCCAACGTGATCAATCCGCCGGCCCTGGCCAGGGCGACCTGCGACCTGACCCGCGGGTACAAAACGCTGCGATGCACGATCTACGACGACCGGCAGCTTGCGGCCAACAGGATGGGCGGCATTCTCGCCGCCGGCGCCGGCAGCCAGAATAAGCCGAGATTGATCGTCCTGAAATACACCCCCGCCAGGAAGCCGGCGGCCCGAACGCCGACGGTGGCCCTCGTGGGCAAGGCCATCACGTTCGATTCCGGTGGCCTCAGCATCAAGCCGGCCCAGGACATGGATCAGATGAAAATGGACAAAACCGGCGGCATCGCCGTGCTGGCCGCGATGAAGGCGGCGGCCGAGCTGAATCTGCCCGTGAGCCTGTGGGGCCTGATCCCCGCAGCGGAAAACCTGCCCAGTGGGTCCAGCTACCGCCCGGGCGACATCGTCACAACCTACAGCGGCAAGACCGTCGAGATCCTCAACACCGACGCGGAGGGCCGCATGATCCTCTGCGACGCGCTGGCGTACGCCGTGCGACGCAAGTGCGACGTGGTGATCGACATCGCCACGCTGACGGGGGCGTGCGTAGTGGCCCTCGGCCCATACAAGGCCGGATTGATGAGTAACGACGACGACCTGGTGCGGGACATCGAGAAGGCCGCCGACGACAGCGGCGAAAGCGTCTGGCACCTGCCCAGCGGCGACGAATACGCCGACGAAATGAAGAGCAAGATCGCGGACCTGAAGAACATCGGCAGCCGCTGGGGCGGGGCCTGCACCGCGGCCGCCTTCCTGCGCCAGTTCGTCGGCGAAACCAAATGGGCCCACCTCGACATCGCAGGGATGGACGTGTACCAGACCCCGGTCCCGCATGCGGCCCTGGGCTCCACCGGCTTCGGCGTCCGCCTGCTGATTACCTACCTGATGAACCTGATTGAGAAGAAAGCGGGGAAGGCCTGATCGGCTCCGCCGACCGCGCCGGCCCCGAGAGGCATCGAGCGATGACAAAACCACGCAACAAGCAGATGGACGCCGAGCGAATCCGCAAGGCGGCCCGCGAGATTCTCCTGGCCATCGGAGAAGACCCCGAGCGCGAAGGATTGAAGAAGACCCCGGAGCGGGTGGCGCGGATGTACGCCGAGCTGCTCGGCGGCACGTTCGAGGACCCGGCCATCCACACGCGAAGCGTCTTCACGGAGAAGTACGACGAAATCGTCCTCCTTCGCGATATCCCGTTTTTCTCGATCTGCGAACACCATTTATTGCCTTTCATCGGCAAGGCGCACGTGGCCTACCTGCCGACGGGCAAGGTCCTGGGCGTTAGCAAGTTGGCGCGCATCGTGGACACGTTCGCCCACCGGCTCCAGGCCCAGGAGCGGCTGACGGGCCAGATCGCGGACTTCCTCATGCAGAGCCTCAAGCCGCTGGGCGTCGCCGTCGTGATGCAGGCCTCGCACAGTTGCATGACGATCCGGGGGATTCGTAAGCCCGGCTCGACGATGGTCACGTCGGCCCTGCGCGGCACGTTCAAGAAGGACGCCCGCACGCGCAGCGAAGTGCTCAGCCTGATGCACAACGACAGGATGTAAGCTTGTCGCGCAGCTCGTGGCGAGGGCGTCTCGCCCTTGCTTCTTCCTCCGCAGACCGACGCAAGCAAGGGCATGCGACTGAACTTCGTGGGTGTGCGCCACCGAGTCAGGCGAGCGGGGACGTTCGCCCTGCCAAGAGGGCCTTGGGCGCCGTCGAGCGGAAGGCTGCGGCGGGTGCATTTATGCCCGCAAGAATTTGGTTTGAAGGAAAGACAGGTGCTGTAATGGTCCGGCTTGGCAGGCTGGTGCGGTTCTCGGTCACGCCGTTTCTCGACCAGGACGACCCGGGGTCCAACTCCTATGCCTCGAAGCCGTCCGGCGAGGGCCTGGCGCTGTTTCTGGAGCTGGCCATCGAGCTGGTCGGCCCCGCGGCGCCGCAGACCGGGCTGCTCGTGAACGTCAGTAACATCGACAAAATCGCCCGGCGGCTGGCCGTACCCATTTTCGCCGAGCACATCCATCAGCATTTTCGCCGCGGCGAGCACGTCAGCCTTGCCGCCCTCGCACGAATCCTTCAGCTTGTGCACGAGCGGCTCGCCGGCCAGTTCCCCGGCGCGCAGGTGGACCGGCTCTGCCTCAAGCTCAACCCCTTCAGGACACTCACGATGGACGCGAAAGAACCCGGCATGATCTACCTCAGCGAGAAATTCGAGTTCGCCGCCACGCACAAGCTGTGGAACGACAGCTTCTCCGAGCGGCAGAACCGCGACATCTTCGGCAAGTGCGCCAACGCCAGCGGCCACGGACATAATTACGTGGTCGAGGTCGCCATCGCGGCGCCAGCACCCCGCCTGAGCCCCCCTGCTCGCGCGACTTCCGGCGAGTCGAAGTCCGAGCCGCCCGCCGTCGCGATCGGCCGCTTCCAGTCCGTCGTCGATTCCGAGCTGATCCAACTGCTGGACCACAGAAACCTGAACGTGGATGTCCCCGCCTTTCGCGAGACGACGCCGACGGTGGAGAACATCGCCCTCTTCGCCTGGGGTCGCTTGGCCGGCAAGTTCGACCCCGCCAAGCTCCACAGCGTCACCGTCTGGGAATCCGACCGCACCTACTGCTCCTACTACGGCCCCGCCGAGGGAGAAACGGCACTTCTGCAAAATGGAGATCGGTAGGCTTATATTATACCGGATGCTTGTTTTCTCGGTAAAGCAACCTCATGGCGAACTGGGACCAGAAGGATGGCTGGCTGGCCACCGCCTCGGCGGACGCCATCTGCGGGCTGCTCCGCATGAAACCGTCGGGCAGAGCATAGTACGCGAACACAAAGAAGACGTTGAAAAGAATGGCGTGCAAGCCGTACAACAAAAGGGCACGCTTGAGCACATGATCTTGCGTGAGGCCTATCTTGGGGACATCGATCATCTTCGTCTTCCCTGACTACTCACAAGACCGAATGTTGGTGAGGCTGCGGCCCAGCTACGGCCAGCCGGGATTTCCCATTTGACCTCACAGGCCGAGCTCCTGCACGGTACACCTCCCATGATACCCAGATACTGCATCCGATTTCAATAGCTCGCAGGATCGGCTTCAGCCCATACTGTTCTTGCGCCGGGGTGACTCCCAGACGGTCTGCATGGGCCAAAGCCTATCCTACACAGCACGGCCCGGCCGAGTGAAGATCTGGCTCAACGACGCGCCTTGCGCGGGGCGGATCTGCGAGCCGGCTTCGGCCGGCGGCGCAGGCCATGACGGGCTCGCGACGATAACGGCTTCTTCAGGTGTTTTGAAGTCCGCGCGACGCGCTTGCGTGCTTTGCGTGCCGGCGCCCTTGCTCCCGCTTTCGCACGCTCGCCTTTCGCCTTGATCTTCTTGCCGTTGAGCCTGCGCATCCGCCCCAGCCAGTTGGCGTGCACCTTGCGCCGTCGTTCCACCGGCCACTCCTCCGGCAGATTCACCCAGGCATATTTCCCACCACACTCGACGGCCCTGTAATCGTACGCCCGCGCCGCCTCGATCTCCTCCTTGAAGGTCCCGAGGTGGAACCTTTCACCCTTGAAGGTGAGCTCTGCGTACCACGTGCGCCCACCCTCGGAACGACGGACGCCCTTGAACCTTGAGCCGCCGCCAATGCGCTTGCTTTTGTTCCATCTATTCTCATCATCCGTGCAGACGCGCAGGTTGATCCTGCAATTGTTCAGCCGATTGTGGTCCATGTGATCGACAACCATGCCCTCCGGTGGCTGCATGATCTGGCGGTGCATTAGAATGACCGTTCCCTTCTCCTGCCGCGCAGCATATCCGTTACGGACTCCCCATGTGCACTTGTTGAGCGACTCGAAATCGGCGGCGTCCACGTAGGCGTACAGGCCGCCGGCGAGGGGGATTCGTTTGACCGTGCCGTCGGCCAGGTCCGGGTCCTTCGGCTTGGCGCGATAGTTGCGGCAGACCCCGCCAAGCGGGATCTCCCTCATCAGTCCCGGCGTGTCCGGGTGGTTGGCGCAGACCGGCCGCCCCGGCATCCCCAGCCCCAGCCCCCAAAGCCACTTCCCCTTCTCCCAAAACGAATACACGCACGAATAACAACTCGCCTTCGCCATCATCTTCTCCCATCCACAACCCATCTTGCCCCTTCCTCATCACCCCGGCCACACCTGGCTTACCACCGCGCCGCACCCACCCCTCCGCCGCATCCGGCGACGCTCCCTATAATCTAAGTATATATGGTCGATTAGTCAATCATAAAATCAGGAAGAATCTCGCGCCGTAAGTCCTTGTCCCGAAACAACTAAAGACCCCCGCGACAAAATGACCGTATGCAAGAGCGCAGAGATTCATCGTATGAACGGATATTCTACAAATGCGGTATCCGTCCCAGCCCTTCCCTCCGTCTTCTGACACAGGCTCAGATCGCCCAATTCTCGATATGGAGGCGGTCGCCTGCAATCTCCCGGATGCGCATGAGCTTGTCATTGGTGATCAATGCCAAGTCTCGGACAATTGCCTGGGCCGCTATCCACAAATCGTTTTCATCCACACCCAGCTTCTCAGAAGTGACCGGGTCCACAAGTTGGCTCAGTCTGCACGCATGGCTTCTTTCGTTCCCGGGCATGTACGTGTCACAAAGACTCGCCTTCAATCTTCCGTATTCAATGGCCGTATGCCTGTCCACCTCGAACAAGTGTGGATTCTTTCTTTCGACAAACTGGCGGTAGGCGAGCCCCAGACCGTCCCGGGCGCTGCCCACCCATTGCCAGCCAAACTCGATCTCTCCAAAAGTGACCGCCGATATGCCCAGAACGGAACCAGAATCGAGCGTATCAGCGTGACACACAACATTACCATGCTCGGGCGCGTGCGTATCCCACCAAATAAGATCATATGCATGTGTCAAGAAGGCAGGTCTGCATCTTACTCTTCCCGGAAGCTCTCTGTCGCAGCCCTTAAGGCTCTGACCAGTTCTGGCGACCTCGTCCCATCTACCCACTGGCGTACGAAATCAATTGTTGATCTTTGATATTCCTCGGACAGGTACTCATGCAAAGGGATAGCAGACTCAAATCCTTCCGGATAGTAGCCTTCGAATCTGAAGTCAATCCCTTTCCTTTGAGAGCCTTGGAACAAATCCAGAACACGCTTTTCCATCTTAGGCGGCAAATCATATAGGCGCATCACTTCAGCATCAATCGAGAGCAACAACCTCCTCACCTGACTCTTATCCGGCTCTGCAAGAAGTATCTGATCTTTGTCCCTGTCCAAGGGGAAGTATGCCCTGACTAACTGTCTGATTCTGTCGAATGCCTCTCCATTGAAGTTCGGTACCGGTATCTTTCTGATGGTTCCCTCGAGATTGTGCCTCTCCATGCTGTGACAGAACACGAAGGCATTTGCTAAAGGCGAATTGAGCGCGGCCCATAGGACCATATAGTCCCAACCATGTGGCTTTGGCTCTATCACCATGCAGCAATTGGATGTTGCTCTGCCTTTCTCGTCGATCAAGGGCTTCAGCCTCCAAGGCTCGTCGCGGCTGCTACGCCCATAGTTCAGCAGCACCCTGGGTTGGCCAGTCGGCATTCCGTAGCGAGGATTGGCTATCGCTCGCTCAGACAAATCCATCCAGTAAAGATCGGGCACCTCGGTTATCCTAAGCGTCACCCTCTTCCTCTTGCCCTGACGAGTCTCGGTTGTCTTCTCGAATCTGACAAAACCTTGTTTGGCGCCTTCGAATCTGGTTCGACTGGCCGCTTCCTTGACACTCTTGAACTCAATTCCTCTTCCCACCGTGGCAACGGAGTCGAATGTGGGTAGACCTCGGCAGTATTCCCAGATATCCTGCAAAGGTATCACCCGCAGATCATAATCCCTCTTGGTCTCGATACTTTCCAAGGGCACGATCTCTTTGTCCGCACGATAGGTGGACTTGAACTGCTCAAGCCTGTCCTCAGGAACGATTGCGTATTCAATTCTCCGCACTCTCTGTGGTGTTTTTCGGCCGAGAACAACGACTGACTTGTGATCCGCTCTGCGAAATACTCTGGCAGGGAGCAGGCAGATTTGAAGTAACTCGCAGTCATTTATGAGCCTCTTCCTCAGTTCTGCCAGATTCTCCCGGTGCAGGAAGCCTCGCGGAAGTATCACCCCAAACAGAGCGCCTTCCGGCATATGAGACAATGCCCTCCAGAGCATTTCGGCCGCCTTGTTGTCGAATCTCAGTGTCTCCCCGGCTGCGCGATGGGCGCGCTTTTCCGCAGGCTTGAAGTCTTCAAATGGCGGATTGCACAGCAGAACCATCGCGGCTTCAGCCCTCTTGGTCAGCAGGTCGCCCTGATAGATGTCTCCTTCAATGATATTCCACCCGTTGGGGCTCGGGATATCAGCCATCGTTAGCGAGAGCCGCGCAAATTCGCGAGCAAACGAGTCCACTTCAATCCCAACGAGGTTTCGCTTCGCATATCTGTGAAAGGCTCTTTCGTCCCCTTTGAACAATTCGCGTAGTAACCGCATTACACCTGTCAGAAAAGGCGCGTGTCCACATGCAGGTTCGAGGACAACTCGTTTATCCTCCGGGATCTGCTCGATCCAAGGCCAGAGCTGCCACACAATGTAGTCAACGAGATATGGGGGGGTGGCATGGATACCCAAGGCTGCGCGGAGGTGCTTGTCAACAAGCACATCCTCATACATGTAACCTAAGGCTTCTGTTGTCAGATTCGACAGACCGGCGAACCTGTTGATCTCTCCTGCGGCTTCATTCAAGGCTTGTCTTTGCCCGGCAGTCCCAACCTGCATCGGTTCTTGTGCCCCATAGTGGATAGTCACTGTTTCAAGGACCGCGTCAATGTCGGTGAGATCCAGATGAACGAAGTTCTTTACGCTTTTGTCCCGAAGAATCTTGGCACACAGCAGCCAGAATGCCGCACGGAAAATCCATCGTTGATTCTTAGCGTCCTTCAGTTGCTTTTCGGTGAATCCATTGTGAAGTAGAGTGAGCACACGCTCCATCAGGCTCGCCAACCGCTTGCCCATCTCCTGCTCTATGAGCGGCATCAAACCTGCATCGACAAAGTGTAGTTGTTCACCCTTGATAACGTTCCCCAGGTTCTTGGCCCGCCATATCCTGTCAGGTGCGAACTCCGCCTTGCGTGCATCAAAGAAAGTGCGAAGCTCACTCTCTGAATGAGTTTCTGTAAGCGCGGCCCCTCCGGTTCCAATAGTCCACCATTGGATCGTGTTCTGGTCACATGCAAAGACGACGGGTGTGCCCAGCCCTCGGAATTGACTGACCTGCACTTCATTCGTTCCATACAGGCTGTCGCTGGCGATTACGGAGATGCAGGACGTGCGAGAGTCATAAACGGGCCGTGCGAACGCCACTAGCGGTACGGTGTGTCCCTCATAGACGTAGTCTGTTCGCAGGAGTGGGTCGGAGTAGCCGCACCGGTTGAGATTCGCCCTGATCTCATGAATCATGTCGTGCCGTGTAGCCAAAGCAGTCCTCCCTGTGTACGAATGCTGTTTTAATTCCGGCCATATTATCGGCACTACCCGGCCCAATTCCTTGCACATGCTGCCAAGGTGCCCTTCTTGCCTTCAGCATATACACTCGGCCCGCCTGCGTCCAGCACCAATGAGACCCCCGACAGGAGAACTTTGAGCCCTCAGTTCAATGTGCATACCACAGCCTGCCGACTGTTGGCGACTTCATGAGCGGGCCCTCTTTGGCGGAAGAATCACGGGCGATCAGGCCAGTGGTTGTAGCAGGGACCAGGTCTTGCCGGAGGGGAGGAGGGCTTTGAGAGGCGGAGGTTGGCGGAAAAAATGTATCGGGACAGGGCTGGCGCGGGGGGTCGCGCTGGCCCTGCCCCGGATGGGACGGACTCGTTGTCCGCCTTTGTATCAATTCTGTAGGCTGCGAATCGGGTTGTGCGGGGGGTCGCGGGACTTGCGGCCGGGCGCACGGGTCACGATCCGCTACAGGCTGTTGCAGTCTAGGGCGTTGCACTCCAGCCAGTGAGCGTTGAGGATCTCCAGGTCCAGGTCGTTGACGCGGCAGTCGCCGTTGAGGTCGCCGGGGATGGGCACGTAACCGGGCAGCGACTGGGCCGCCTCACAGCTATTGCTGTAGACGTTGATCGTAAGGGTATCCGAACCCGTCTTCTCACCATCGTTAGCCGTCAGCTCCAGCACATAGGTACCCACTGCCGTGAGTGTCACAGTCGCATCCAACTGAGCGGGATCGCCAATCACGGCCGCACCTTCATTCGGTTCGGTGACCACTGTCCACAGCGACGTGGTGGGATCGGTGTCTGTCACCGTCGCTGAAATGGCCGCTTCTGCGATACCGTCTTTCAGCCAGGTTGTCACATCGGCGCCGGCGTCCACTTTGGGAGGTACATTATCTGCCAAGAAACTAAAAATGGGGCCCCAGATTGGATCATTGGGATCGCCGACATAGGTATCCACAGCCCAGTAGTAGCGCGTCTTTGGAACGGTCTGTACGGCAAACGATGTCACGTTGCTTTTGCTGACGACCCGTATGGAGGCTGGATCAATAAAGGATTTTATCGCCTGAAGATCGTCTGTGAAATATACATCCACGGGCACTGGCTGTCCCGGTGTACACGGGTCAGGCAATGTCCAGCTCAGCTCCACGTCGCCAGCGGGTGTGATACTGCCGTCAACCGGATATGGTTTGAGCTTGTGCACAGCCTTTACCGTGGTTTGGCCTACATTCGTGACGTCATAATCCATCTGTATTGTGCCGTCCCCGTCATAGGCAGTTATCCAGCCGTTGTCAATGTATGCCTGAACGGCCGAGAGCGCATTGGCGTCTATGATCAACGTTCCGGCTCTGACGTCCATGGTGCCGCCATCTCCCATAAGTAAGTCTCTATTAACTATGAGCGTTCCACCATCCAGATCCACGTGCGTTGTCTGCCCATTCCGGTCCTTAGGAAGCTCCAGGTCACGCCCAACGATAATCGTACCACCGGTCATATTGAGGACGCCCGGATTGTCGTATCCCAATTCAAAGTCACGGCGGCAATCTATGGCGCCACCCATCATATTAAGTGTCCCGTCACTGCCCCGGCCCAATACAACGTCCTGGGCTGTCGTAAGGCTTCCACCGTCCACCACCGTCAGGGATGACCCTTGATCATATCCAATGGCAATCTTCAGCACCTCACCGACATCGTTCGCAATTGTCGCGCCGGGGGCTCCTCCTCTGATTTTGGCCCAGTCGCCAACAGTCGGGAGACCGTTGTCCCAGTTTCCTGGCGTGCTCCAGAAGCTGTCACCGGGGTCGCTATTCCTGAATTGCGTGTCTTTGGCCTGAACATGACCCACCAAAGACAATATCAAAACCAAGGAAATCAGGTTAACCAATCTTGTATGCATGATACTTCTCCCAAAAGAAAGCCAATATAAGGCAATCACGAATGGCTTTCACCACTATGAGCTCGATTGGGGTAAACGCCTTTTCATGTTCCCAGTCCTTTAGCCGTGGGGTAGTCAAACAGAGGGGCCCCGACCTTACAGGCCCCCTCTGCCAGAAGCATTATTCGTTATTACGGAGCATCCAGATCCGGACAATCCAGGGCGTTGCATTCGAGCCAGTAGTCCTGCGGGATGGCCATCAGGATGGCAACGATCGCTATCACCACTAACAACTCGATTAAGGTGAACGCTCTCTTCATCACGGCCCCATTCCCCTGGCGGTGATGGAAATGCAGAGAGGGTCCAGAGCTTTGGACCCCTCTGCCATGGGAGTCTGTGTTACGGTTGATTTGGGTCAGCACAATCGAGGGCGTTGCATTCCAGCCAGTGGGCCTGCAGGATGGCCAGGTCCGCGTCGTTGACCCGGCAGTCGCCGTTGATGTCGCCGGGGATGGGCACGTAATCGGGCAGGGATTTCGCCGCCTCACAACTGTCGGCGTAGACGTTAATCGTCACCGTGTCCGATCCTTTGTACTCGCCGTCCGTTGCTTCGAGCTTTAGAACGTAGGCGCCAATTTGGGTGAGTACCACGGTTGTGTCCAGCCGGGTCGGATCGGCAATCACGGCCGCACCTGCGTTGGGTTCGGTGACTACAGTCCACATCGACGTGGTGGGGTCGCTGTCTTTCACCGTCGCGGACATGGCCGCTGTTACACTACCCTTATCCAGCCAGGTCGTTACATTGTCACCGGCCTCGACCTCGGGCGGCAGGTTGTCTACATAGAAGTCAAAGATCGGTCCATAATTCGGGTCTGTCGCACCGGGAGCGTAGGTATCTACACCCCAGTAGTAACGCTGCTTGCGATTCACCTTCACTGTGACAGACGTCACGGCCTGTTTCTTGACAATCAATTCGGCTGCGCTGAGGTCGGCACTGGTACCGAACCACACATCCACAGGCGTGCCCGCGCCTACGGTCCAACTCAAGGTGAGGTCACCCGGGGCCACACCCACGATGTCACCATCGCCCGGCACCGGATTCAGGGGATGCAGCCCTTTGACGATGAGCTTGTCCTTGACCTTTTCCACGATCACGGTTCCCTCGCCATCGTAGGCTATGATGGTTCCGTTGGCAATGTTCGTGTTGATGACATCGGCGCGTGCCTGGGAGAACGCCTGCGTCATCACGCCGCCGTGGAAATTCATGCTGGCCTTGGAGTTGGCGCCGGCGCGAAAACGCAGCGGAAGTCCTGAAGTTGACAAAAGATTCAAGGAGCCGCCGCGGACCTCCACGGTTCCGTCGCCGCCCGCGTCCTCACCGATGCCGAGCTCCTGGGCGTTGAGATTGACAACGCCCGCGTAGTCCACCACGAGCATGCCGCGTCCCTGGAATCCGATAAACATACGGGCATTGGCGTTATACACGCCGCCCAGGACTTCCAGCAGATGCGGCGGTTCCGGGGCACCCGCGTAGCCAATGATGCTCCAGTCACGGACAGCCAGTTTCGCGCCGTCGACCAGGCGCAGGCGACCGGTTCCGCCACCTTCTATAGCCACGTTCGTGATCGTACCCGCATCGTAATCGAGAATACAAAATCCACCATCCACGACTTGGGCCTTGTCATTCACGCCTGGAAGAACCCCTAGGGTCCAGTTAGCAGGGTCGCTCCACAGTTGGCTGACGGCCCCGGTAAAGCGGTCTTGCGCCGCGGACGCGGTACCCGTCAGCAATAGCCCGATACATACCCCCAACACAATGCGCGATCTCATGATAGATCCTCCGACAAATGAATGGATACACACACCCACGGCGGGTGCCTTTGTCAATCGATGCCTTCACTGAGGTGGCCAAGATCACCCTACGGCCGACAAGCAGGGCCAACAACCTTTCGGCCTCTATCTACAAGGCTATCCTACACCGGGGACCGCAGCTTGTCAACAGAGCACCGGCGAATCCTGCACGTCTTCTGGATTCGCAGGAATCCGGGGGACAGCGCGTCTTTCGCTCGGGGGAAACGGGGCGACGGCGTGACAGGGCCTTTGGTGGCAAAACGGCCGCTCATCCTCACGCGACGGGCCCGTAGCGGGGGCCCAGGGTGGGGGCGAGTTTTTCGCCGTAGGCCAGCAGCTCTTTTCGGTCGGTATCGGTCAGGGGCTTGTAGCGGCGGGCCAGCTCCACGTTCTGGATCGCCTGCTCCATCGTGAACGGGCCGACGTTGGCGACGCTGACGCCCTCCAGGTCCAGGGCGTACGCAAGAGCCTTGGGCAGCAACTCCGGCGGCGTGTTGCAGCCGACCCAGCCTTTGGGATGGTTGGGGAAGCCGCCCTTGATGCCAGCGTAGACCTTCATCGCGACGACGCCGACGTTTCGCTTGCGGCACTCGGGCAGGAGCTTGCCCTCGAAATCGTAGATATTGCGGTCGGCATAGTTCATCACCGCCATGAGCACGTCAATCTCGCCCGTTTCGAGCATGCGGAGGAACCGTGGCGGCCGGGCGTGGCCGGAGATGCCGATGAACCGAGTTTTGCCCGCCTGCTTCTGCTTGAGCAGATACTCCAAAATGCCGTCCTTGGCCAGGACCCTGTCGAGGTCCTTGCCGCCGACGTGGTGGATGTGCACGAGATCCACGTGGTCGGTCTTGAGCGTGCGCAGCGACTCCTCGAACGATTTCTGCGCCTGGGCGCCGGAGTCGGTCCAGCACTTGGTGACGAGGAAGATCTTGTCGCGCCGGGCGGGCAGAATCTGTCCGAGGGCCTCCTCCGCGATGCCGTAGCCGCGCGCGGTATCGACATACGTCACGCCGCGATCGATCACCTCGGCGAAAATCTTCGCCGCCTCGGCCACGTCCCCGCGCGCCTCGCCAAGCGGCGCCGTGCCCAGCCCCAGGATCGTGACCTTTGCTCCCGTGCGGCCGAGCACGCGCGTCGGCAGAGCGTCGCCGGCAGTCTGAGCGGCCTGAAGGCTGCCGCCCGCCACCGCGAGCCCCGCCCCCGCCAAAGCCGCCCCTTGCAGGAACTGACGCCGGCTGAATCGTGAATCACATGCGGACTCTCTACTGGCACAAGCCCAATTCATTGCCATGATCGCGACCTCCTATTCCTCCACACGTGCCTCAGCGCCAAATACCCCTCGAACACGTTCTGCAAATGGTCTGAATCCCTTCGGGCATCGCGAGGACAAGATGCCGAGATCGAGTCGAAGGGCTATTTCTGCGTACATATCGCGTTGGGCCATCTGGTTCACACCGTTTTCGAGTAGCTTCTGGCAGACCTTTTTGGGCTTGCGAATGGTCTCGGGATTACGTTGTCTCGCAACGGTGCATCCAAGAACCTCTGTCAAGGCATTTTCGTCCGCCAGCATCCACGCATCAAACATCTTGATCGCGACCCCCATAGCGCGAGGCAGATTAGATGCAGGTTCATCCGGATCCCAGTACTCCTGTGCCTTCCGAATCTGCTCGCTTCTCTTTTCTTCAGGGCGATCCTGATCGATGAGCAGAATCAGCGCGTCGTACTCCTCCTGCCGTGCCCACTCCAGCCATCCCAAGGCCCGCTTGGTGTGTCCATCCCCCGTGCCATGGAAGGCATGGACACGATCGTCAGACACGCGAGCAGGAGTGAAACTCGCTTCGCCTCCTCCCAGCCTCTCGACCAAATTCTCCAATGCTCCAGATCGTTCGTGCTCCCCCTCCGCCACCAGCAACACACGCACGGGCCTCTCGTTCATTGACCACTCCCCTCCGTCGCCTTCCGAGACTCGGCAATCCTCTCATCACCTTGGGACGTCCAGATTTCTCCGAGCGTGAAGACGTCGATCTGTCGCCTGACAGTCGGGCTCTCCGATAGCCGAGTGGTCTTCACCTCCCCGTTGTCCTGCATCGTGCAGAGCGTCACCTCTTCAGGACTGAACAGGTCCACCACATACGGCGAATGTGTCGTGAGAACGATTTGCGTATGCGATTGCTCGCGCACAAGCTCGCGCAAGATCGTCAGCACCTCGCGAAGCCGCTTCGGATGTACCCCGTTCTCCGGCTCTTCGACTAGCAGCACGCGCGGCGGCTCAGGCAAGTAAAGGACCGCCAGGTAGGCGAGCACGAGCAGCGTCCCATCGGAGGCCTGAGAAGCTGGTACCAACTGGCCCCCCGTGCTCAACTGGAAATATAGTCCCTTGCCATCGGCCGTTTGAAGCATCGTGATTCGATCCGGAGTGTCTACCAGAGCGCGGTAGGCCATCTCCGGGAATAATTTTATCGATGTAATATGGAGACTGTAGCATTGTTACAGAGGATTTTCTCGCCTTCAGGCGTGGAGTTGGACGATTTCTCCGAGTAAGGATTCTCTTGGAGGTACGGTCATGGATGGCCCGGGGAGCTATGTT
>Ga0315277_10001845_pt1 | contig 29976 bp, 28 predicted proteins | sample YL17G05_15_MG_FD_203695 | JGI IMG/M metagenome (GOLD analysis project Ga0315277, IMG submission 203695) | Sediment microbial communities from Yellowstone Lake, YNP, Wyoming, USA - YL17G05_15 | ecosystem: Environmental > Aquatic > Freshwater > Lake > Sediment | place: USA: Wyoming | collected...
ATGGAACAGGCCATGAAAACATCCATCGCTTTGTCAAAATTGACCGATATCGCGTTCTTGACAACGCCTGCCATGACGGTGAAAGAGTTTGACAAAATGATGGCGAAAGGATAGCCGCCGGCACCTAATTGCGGTCAATCCGTCTTTCTTCCGCAACAGGTTTTGAATCTTGCACAACCGGATTTGAACGAGTTGTCGCCGTCGGAAAAAAATACGATACGACGGCGATGAACGGATGAAGCGCTCGGAGATGAACGTGCCACCTGAAAACATCCAACCGCCAGTGAAACTCCGCCGCGTTTTGACCCTCGGCGACCTGGTGATTTACGGCATCGTTCTTATTCAACCTGTGGCTGCATTGCCCCTGTTCGGTCACGCCAACGACATTTCCAGGGGACATGCCGTTACCACGATACTCATCGCCATGATCGCCATGGTTTTCACGGCCATCAGCTACGGCCGCATGGCGAGCCGTTATCCGGCCGCCGGTTCCGCATACACCTATGTCGGCAAGGCTCTGAATCCGCATTTGGGATTCATCGCCGGGTGGTGCATGTTCATGGATTACCTTCTCGTCCCTATCCTCTGCGTCATATACACCAGCGTCACAGCCCATCACCTCCTGCCTTTCGTTCCCTATTCCTTATGGATTTTTGTCTTTGCCGGAGGATTCACCCTCTTGAACCTGAACGGCATCAAGGTCGCTTCCAGGGCGAATTGGATCATGATGGTGGTCATGAGCGCTGTCGTGTTTTGGTTCATGGCGGCGGCAGCACGTTATGTCTGGAACATCCAAGGCCCGAAAGGCCTTTTCACCATCCAACCATTTTACAGGCCGGAAACGTTCTCCTGGTCTGCCATCGGTTCCGGCACCGCCCTCGCCGCCCTGACCTACATCGGATTTGACGGATTGACCACCCTCTCGGAGGAAGTCGAGAATCCGCGCAGAAATGTCCTTTTGGCCGCCGTCCTCACATGCCTGATCACCGGGATCTGGAGCGGCTTACAGGTGTATCTGGCACAGGTTTCCTGGCCGGACTGGAGTTCTTTCGTCCACGGTACCGCCGGCGAAGCAGCACGGACCAATGCCCTGGATACCGCAATCATGGCCGTAGCAAAACGTGTCGGAGGCAACGGATTGGATGCAGCGCTTTCTCTCATCCTGCTGGTGGGAAGTGTCGGTTCCGGGGTGACCGGTCAGATCGGTGCAGCACGGTTGTTGTACGGGATGGGGCGGGATAAAGTGCTTCCACGAACGTTTTTCGCGCATCTGGACAGGAAACACGCGGGACCCAGCTGGAACATCCTGTTCATCGGGGTGCTGACGCTGATCGGCGCGGCAGTGCTGAATTATGAGGAATCCGCCCGGCTTATCAATTTTGGGGCGTTTCTCGCGTTCATTGGCGTCAATATTGCATCCATACGGGAACATTTCTTTCACGCACCGAAGACCCTCAGAAGTTTCCTTCTGAATTTCATGCCGCCAGCGCTCGGAGCGATCGTCGGACTGTTGATCTGGAAAAGCCTGCCCCTGAAAACGTTTTTCATAGGAGGTGCCTGGATGGCCATCGGAATATTCTACCTTGCGTTCCGGACGTCTGGATTCCGCAAGAAAACCATGATGGTGGATTTTTCGGACAAAGGGTAAGGACAAACCGTCCTCACGTCCATTTCGGGCGCGCGGCGGTTTACAAACAATCGATTGAAAAGAACCATTGTTGGGTTGTTGAAACAGCGGATGTGAATTTGAATCGGACACGGTTCCAACCGGGATTGTCCGAGTAAAACGGATTCCGTATAAAACGGCTTGGCCAGCGGAATCGAGGAGGGTGCGATGATTTACGGCAAACTTGCAGGTTTGTATTTCTCTTGTATCCTTTTGCAGTTGTTCATGGCAGGATCAGTTTCTGGTCAGGATAAAACTCCACCGTCCGAACAGAAACCAAATCGACTCCGGTGGCCCGACGGCAAACAGGCCGCGATCAGTCTCAGCTTTGACGACGCACGTCCCAGCCAAATTGACCTCGGCATTCCGTTGCTTGACCGGTACGGTGTGAAAGCAACCTTTTACATTTCTCCTGACAACCTGAAAAAAAGGTCGGGCGATTGGAAACGGGCTGTTGAGAAGGGCCATGAAGTCGGCAATCACACCATGTCCCATCCCTGCACCGGTAACTATTCCTTTTCCCGGGAAAAGGCGCTCGAGACGTATACACTGGAAACCATGGCTACCGAAATCGATGAAGCGAACCGCTTCATTCAGCGGACTCTGGGTCAAATGCCTACTACGTTTGCGTATCCTTGTGGACAGACATTCGTCGGTCGGGGAAAAGAGACAAAAAGCTATGTCCCGCTGGTGGCCACACATTTCGAAACAGGGCGCCTGTGGTTGAGCGAGGATTCCAACGATCCGGACTTCTGCGATCGAGCTCAGCTTTTGGCTATGGAGATTGACGGGAAATCCTTTGATCAATTGCTCCCGGCCATTCAAAAAGCGAAAGGCGAAGGCCGCTGGCTGATCCTGGCCGGGCATGAGATGGCCGGATCGGGTCCTCAGACGACGTCTCTCGAAACGCTGGAAGCACTTTGCCGTTATACGCGTGCTGCAGAAAATAAATTATGGATAGAGACGGTCGGGAATGTCGCACGGTATATCCTCGATCAACGAAATCAATCCAGGTAGTACGTGATGAAAAATATCCATATTTCTCTCTTGGCCATTTTTGTCCTCAGGGGATTTGCACCCTCCAGCGCAAAGGAAGGGCTATTTTGCGGGATTGCAAAACAGGATATTACCCCTGCCCAGCCGGTGACCCTTTCCGGTTATGAAAATCGGACCGATGTATCGAAGGGCATTCACGATTCGTTATCCGTCCGTGTGGTGGTCTTCCAATCGGATCAAGACAAGCTTGTCCTGATCTCCACGGATGTGATCGGTTTTTACAATGGGACTGCTGATGCCATCCGAACAGCACTGCTCGATACATTTAAACTCAAAGCTTCCGAGTTGTTCCTGACGGCGATCCACACGCATTCGGGGCCAGATCTTTTTCTCGATGAAGCCAAGGGGCGCACCAACAATAAAGTCTATACCCGATTCCTGCAAGGACGCATAATCCAGACCGTGGAACAGGCTTTGGAAAACCGGGAACCGATCTGCCTGGGTGCGGGCACCGGATCTTCGCCGCTCGGTGCAAACCGGCGCGAAGTGTCTTACGATAAGGCGGGCAATCCCCGAACCTGGATCGGGCGCAATCCCTCCGGGGTGCAGGACAAGGAAGTGCAGGTGATGAAAATTGTCCACAGAGAGAAACTCAAAGGAATCCTGTTTGATTACGCTTGCCACAGCACCTCTCTGGGTTGGGACAATTATCTCGTCAGTGGAGACGTACACGGATTGGCTGAACAATTTATCGAGCGGTACCTGGGGGACAATGTCGTGGCTCCCGGATTTGCGGGAGCTTCCGGTGATGTCGACCCCTGGTACCGTGTGCTTCCAGGATTCGAAACCAAAAACGGCTGGATCCCGGAATCGGTCCTGATGGGCACGATGTTGGGAGAGGAAGTGGTTCACGTGCTGAGAACGATCCAATCGACCGTTTGTGAGGGTGAAATCCGGTCGCAATCGGTCATTCTGGATTTGCCGGGCAAACCGGAAGGTGTGTGGGAATCGAAGGAGGATTATCCAAAGACCCCGCTTGCTGTGACAGTCGCCAGGGTTGGTTCGGTGGCGTTTGTGGGTCTGGGGGGAGAGGCACTGAGCGAGATTGGAATTGCCATCAAGGCCGCATCTCCGTTCGATCCAACGTTTATTATCTCACACTGCAACGGGGCAGCCGGCTACCTACCACCGAGGCATCGATATGTCGAGCGGGGGTACGAAATTCAAAGTTCGCCGTTTGCCTCCACAGCCGCAGAAATGGTAGTGAAACAGGCGGTTCACATGCTGCATCAACTCTGACAAAAATGCGGGGGACGCTAAAAATGGAAACGCACAAAGCCGCACCCTGTTTTCTTGTCGTATTTGCCATGGTTTCCATTCTTCCGGGAAAACCGAAAGTGGAAAAACCGGTCTATCGTGATTCTGGACAATCCATCGAAATCCGCATGGATGACCTCATGAGCCGTATGACACTGGAAGAGAAGGTCGGCCAGATGAACATGCCCTGCGTTTACGAAAACGGACTGGGCAAAACCGCGACAGAAAAAATGCAGGGCGTTAAAGACTTTGCCCGCGGCATCCTGCTTCGGGGATTGGGACCCGGCGGCGGTTTTTTCACGTTGCCCAATACGCTGCTCCACGAGGGCACCCGACAACAGGTTACGTTTGTGAATGCGTTGCAACGCATCGCCCTTGAAGAAACACGGTTGGGCATTCCACTGCTCATGACGGAGGAAGGAACGCACGGACTGATGTGCACCGGAGGAACGATCTTCCCGGAGGGTCCTGCCCTGGGCAGCACGTGGAATCTGGATGTGATCTCGCGAATATACAGCGCAGCGGCCAGGGAAGCGCGGGCCATCGGAATGCATCAGATTTTTACTTTGGTCGTTGAACCGATCCGCGATCCACGGCTGGGCAGAAACCAGGAGGCGTATAGCGAGGATCCGTACCTGTGTGCACGGTTCGCCGAAACGATTGTGAAAGCGGTGCAGGGCAATTCCGTCTCGGATCCCGACAAATGCGTGGCGGGTTTGTGCCATTACCCCGGACAGAGCGAGCCCCTCAGTGGACTGGAGAGGGGTGCCATGGACATTTCGGAACGTAAACTGCGCGAGGTCTTTCTGCCGCCCTGGGAAGCCGGAATCCTGAAAGCGGGCGCCCTGGGCGTCATGGCCACCTATCCGGCAATCGACGGTATTCCGACCCATGCGTCAAAACGGATACTCACGGACATCCTGCGCGGAGAACTCGGCTTCGACGGCCTTGTACTCTCGGAAGGAGGTGGTATCCATACGATTCTCTACAACGGACTTGCTCCGGACATGAAAACGGCGGGTCGGATTGCATTGCAGGCAGGTGTGGATGTGGGGATCTCGTACGAATCCGGCTACATGCTCGACCTCATCGAATCCGTTCGGCAAGGCACGGTGTCCGAAACTTTCGTGGATCGGGCCGTACGCCGCATCCTCCACCAGAAGTTCAAACTGGGCTTGTTTGAAAAACCGTACGTGGATTTGAATCATGCCATTGAAACGGTCCATCGATCCCAACATCAGGATCTTGCCCTGGAAGCCGCCCGGGAAGGGATCGTCCTCCTTAAAAATCAAGGAGGTCTTCTGCCCCTCGACAGAAACAAAATCGGATCGATCGCAATTATCGGACCCAATGCCGCCGATGCCAAAAATCAGCTCGGCGATTACGTTGCCGAAAGCGTCCTGCAGAAGGTCGTGACCGTTCTCGATGGCGTGCGGCTTGTGGCGCCGGACTGCAAGGTCACCCATGTGAGGGGCTGTCTTGTCAAAGGCGATCAATTGAATGAAATTGCCGAAGCGAGGAGAGCTGCGGAAAAATCGGACGTTGCGATCGTCGTGATCGGTGAGAACGAATGGCAAGCCCGCACGAACGGTGATCGCGTCGGCACATCCGGCGAGGGTTTCGATGCGGCCACACTGGAATTGACGGGAATGCAGGAAGCGTTGGTGCGGGCCGTTGTGGCAACGGGAAAGCCGACGGTGGCCGTGCTCATCAACGGCCGTCCCCTGACCGCACGCTGGATAGCCGACAACGTGCCCGCCGTCATCGAGGCATGGATTCCAGGTGAAAAGGGCGGTATGGCGATTGCCGAGATAATTTTTGGCGACGTCAATCCAAGCGGCAAACTGTCCGTGACGATCCCCAGGCATGCGGGCCAGCTGCCGGTGTATTACAATTATCCAAAATCCAAACGCTATTGGCTTAAGCAGGGTTGGGGAGTCCCGTACGTGGATCTTGATCCCAAGCCGTTGTTTCCCTTCGGCCATGGTTTGAGCTACACGGAATTCAAGTACAGCAATTTGCGATTGGAAAAGAAAGACATCGGCCATAACGACAGCCTCGGGATCCGGCTGGATGTCGAAAATGCGGGCAGTCGTTTCGGCAAGGAGGTGGTTCAGCTTTATATCGAAGACACGATCGCCAGCGTGGTCACGCCGGTCAAACAGTTGAAAGGTTTTCAAAAAGTGGGTTTGGAACCCGGTGAAAAGAAACAAGTCGTTTTCCGGATAACACCGGAACATCTGGCATTGTTCAATCCGCAACTCGAACGGGTCGTGGAACCGGGTGCGTTTAGCGTCATGATCGGTGCATCGTCCGAGGACATCCGTTTGAGGGATGAATTCCAGGTGCACGAAGGAATTTGAGACAGACACCAGACCAAAAGGAGGATACGACCATGCCGGGACCCGGAAGTTACTGGATCGGAGAGGAGGAGAAAAAGCATGTTCTGGATGTATTGGAGTCCGGATACCTGTTTCGGTACGGGGATCTGAATGATCCGGCCTATAAACAAAAAGTGTATACGTACGAGCGGGAATTGGCCGATTGGTGCGGAGCCAAGTACGCGCTGGCCACAACCTCCGGAAGCGCTTCTTTGATGGTTTCGCTGCTGGCGCTCGGCATCGGGCCGGGCGACGAAGTCATCGTTCCTGCCTACACGTTCGTGGCGACGTTCAGCTCCGTGATATTCACGGGTGCGAAACCCATTCTGACGGAGATCGACGAAAGTCTGACGATGGACCCGGACAACATCGTGAAACGGATCACACCCAGCACCAAAGCCATCCTGCCGGTGCACATGCTCGGCAATGCCTGCAACATGGACGCAATCCTGGAGATCGCCAGGAGGCACGGCCTGGTGGTGCTCGAAGACGCCTGCCAGGCGGTGGGAGGAACCTACAAAGGAAGGCGGTTGGGCACTCTCGGAGACATGGGAACGTTCTCGTTGAACGTGTTCAAGACCATCACGTCAGGCGACGGCGGCAGCATCGTCACCAATGACGAAAGACTGTACATGCGGGCTTTTGCCTTGCACGATCAGGGTCATACGCCCCATCGGGCCGGAGTGCAGGTGGGAGAACGAAGCATCCTTGGAATGAATTTTCGCATGAATGAATTGACGGGCGCGGTGGCCTTGGCACAGCTGAGGAAGTTGGACCGCATTCTTGCTGTCCTCCGCGAAAAAAAGACAAAATTGAAACAGGGCATTACCGGCATACCGGGGATGCAGTTCCGAAAGCTCAACGATCCCGAGGGGGATTGCGCCACGTTGTGCACGGTTATTTTTGAAACGTCCGGCAAAGCCGGAAAAGTCGCCAACATTCTGGGTACAACCACCGTCGATCAGAGCGGCTGGCACGTGTATGCAAACATGGAACACGTGAACCACTATCTGAAGCATGCAGGACTGTCCCACGGCAAAGGTGCATATCCAAAAACGGACGATGTCCTGAGCCGTTCGATCAACCTCAGCGTTGGCGTGGTGGATGCGGGTTTGGGAGCGGCATTCGGCATCAATATTTGTTCTTCCGATTCGGAGATCGAACGGGCGATCGATGTTTTTAAACGCGCCTGTGCGGATTGATGCACAACGGTCAATCCGGGATAGGTCCTTGCTGGACTTGGATACATACATTCAACAGAATTTGAAGGAGACGATGGAATGGAGCCACAAGAAAAAAAATCATCGAATCAAAAACCAATCCTCCGTGTTGGCTTGATCGGACATCAATTCATGGGCATGACCCATTCGAACGCTTTTCGTAACGCCGGAAACTGGTACGACCTGCCCTGCAACGTGGAGATGACTGCCCTGTGCGCGAAAGATACAGAAGCCAACCTGAAGGCATTCGCTGACAGATTCGGATGGAAAAGCATCGAAACCGACTGGAGAAAATTGGTTGGACGCGAGGACATCGATTTGGTGAGTGTTGCCGCCCCGGGATTTCTTCACAAGCCGATGGTTCTCGATGCAGTCCGGAATGGAAAACACGTGTTGTGCGAAAAACCCCTGGCGAACTCCCTGGCGGATGCAAACGAAATGCTCGACGCGGCAGAAAAAGCGGGAGTGCGCCACTGCTGCGGGTATTCCTACCGGTTCACGCCCGCACAAGCCCTGGCGAAGCAACTCGTCCAGGAGGGCAAGATCGGGCGCATCTACCAGGTATTCGCCCGCTATGCCCAGGATTGGATCGTGGATCCGGATTTTGCCATGGTGTGGCGATTCGACAAAGCCCTGGCGGGATCCGGAGCGCTTGGCGACATCTGCGCACACTCCATCGATGCGACACGTTTCATCACCGGTCTGGAATTCTCCGAGGTAGTGGGAAACCTCCAAACCCTTATCTCCGAACGTCCGGTCAAGACCGGTGAACCCCGCGGGGAAAAAGCCAAGGTCACGGTTGACGATGTCGCGCAATTCCTCTGCCGGTTCAGCAACGGAGCCACGGGCTGTTTTGAGGCCACGCGTCTCGCCACGGGGCGTAAAAACCAAAACCGCATTGAAGTAAACGGTGAAAAAGGTTCGGTGTTCTGGGATTTCGAGGAGCAGAATTACCTTTATTTTTACGACCGGACGACACCCATGCATCAGCAGGGATTTATGAAAATCAACGCTACCCAGGACGTGCATCCCTACCGTGGCGGACCATGGCCCGCGGGTCATGGGATCGGTTATGCGGACACGTTCGTGTTTGAAGTGGCCAACTTCATCACGGCAATCGTGAACAAAAGCGAATTCCGACCGGACTTCCGCGACGGCGTGGCCGTGCAGAAAGTTCTGGATGCGGTGGAACGATCGGCAATCGCAAAAAAATGGATTCTGACGTAGCTGCCATGAAAAATCCATCAAACACAGCGTCGGAAGAAAAAGCGTGGACGGGAAGAACCGCACCTCAGAAATGCACGCGCTCGAAGGTGTGAACCCCGATGGCTCGAACGATCCACGCACGGAAATACATGAAAACAGGAACAACCTCCGGTTCACTCCTGCGGATTGACAAAACCAGATCCCTTGAACGGATCGTTGAACACCTGCACACCCACTGCCGTGATAACCGCACGGATGCAATTTTACTCGGTCTCAGCGGCGGGATCGATTCCAGCCTTCTGGCGGCTGTTGCCGTGCAAGCCATGGGCAGGCACTTGGTGCATGCGGCGTATCTGTTCGATCGGTACAGCGGGTCCGATCTTCGCCAGAACGCTCATCGGGTGACAGATTGGCTGGGCATTTCTTTGGAAGAGAAGTTCACCCCATAGTCCACCTCCTGTTGATGGAGGTCCATCTGGAGGGCTCAGGTTGCCGGGTAGGCAGTCCCACTGCCATACCGTATCCAGGTAGGCGTAACCGACCACATACAGCGTCGGCTCCTTGGTCAGATCGGGGCTTTGCGTATTCGCCGTCTGGCTCCGGGTTCCATTGATCCTTCCGCGATTCCTTTCGTTCCACGCCTGTCTTTTGCAGACACATATTTTCAAAATAGGAAAATATTTGCTAACCTTTTTGGCGTGTTTCCAGTCTAACCTCATGAATGAAGAAGGACGGACATGAATAGCGAGGAAAAAGCATTGATTCAAAAAGCCCAGAAGGGCGATATTGGCGCATTTGAAACGCTGGTCAAGAAGCACGAAGGCAAGGTGCTTTCCCTTCTTTTTCAGATGCTGGGAAACACGGAAGATGCCGAGGATGTCTACCAGGAAGCATTCATGAAAGTTTATTCCAACATCGAACACTTCCGGTTTCAAAGCGATTTTTTCACCTGGGTATACCGCATTGCCTTCCGCTGTGCCATCGATTACAGGAAAAAAAGAAACGTCTATCCTGTCGCGTCGTACAACGAACACGATCCTGCGGATTCGGGTTGGCTGAAAGTTGTTGCGAATCCCGACACTTCACCCCTGGACGCTGCCATCGATCAGGAAATCCGGCAACAGATCCAATGGACCATGGATTCGCTTCCCGTCACGCAACGGATTGTTTTTTTCCTGCGGTTCATCGAGGATTTGAAGATCAAAGACATTGCCGAAATCATCGGCTGCTCACAGGGAACGGTTAAGAATTGCCTCTTCAGAAGCACGGAAAAGGCAAGAATCCGATTGTCGGCCTATTTGAGTCCATAAAAGGAATCCGAGAGGGTATCCATGAAAGTCCGCCATGTTTCTTTGAGAAAAATGCAGCTCTATCTGTTGAACGAATTGCCGCACGCCGACTGGGAAAAAATCGAAATCCACCTGCAGGACTGTGCGGAGTGCAGAATAAGCCTTAACGGTGAAAAAAAACTCCAGCAGTTGCTTCGACAGCAGTCCCGGTGGATTCCAGAAAATGCCGTCCTTCAAAAACTCAGGGCCCGGCTCATGAGACGTATCAAAATCCCGTCCATGCCGAACTCCCAAGAAGGAATCCGGGAAAGCGTGATCGCGTTCCTCCGTCCTGTCGGTGGAACTCGAATGCAATGGGCTGCAACGGCGCTGATTTTCTGTCTGGGTCTGGCTGCGGGCAGGATCATCCCATTCCAAAAATGGCTCAAGCCTTCCGCGGCAGCCGAGGCTGTTGAGGCGCTTCAATCCTCGCAGGCAGTCAGCGACTTCCAAATCGTTCCGGCCGGTGCCGGATCTGACAAGGTGGAAATCCGTTTTCGGACCATCCGGAATCAGGTCCTTCGTGGTGCGCTGGATGATCCGGCTGTCCAGAGCGCATTGTTGTATGTCCTGAAGCATTCGCCCGGCGATAGTGAGCGGCTCCGGACCATCGACCTTCTTAGCAAATTTAAATCCACATACCCGGAAGTTCAGGAGGCGCTGATACACGCCCTGGAAAAAGACGGGAATCCAGGGGTCCGATTGAAGGCCATCAAGCTGCTCATCGGGGTTTTCCCGATTAATGAAGCACTAAAAACGGTTCTTGTGCGTGTGCTCATCCGGGACGCCAACGAAGGCATCCGAGTCGAGGCGGCGAACATGCTGAACCGGTTGTCGGATCCGGACGTTCTGCCAATTCTGAAAAAAGAGGCTTCAGGGAACGAGTACATACGGTACTTGCTCATGAACAGACAGTGAACGAGAACGCTTGATATCCCGTCCAAAAGAAATTGAACAAACAAACACCAAAGGAGCAATACCATGTCACGGAAGAAAAAAGTTCTTGTTGCCGCGGCGCTGGTTTTAAGTACGGCACTGTCGGCCTTGGGAATTGCCCAGGAACTCCGCCAGGAGGGGAAATACTGGGTGGGGGAAGTTCAGAAGACCTTCAAGGTTGAAAAGAACGGGAATCTGATTCTGGATGAGGTTCGGGGTGAAGTGGTCGTCAAGGCCTGGGACAAAAACGAAGTGTCCATCCATGAAATTAAAAAGATGGACATCTTCACCAAGGCAGAAGCGGAAGCCGCCATGAAAAACACGGAAACGGGTTACGTTCAGCAGGGGAACACCATACGGGTGGGCGGCCGCGCGTTTGATCGGAATTGGATCCACAGCACGTTCACCATTTTCGTTCCTGCGGAAACCGAATGCGATATCAAAACCAAGGGCGGAACCGTGTCGGTGGAAGGCACAAAAGGAAACATCACCGCCAGCACCGGCGGCGGAGAAATTACTTTTCAGGATGTCGGCGGAACGGTAAAAGCCTCAACCGGCGGCGGAGAGGTGAGGATCACAGGATCGCGCGGGCCGGTGACCGTATCGACGGGAGGGGGTGAAGTCCGGATTGTAAAAACCCAGACCAAAGTCAAAGTGAGCACCGGGGGTGGAGAAGTCGAAATTCTGGATACACGGGGTGCGGTGGAGGTGAATACCGGTGGCGGCGACGTGCATGTTCTGCGCGCAGAAGGGGACGTCTCCGTGAATACCGGCGGCGGGTCCATTCACGTGGACCATCTCAAAGGAAGCGTTTCGGCCAATACGGGAGGGGGGGATGTCGAAATGAACGGTGTCCAGGGTGGAATCGACGCTTCGACCGGAGGTGGTGATGTGACTGCGGAATTGACTCTGGCCGATTTTTCCATCCGTCACAAGGTTGATATCAAAACGGGATCGGGTGACATTCGCCTGACGCTTCCGGAAAAAATACCTGCGACCGTTCAAGCAACGATCAACATCAAGGACCGAAGAGGGGAAGATTTCCAGATTTCGTCCGATTTCCCCCTGAAAATCACGACCGGCAATACGGATTCGCGCGTGCGAACGATACTGGCGACGGGTGACTTGAATGGTGGGGGCGATCCAATGGACCTCGAAACAACAAACGGGAACATCCGCATTCTGAAAGCACAGAAATAAATTTATTCGTAAAAAGGGACAATTAAAAAGGCGTGTCCATGGACACGCCTTTTTGATGATTGGCTCATCGTCAATGCGGGTGCTTCTTTATATGCTCATCTCGTACATCCGGTACGTTTTGTAGATTTTCCCTCCAAGCATTTCCGCGGATCGTCTCATCATGACGTTGTCTTCCAGGATCCATGACATTTCGCCCTTGTGGTAGCCGCGCCGCGTTGCGTTCCGCCAGGTATCCAGATAGAACACGGCGTCGATTCCCATTTTCTGGTATTCGTGGATGACTCCCATGATGATGATGCGGATCATCGTGATCCGTTTGGAATACCAGAGCAGTTTCGGCAGGCCCAGCGGGAAAAGCCGGCCGTTGGTGTGGATGAGAGCCTGATTCATGTCCGGAAGCGAAAGCGAAAAGCCGACGGGTTTCCCGTCCACCTCGGCCATCAAAGCCAGATCCGGGACGATGGCCTGTTTCATGGTTTTGGCCAGATGCTCGAATTCGGCTTCGGTCATCGGGACAAAACCCCAATTCTTGCTCCAGGCGTGGTTGTACACGTACCATACTTTTTTGGCCTCGTTGTCAAAATCCCTCAATCGAATGGGCCGGACAACAAGGCGTTCCCGCTTGCGGACGATTTCCGCAACCCGAACCAGCTTTTCGGGAGGAGGATTGCTGTCATCGATGAAATAGGCATAAAGGTCGATCGCCTTTTTCAATCCGAATTTTTCAAACAATTCCGGATAATAGGGAGGGTTGTAGGTCATCATCAAGACGGGCGGGGAATCGAATGCATCGATCAACAATCCGCATTCTTCGTTTTGAGAAGGGTTGACCGGTCCCCGAAACGCTCCCATACCGCGTTCTTTGAGCCAGGTGCTGGCTGCCGAGAACAAACGGTTCGCCGCTTCCTGGCTCGGGATGCATTCGAAGAAACCGAACAGACCGGTTTTTTCGTTGTGGAATTCGTTGTGGTTGTGGTCGACAATGGCCGCTACTCGTCCAACGGGTCTGCCGTCCTGACAGGCCAGAAAAAGCTGGGTATCGGCGTGCATGTAGAAAGGATGTTTTTTCGGATCAAGCAGAACTTTTTGATCGGCCAGAAGCGGGGGGACCCAACACGGATCGTTGTGATAAAACCGATAGGGAAGCCGAACGAACCGTGCCCATTCCTTTTTTGTCCGGACGGGTTTGATTTCGATGTTTGGCATGTCAGATGATTCCGAATTGTTTCCCTAACGTTGCGAAAATTTCGAGCACCTGGTCGAGCTCCTCATCCGTGTGCGTGGCCATGTAACTCGTTCGGATAATGGCTTCATGGGGCGGCACCGCCGGGCTGACGGATGGGTTGGCGAACACGTTGTTTTCAAACAACAGTTTCCAGAAGGCGAAGCAATCGTCGTCTTCGCCGATCTTGATGGGAATGATCGGGGTCTGGCTGTGGCCTGTGTCAAAACCGAGGCTGTCGTATCCTTCCTTCATTTTACGGGTGTTTTTCCAGAGCTGCTCCAGACGCTCCGGTTCGGATTCGATGATGTCGATGCAGGCCAGTACGGTGGCTACGGCCGAGGGCGGCATGCTGGCGCTGAAAATGAGCGCACGGGCATGGTGTTTGACGTAATGGATCACCAATTCGCTTGCCGCAATGAATCCGCCCAGGGACGCGAACGATTTGCTGAACGTTCCCATCACCATGTCCACTTCGCTCTCCAGGCCCCAGTGCTCGCCGGTTCCGCGGCCGTGTTTGCCCAGCACACCGATGGAATGCGCGTCATCGAGGTATACCCGGGCACCGTAATTCTTCGCCAGCTTTACCAGATCAGGCAAATTGACGATATCGCCCTCCATGCTGAACACGCCATCGGAAGCGATCAATTTCCCGACGTTCCGGTGCTTGTGCGCTTCCAGGACGCGTTCCAGTTCCTTCATGTCGTTGTGCTTGTACTTGACGGTCTTGCCGAAAGCCAGGCGGCATCCGTCCACGATGGAAGCATGGTCCGCACGGTCGGTAAAAATCAGATCGTCCTTGTCAACAATCGCCGTGATCGCCCCCTGGTTGGTCTGAAATCCGGTACTGAAGCAGAGTGCGGCTTCCTTGTTCATGAATCTGGCCAGGCGGTGCTCGAGTTCCTCATGGATGTCCAAGGTACCGTTCAGAAAGCGGGAACCCGTGCATCCGGATCCGTATTTCTTCGTGGCGTTGATCGCAGCCTCGATCACTTTTGGATGCCCGGTCAATCCAAGGTAATTGTTGGATCCGATCATAATCATTTTTTTCCCGTTGATCATCACTTCCGACCCAGGTCCGGATTGGATTGCCCGAAAATATGGATACATGCCAGCGGCAATGGCTTCCTTGGCTCTGGTAAACTTCTGGCATTTTTCGAATAAGTCCACAGTCGACTCCTTACGTTTAAATAAATTTATAAAAGTTAAATAAAGTCCGGCATTTTGTCAACATAAAACTGAAATATTATGGAGTGCTGGAAAGGCGCGGTCGTGTCGTCCTCCGATGGATCAGGCACGACCGGAATATCTGTCCGGATCGCGTCCGTCCAGTTCGTACCTGTTGTTCAGCAGCGGGGTGGTTTCCAAAGCTTCATCGGGCGCGTCGGTCCATTCCAGGATTTTTTTTGCCCAGTACATCCGCATGTATCCGTGCATTTTTCCGGTTCGGACCATTTCGGTCTGTGCGGCATTCCACAGAGGATCGTGCGAATCCGTTCCGGACGCACGGTATTTTCAGACATGGTTCCTCAGCATGAGTTCCACGGGATGCGGGTGCAGGAACCACTGTTTTTTGAGGTAGGCCTGGTCGAATTTGCGGATGTAATGGTTGAGCAGGGTGATGGGCACAATCAAGGGCAGGAAGTTATTGCGGTAGGCTTCCAGTATTTCCAGCACCTCCTGTTTTTCATCCGGCGACAGCAGTTTCTTGAAATACCCCAGGACGTGCTGGAGCACGTTGACGTTCTTTTTCACGGTTGCCGGCAGACGGAGCGTTGCCATCAATACGGCAAGGTAATCATGAAAAAGGGCGTTTAGAGGTTTTCGATGGGCATTCGCCGCACGGTTGCCGAGTTCGGCGAGCCCTCTGGTGCTGTGAGCCATGATTAAAAGCTTGTGGTCGGTATGAAATGCGACAAGTCCGTTCACGGTCCGATCCGTTGCATCGAATGTTTTCCAACGGCTGTAAACGAACACCCGTTCGATGAAATTTTCACGCAAGGCGGAATCGTTGAGTCGTCCCTCGTCTTCGACCGGCAACAGCGAAAAACGCCGCATGAAAGTTTCCGCAAACAACCCAACGCCGTTTTTTCTGGGGACTCCTCCGTTTTTTGAATACACCTTGACGGCGGTCATTCCGGAGCTTGGCGATCTGCTTTTGAACACGAACCCGCACAGATCCTGCGTTCCGAGCGCATCGCATTTTTGTTCGGCCCACCGGGTCATGCGGGCGGTGTGATCGATGCCGGTTTGGCATGTGACCAGGTGAACCGCACCATCCGCTTCCACGAGTCGCATGGCTTCCCGGGGCACGGGCAGTCCGCATTCCACTTCCGGGCAAACCGGGATCCATTCGATGAATCCGCCAAGCGTGTCCTTCAGGTAATGATCGAGCCGGTGGCCGCCATCGTATCGGACATTCTGTCCGAGAAGGCAAGCACTGATTCCAAGTTTGATTGCCATGGTGAAGTTTATTAGAACGTAAAAGTATAACCAATTTCGCCATCAAAGTCAAACCGATTCGGCCAAATTGAGGCATTTTTGGGACGGAAATTGTCTTGCGCTTTTATTCGATTTTTCGTATACTTAAACCATCCAAATCTATCCCAACATGCATGCGATGCAGAAAGCATTGGTGACAGGCGCAAACGGATTTATCGGAAGCCATCTGGTGGACCGGTTGGTTTCGGAAGGCGTTTCCGTCCGTTGCCTTGTTCGAAAAACAAGCCGGATGCAGTGGCTGACGCACCCGCACGTCGAATTGGCATTCGGCGAATTGCTGGACCAAGGTTCGCTTCAACAGGCGGTAACCGGTATCGATACGGTTTTTCATCTGGGGGGAAAGACGAAGGCTGCAACGCGCGAAGACTATTTTCAAGCCAATGCGACCGGTACGAAAAACCTCCTGCATGCCGTGATGCGCAACAGCCGGCGGTTGAAGCGTTTCGTTTATGTTTCATCGCAGGCCGCAGCAGGACCGGGGAGTGAGGAACGTCCGGTCCGGGAAACCGATCCTCCGCATCCCGTCACGCCGTACGGGCAAAGCAAGTTGGCGGGCGAGGCGGCTGTCATGGAATTTTCATCCGAGATGCCGGTGACTGTCATCCGTCCGCCTTCCGTGTTTGGCCCGAGAGACAAAGACCTGTTCAAGTTTTTTAAAATGATCCACCTCGGAATCCGCCCTCGGCTCGGATGGAAGCAGCGCTTTTTCAGTATCGTTTACATCGAAGACCTGGTGGAAGGACTCATGCATGCGGCAAGAAGCGAGAAAGCAATCGGTCAGATTTTTTTTGTGAACACCGAGGACAGGCTGTCGTGGCAGGACTTCGGCACGACCGTCGCGCGTGTTTTCGGGAAGACCTCGATTCCCCTGGTGGTTCCGGTAACTGCCTTCCTTGGATTCGTGGTCTTGAACGATTTTGTGTGCAACCTGACCGGTAAATCCACAATTCTCAACCGTTCCAAAATACCGGAATTTCTTCCGAGGTATTGGATTACCGATAGCACCAAAGCCAGGATCGAACTCGGTGTTGCCCCGAAACACGAACTGTCCGAATGCATTCGCAAGACGGTGGAATGGTATACAAACCGGGGATGGCTCTGACATGGTCGATCCCGTTCTCATCCTGTCCACGGCACCGTCCCCTGAAGCGGCGAGGCGCATCGCGAGATGCCTCGTGGAGGAAAAACTTGCAGCATGCGTCCAGATGATTCCGGGAATGCAATCCTTTTACATCTGGAAAGGCCAATTGTGCGACGAACCGGAATTCCTCTTGCTGATTAAAAGCCGGGCGGACTTGTTTGACCGCGTGGCCGACCGCGTCCGATCGCTCCACAGCTATGAGGTCCCCGAAATCGTTTCGTTGCGCATTGCAGAGGGTTCCAAGGAATACCTTGCCTGGATGGAAACGTCGCTCGTGAACCCCGTATCGGCAGAAGGATGAAGAATGAATCCATTGACCACCGACCGCTTGCGAAACCTGTTTGAGGGATTTCACCGGAAGACCTTGATGGTCATCGGCGATCTGATGCTGGACCAGTATTTCTGGGGCAACGTCTCTCGGATTTCGCCGGAAGCACCGGTTCCCGTGGTGGAGATCGAATCGGAATCCTATCGGTTTGGAGGGGCGGCCAACGTTTCCCACAACGTGTCCGCTCTCGGTGCTCGGGTGATTCCCGTCGGCGTGATCGGAGACGACAACAGCGGTTTGGCCCTCAAGCGTCTTCACGAGGAAAAGGGATTGCCCGTCCAGGGGTTGATTGTGGATCCGGAGCGTCCGACCACGGTCAAGACTCGGATCATCGCTCACGGCCAGCATGTGGTCAGGACGGACAGGGAAGTAAAAAAGGGTATCTCCAAGAAAATCCAGAATCGGATTCTGGATTTTTTTACATCCAGGCTGGATACGATCGACGGGCTTATCCTGGAGGATTACAACAAGGGGCTTCTGGTTCCTCATGTGATCGAATCGGTCATCGAGTTGTCCAACCGGAAAGGCGTTCCGGTATTCGTTGATCCCAAGGTCGATCATTTCATGCATTTCAAGCATGTGACGCTTTTTAAACCCAACCGAAAGGAGACCGCGGACATTCTCGGCATCCGGTTGGATTCCAATGAAGCGCTGGAACGGGCAGGCCAACGGCTGTTGGAAAAATTGGAATGCGACGGAGTGCTGATCACGCTCGGGGAAGAGGGCATGATGCTCATGGAGGCCGGGAAGCCGCTTTACAGGATTCCCACACGGGCGCAAAAAGTGCACGATGTCTCGGGCGCCGGCGATACGGTCATTGCGACGATGGCCGTTGCGGTGACGGGCGGTGCCAACCTGCGGGAAGGTGCCACCATCGCCAACCATGCCGCCGGAATCGTCTGCGGTGAAGTCGGTGTGGTGCCGGTGGACAGGGCCCGCCTGCTTGCCATGCTGATCGAAGAAAGCGGACCGGGATGAACGAAACACCTTCCGGTGCTTTGCGCATCGCCGTCTTCGACGTGGATCGCACGCTGGTTCGCGGAACATCCGCCGAAGTTCAGCTGGTTCGCTTTCTGCGGCGCAAGCGTCTGTTCCCATCCGCGAACTTGTTCCGGGCTGTATTCTGGATTCCCCGACTGATTCCCGGGGGAATCAAGGAAGCCTTCCTTCGCAACAAGTTTTACCTGTACGGTCTCGATGCCCGGTTCGTCCGTTCGCTTTTGCCCGAGTTTTTCGAGCGCCAGTTGAAACCTCTGCTATCCCCAAAAATGGTTTCAAGCCTGAACCGTTTCAAATCAGAGGGATTTACCGTCTTGCTGATATCGGGTACGCTGGATTTTGTTCTGGATTTTCTGATTCAGACCCTGGACGCAGATGGAGGTGTGGGAACGCATGTCGAAATCCGGGACGGCAAATTTACAGGCAGGGTGTACGGGGTGTATCCATTTTCCCGTGACAAAGTGACCGCGCTCGTGCAGGTTCTGGACGGGAGATGCGTGGATTGGAAAGCGTCGTATGGTTTTGCCGACAGCTGGGCCGATGTGCGTTTCCTGTCCCTGTTCGGACATCCCGTCGCGGTGAATCCCGACTGGGTACTCAGACGGAAGGCGCTCCGGCAGGGATGGGTTGTTGAATACGATTCCCCCAAACAAGGATTCAGGAGGTGATGATGATCCCCTATGTCATTTTGATACTTCTCATGTCACTGATTCTGGCCGTGCTGATTTTGAAACCCGAACTCGGTATGCAGTTCAAGGCGTTTACGGAAAAATTCGCCTTTGATGCGGAATGGAAACCGTCCAAGGGGACGCGTTGGAGATTCGTCACGGTAGGGATTTTTGTTGAAGCCGTTTTCCTGTTTATCCTGATTATCGCGCTGATCAAGAAATAAAAATGGACAGACCCGACGGCTAAACGCCGCCCGGCCTGTCCTTGGGAGGGAGAGAGATTTCTAATAATAAAACGAAGCTCTCTCCAATTTGGTTCCAATTTTTAAAAATTTTTATGAAAAACAGCTTTAAAATTATCTTTTCTGTATCCCTAATATTTTCATGTGATTGCACCCATGCGCAACAATATAAAACCGCCAAAGAGCCTCTTTGGATTGGGTTGGGAACGGTTTTTTTTTCCATCGGAACGGTTTATTACCAACGGGTTCCTTTTCCCGAATCCAGCCAACTGAAACCCGAACGGGTCTTTTCCTTGGACCGATTTGCGCTTCGTTTGCACGAACGGGGGACAGGTCCGGTTAGCAACGTGACTCTCGCCGGCAGTTTTTGCCTCCCTCTTTACTCGATTTCAAGGATGAAATCGGCGAAGAACCGTCAAAGCGGATTGATCCTGCTTCTTGAATCGCATCTCTTTTCGCAAGGTATGGCGATGCTATGCAAAGGCATTTTCCAACGGCCAAGGCCTTATGCGTACGGCATGTCCATTCCTGCAACGAATCGGATGAAACGAGACGCTTTCCGATCTTTCTTCTCCGGTCATGCAGCAGCCTCCTTCACCAATGCCATGCTGGCAGGATGCATGGTCAACGCATTCCATCCGCCTTCGGAACAAACGAATTGGATTTGGGCTGGAGGATTTGCCCTGGCGACGGCCACCGGGACATTCCGCGTCCTCTCGGGGAACCATTTCCCGACCGATGTGGCCGTTGGAGCGGCTGTCGGTTGTCTGGCCGGTTATCTGATCCATGCTTCCCATCGCTGATTCCCATGAACGGCAATTCCATCCTTTCCGCAAAAATCCAATCGATAAACGGCGTTGAGCTGTCGATGGAAACACGACCGGAGAACGTTTCTCTGGACGATTTTTTTATAGACGGCGGAATCGTTGTCGTTCAATTTCAGGTCCACGAACGAACGGTGCTGCTCGCGACTTCGCCGTTCCAGATGACGACAGATTATCGCATCACGGTCCACGGCGCGGGCGAAAAAGACTTGATGCCGGACGGTGTACTCGATTCGTTCGTATCCGAAAAACCGCTTGGGTGCCGCCTGGAGCATTCGAACACCGTTTTCCGGCTCTTTGCTCCCAGAGCGACGCAGGTTCATCTGGTGCTTTTCGAAAAACACGACGACCGTTCGGGAATGGAATATCCCATGACCAAGGGTCGGGACGGAGTCTGGGATATGGTCATGGAAAGGACATTGAATCAACACTATTACGGATACCGGATTTGGGGGGCACCGCACCGCACCGAACTGTTCAATCCCGACTGGATCGTTGCCGATCCGTATTCGTCCGCCGTGGTTACGCAGAACCATTACCTGCATCCGGCGAAAACCCTGATTTTGCCGCCGTCGATATTTGATTGGGAAGGCGATGCGTGGATCTGCCCCGATCTCGAGGACCTGACGGTTTACGAAATGCATATCCGCGACATGACCGTTCATCCCAGTTCCGGGGTGCAGCGCGAGAAAGCGGGCACCTACCTCGGCTTGACCGAGACGGGCAAAACCGGAGGAATCGATTACCTCCGTTCACTCGGCATCAATGCCGTGGAACTGATGCCGGCCCAGGAATTCGGGAACCTCGAAATCGATTACCGCAATCCGTCGCTTCCCGTTTACAATGATTGGAATCCGTACGCCCGGAACCATTGGGGATACATGACCAGCTATTTTTTTGCTCCGGAATCCTATTACGCCACCGGAGGAAACCTGATTCCCGGCCAATACTGCGGATCGGACGGAAGACAGGTCCGAGAATTCAAAGAGATGGTGAAAGCGTTTCATCGTGCCGGCATCTCGGTCATCATGGACGTCGTTTACAACCATGTGTCGCATTACGATTTCAATTCTTTCAAGGCGATCGATAAAAAATACTACTTCCGGTTGGATGGAAATCAGGAATTCCAAAAAACCAGCGGCTGCGGGAACGATTTCAGGACGGAAAGACCCATGGTCCGCCGTCTCATCACCGAAAGCGTCCTGCATTGGATGCAGGAATACCATGTGGATGGATTCCGATTCGACCTGGCCACCCTGATCGACAGTCAGACGCTGGATGCCGTTTCACAGAAGGCACGCGAGGTCAATCCCAGGGTTATTCTCATCGCCGAACCTTGGGGAGGCGGAACGTACGGTCAGGCACCGTTTTCCAGGAGGGGTTGGGGATCTTGGAACGACCGTTTTCGCAACGGGGTAAAAGGCCAGAATCCACACGGCGGATTGGGATTTGTATTTGGACAGTGGTGGGGGGACAACTCCCCCCGGAGCATGCGGCATTTCATCCTGGGCACGCCTGAGGGGGAGGGTGGTCCTTTCGCGAAGGCCGGGCATTCGGTCAACTACCTGGAATCCCACGACGATTACACGTTCGGCGATTTTGTCCGCATCGGCTCCGTCCGGGTGCGGGAAGGCCATGCCGTCACCGATCTCCTCGCCAATGCCAGGTTGACGGATGCCGAGTTGAACATCCACAAACTGGGGGCATTGTTTCTGCTGACCAGCCGGGGTGCGACCATGCTCCACGAAGGCCAGGAATTTGCCCGAAGCAAGGCAATTGCCAAAACAGACATTTTTGATTCCATGGTCGGAATGCTTGATCCGAACAGCTACAACAAGGACAATGAGACCAACTGGATCAATTACACACATGCCGACATGAATTCGGACCTGCTGGAGTATTACCGTGGCCTGATTTCCCTTCGGAAGCGGTTTTCTGTTTTCCGCCGCGCTGCTTCCAAAAACATCCGTTTTCTCGATTGCGTCAATCCATTCGGAGTGGGCTATGTGATGCATGCCGAAGGAGTGGACTCCGACGAGCGACTCGCGGTGTTGATGAACGGACACCCGATCCTGGAAGCGGAATTCCAGCTGCCGGACGGGCACTGGCATGTCCTGGCCGACCGCCATCGATCCGCAACCGTCGCGTTGCGCCCGCTCCCAGAGCCCCTGGCCGTCGTTCCGCCTACATCGGGAATGGTCCTCTATACACCGGCCGAATCCGTATCGACCGTTCAATAAAGGGATTGATTTCGTCTGAAAAATTTCTTATACTTCATTCCAAGATGCAAGCCCATGAGTTGGTCGAATCGCTTTCCCTTGATTCCTTCACCGCCTTTGACGTGGAGACGACCGGTCTTGATTCCGAAAAGGACGAGATCATCGAAATCGGAATGGTCTGGCTTAAATCCGGACAAGTCGCCGAGAGCTACCAGAGTCTGTTCAAACCCTCGGCCCCCGTCCCGCCCCAGATCACCAAACTGACCGGCATCCGCGATGCGGATTGTGAACAACAACCTCCGATCTCGCAGAAGCTTCCCGAAATCCTGGATTTTTTAAACGGCCGATGGATTGTTGCGCATCACGCGGATTTCGATTACCGATTCTTGTCCCGGGCGGTGCAACGGTTCAATCCCGATTTGACCGGTCCATCGTATTCCAAAGTGATCGACACGCTCGAACTGTGCCGCATCCTGCTTCCGTACTTGTCCAATCACCGTCTGGATACGCTCACGGATACATTCGGAATCCCATTCCCGACCAGGCACCGCGCGCTCGCGGATGCGGAAGCCGCCGGGCGACTGTTTGACAAACTCGTTCCCCTGATTCTGGAATTGGACATCGATGCAATTCGAACCATCAACCGTATCTTGAACGGAGCCTCTGACGGGCTCCGTTTGTTTTTTGGCCAGATGGAGGTGCTGAAGACCAAGAGCCGGTTGCCGCACAGGAATCCGATTCAAACCGGTCCGCCCAATATACTCGGCAGGAAATCGGCGGCCGTTCCGTCCGAAGACGTCCAGCGGGTTCCTCTTGCGGAGGTCACGGACTTTTTTGCAGCAGGCGGAATTCTATCGGGTGCCCTGTCGAAATACGAACCCAGAAAACCCCAGATGGACATGGCCAAATGGGTCACAAGGGCGCTGAATGAGGACGCATTCCTTGTGGCCGAGGCCGGAACCGGAGTCGGGAAAACCCTGGCCTACCTGATCCCGACGCTTTTCTGGGTAATCCGGAATCCTGGACAGAAATCCGTGGTTTCCACCCATACCAGGACGCTGCAGGACCAGCTGTTTTACAAGGATCTTCCGCTGCTCGAAAAATGCTTCCCGGACTCTTTTTCCGCTGTTTTGCTCAAAGGAAGATCCAATTACCTGTGCCTTGCGCGGTGGGAAAACCTGCTGCGTCATTCGGACGAGCGCCTTATCCTGGAACAGCGGCGGAAATTGCTGCCCCTGGTGGTCTGGATGTCCAGCACCCGGACGGGCGATATCGAAGAGAATTCCGGTTTTTCCAGGGAATCCAATGAAGACATATGGTCCCAGATCAACTGTGAAACCCGGCACTGTCGCAACCGGGAATGCCCGCATGAAACCAGGTGTTTTCTACAGAACGTTCGGAAGGCCTCGCGTTCCGCGGATATCGTGGTCGTCAACCATTCGCTTCTGTTTTCAACCCTGAGCGGATTCCAGTCCATGCTGGGCGAGTACAAAACGCTGATCGTGGACGAAGCCCACCAGATCGAGAAGACCGCTTCCCAGTACCTTGGGATCAAGCTTGGTGCCAAAGGATTCAGCGAAACAGGACACTGGATTTACCACGCCAAACCCGTGGAAGGTGGTTTGCTGGTTTCCATGGCCAACACGATGAAGTCGGCGCGCATCGACCGAAGCGTGCGCATTCAGACGGGGCAGGCCATCCATCGGCTGAAATCGCTTGCCCTGGAACTCCATCAGGCTGCGGATGCCCTGTTCAAGAGCCTGGACAGGCAATTTTTCCAGGTGGATCAGGAAAAACCGGATCGGTGGAAAGTCCGCATTCGGGACAACGGGGAACTGCTTCGTGTCGCCGCGCCCGAAATGACCCGGCTCGACGAAACGCTCGTCCAGTCCAAACAGGAATGGACGGGATTTATGGATTCTTTCGGGCGCGGAATGTTCAGCGACGGCCATGAGAATCCGGAAACGTCCCGGGAAATGGAATCCGTTTTGGAGAAGCTGGGCGGACTGCACCAGAACCTCCAATCGTTCCTTCATCCGGACTGCGCCAACCATGCGGTTTGGGTCGAATGTGCGGAACGGGGTTCCGGCCGGGAAATCACCCTGTGCTCCGTTCCCATCGACGTTGGAGACCTGCTGGCCCAGTGCCTGTATCCCCGGATCCAGCGGGGTATCTTCACCTCGGCCACTCTGGCCGTTGGCGAACGGTTCGACCATGTGATCCATCGTTGGGGTTTGAACCGCGTGGAGCCCGATCGCATGCTCACCCGTATTTTCGGTTCCCCCTTCGACTATGGGGAACAGGTTCTGTTTTTGATACCCACCTTTCTTTCGAATCCCAAGGAAGAAGGATTTGCAAAGGAATTGTCGGATCTGTTGTCCCGCGTGATGGTTTCCCATCCGAAGGGCACACTGGTGCTTTTCACATCCCATGGCATGCTGAAGCAGGTCTACCATTCGGTCCAGCCCGCGCTCGACGAAAAGGGCATCCGGATGCTGGGACAGGGCATCGATGGCTCCCGGACTTCTATTTTACGGATGTTCCAGCAGGATGTACGATCGGTCCTGTTCGGCACCAGCAGTTTCTGGGAGGGCGTGGATGTGCCAGGCCAGGCACTTGAACTCCTGATCATCACGCGGATCCCTTTCGATGTTCCCACGGAACCGCTGATCGAAGCCAGGATGGAGCGGATCCAGCAGGAGAAAGGCAGTTCATTTTTCCACTATGCGGTCCCGGAGGCCATTGTTCGTTTCCGGCAGGGATTCGGTCGTCTGATTCGAACGTGCGAAGATCGGGGGGTAATCCTGATGACCGATCACCGTATGGTTCAGACGGCATACGGTTCCCTGTTCCTGAATTCGCTTCCGGTGGAAGCGAAATTGTGTAAAAGCGAGACCGAACTGTTGTCACATTTGGATCAATGGTTTTCATCTTAAATACCGAGAGGCATTATGGATAATAAAATTGTGATGGAAGGATTGACGTTTGATGACGTGCTGTTGATTCCCGCCCGGTCGAAAGTATTGCCGAAGGATGTGGATTTGAGCACCCGGTTGTCCAAGCACATCCGGATCAATTTGCCGATCGTATCGGCGGCCATGGATACGGTCACTCAATCCAGGCTGGCCATTGCGATCGCGCGCGAGGGAGGCGTCGGGATCATTCATAAAAATCTGACGGTTCACCAGCAGGCCTCCGAAGTGGACAAGGTGAAACGGTCCGAAAGCGGAATGATCTTTGATCCCCTGTCCCTTCCCCCGGACAAGACCATCCGTGACGCGTTGCATTTGATGCACACGTACCACATTTCGGGGATTCCCATCGTTCAGGGTGAGAAATTGGTAGGCATTCTGACCAACCGGGACATCCGTTTTGAAACGGACCTGAAGCAGCCGATCCACAAGGTCATGACCAAGGACAATCTGGTGACCGCTCCACTGGGGACCACACTCGAAGAGGCGGAAAAAATCCTTCAGAAACACCGGATTGAAAAACTCCCGATTCTTGACGACCAGGGACGCATCAAGGGCTTGATCACGGTGAAAGACATCCAGAAGCGCAAGGCATTCCCCCTCGCTGCAAAGGATGGCAAGGGAAGGCTTTTGGCCGGAGCGGCTGCGGGGGTTTCCAAGGATACGATCAAGCGCATCGAGGCACTGCGCGCTGCCGATGTGGACCTTGTCTGCGTGGACACTGCACACGGGCATTCGGAAAATGTACTGAAGACAATCCGGGAAGTCAGGATGGCATTCCCCGATCTGGAACTGATCGGTGGAAACGTCGCCACCGCGGAAGGCGCACAAGCCCTGATTGATGCAGGTGTTGATGCGGTGAAAGTCGGGATCGGCCCCGGATCCATTTGCACGACGCGCGTGGTGGCCGGGGTCGGTGTCCCCCAGCTTTCCGCGGTGCTGGAATGCGCGGCCGTATGCCGGAAAGCCGGAATTCCCCTGATTTCCGACGGCGGCATCCGGTATTCCGGAGACGTCGCCAAAGCCCTGGCCGCCGGAGCCGACACCATCATGATCGGATCGCTTTTTGCCGGCGTGGAGGAAAGTCCGGGCGAAATGGTGCTTCTGGAAGGGAGAAGCTACAAGGTATACCGCGGGATGGGGTCCATTGGGGCCATGGCAGACGGAAGCGCCGATCGGTATTTTCAAGACGAAAACGAGACTTCAAAATACGTTCCGGAGGGAATCGAGGGAAGAGTGACGTACAAAGGCAGGCTAAGCGATGTGGTCTATCAACTGGCCGGAGGAATCCGTTCAAGCATGGGATACTGCGGCGTCCGGACCATTCAGGAAATGCAACTCAACACGCGGTTCGTCAAAATCACCGAGGCCGGAATCAAGGAAAGCCATCCGCACGACGTGACCATTACCAAAGAATCGCCGAATTACCAGACGGAAAGGAGATAAGAAAAAAGAAACCGAGATCGTTCGAACCCAAGGAATTAGGGGGATTTACCCTGGATCGACGCTCCCGGTTTCCTCAGAAATCCGTGATACGATGCCTATTTCATCGCATTCACAAAATGCGTCAGTTTGGATTTTAGATTGGCGGCTTTGTTCTTGTGAATGATCCGTTTGGCTGCCAATTGGTCCAGCAAAGGAACAACCTGCTTCATTTCTTGTGCGGCAGCTTCTTTGGTAGCAGCCGTTCGGACTTTTTTAATTGCTGTTTTCATGCTGGAGCGCTGAATCGTGTTTCTCAATTGCCTTTTTTGGTTCTGCCGGTCGCGTTTTTCGGCCGATTTGTGCTTTTGCATAATTTCCTCAACTTGTCATGGATAAAAAGCGTGATAATATACAAAAAATGAGAATGGTTGTCAAGGTTTAAATATGGACTGGTTTTTTATCATCGCGGGCGGTCTTCTCGCGCTTTTCCTGGTGATTGTCCTGGGCAAATATTCCTTGACCGGCGAAATTGAAAAGGGGGAGGATCGCGTGTCGTACCTGTTGAACGTCCAATCCCGCTGCCGTCTGCTCGGGATCGAATGGATCCAATCGACTGCCTGCAATCGGTTTCATTTAATCCTGTTCGGCCGAAAAATCCGGGGATTTCGGATGAAGACGGATCCATCCCGCCGCACGCTTCGTTCCCGACCCGGTTCCGGAAGCATGCGGTTTCGACCGTCTGCGGAATCCATCCGCCGGCTGCTCTTCCGAATCATCCGTCTTGTTCGACGTTTTGGCCTGGATGGAATGTCCGTTTCCGGAACGGCCGGATTGGGCGATCCGGCGACCACGGGCATGGCCTTCGGCATGCTGCAATCCTTTCGATTCACCATTCCAGAAAAAGTCGTTCTGGACGTGGAACCCGATTTTGCCAGGAGGTGTTTCGAAGGAAAAGGCACCGTTCAAATGCATTTTTGTCTGATAACCGTTTTGGTTTTTCTTTTCCGTCTGGGATGGGATTGTCTTCGAATCCGCAAATCCTCCAATCCCGGGAGGATTCGGACCGATTTTGCATAAAGTCCGAACCCATCCTCCAGGAACCGTGAAACAAACGGACCGGTAACGAGATTGGGATGCCGGCAAAGCCCACGATGCATAATACGATGCACAATAGTAAGGAGAACCGCGACATGATTGATGCACTGGTGAAAACCGTTCTTTCCGAGTTGAAACAGATCAGCAGGACCGAAACCGTAATCGGGGAACCCATCCGTTCGGAAGGGGTGACCCTGGTCCCGGTTTCCCGAATTTCCATCGGCTTTGGAATCGGAGGCGGGAAGGGAGAGGGGAAAAACAGGGAAGGAGAAGGAACCGGCGGAGGGATTTCAATCGAGCCGGTTGCTTTCATTGTCCTCCGTGATGGAAAAGTCGAGGTTCTGCCCGTCAAGAAAGACGGCATCGGCTGGGGCCAGATCGCGGAATTGGTTCCCCAGGCACTGGATAAAATCAAGGACCTGGCCGGGAAAAAATCACGGAAAACAACCGATACGGGAAAAGGGAAAAAATGAGATCGAAAAAACAATCCGTGCAGGAGGAGCTGTTCGGGTTATCCGAGACGGAGAACGCCAGGCAGCAGATCCGGGAATTGGATCGCCTGATCTCCAAAGCCGTGAAGCAGAAGGAATACGCCAAAGCGAAGGATTTGACCGAAAGACAGGAAATGCTGTTGCAGCATTTGGTGGAAAAAAAGGATTGACAGGTATCCATGGTCCCGATCACCGTTACCCTGCAGAAGGAAAAAGGATTTGAGGATCTGCCTCTGCCGCGCCGCCAGACTTCCGGGGCTTCCGGATACGACCTGTGCGCCGCAATTGAACAATCCATGACCATTCCTCCGGGTGAAGTCCGTCTTGTTTCCGCGGGGTTCCGGATGGCCATACCCGAAGGTTTTGAGGCCCAGATCAGGCCGCGCAGCGGTCTGGCGCTGAATTCCGGCATCGGTGTGCTGAATTCCCCCGGAACGATCGATCCCGATTATCGTGGAGTCGTCGGTGTGGTGATGATGAATTTCGGGAAGCGTCCGTTTGTGATCAACCGCGGAGACCGCATTGCGCAGATGGTCTTTTTAAAAACCACCAAGGTCGATTTTGTGGAGACGGAACAGCTCGAATCCAGCCAGCGGGGACAGGGGGGATTCGGGTCCACCGGAACGGAAACGGATGAATAAGTCCGTGACACCGGGGTTCGGTCTTCACTGCTCCTACGAATTTGAGCCTTTGATATATCTCCTTTTCATTTCGAGTTTTTAAAAAATCTAATCAGGCAGTCAAAAGCCCGTTTCAAATTGGATACATCAGGAAAATTTTCTTTGGCGGGCCTTTAGCTGCTCTGACGGGTTCAACCTCTCTCTGCTTGCAGTTTCCATAATCCGAGTTCCTTACGATACCCCGCTGATTGCGGCGGAGTAGTTCATTTTTATATTGACCAATCGTGGTGAATTGAATGATTTTACTTGACAAATAAAATTGTTTTGATTATTTTCCGTTAAGGATTACGGTAACGATTACGGTATTGTTTACGGTAATGGTTACGGTAACCTTTACGTAATTATATAAATCATTGTTATTATTAATTTTTATAAAAATAGGAGTATTTCTACTATGCTGGTAACCATGAAAGACATTGCCAGGGCTGCAGGCGTATCCATAGTTACTGTTTCAAGAGCTTTTAATGATAAGCCGGATATCGACATAAAAACCAAAAAACGAATAATGGATTTGGCGCGTGAGATGAATTATTGGCCAAATATTCTAGCAAAAAGTTTACGGGATAAGAAGACAAAGAGTATTGGTATCGTCATTCCAGACATGAGCGATCCTTTTTATGCGGAATTTTTACACGGGTGCAGCAACACGACACGGGAATTGGGTTATCAGATAATACTTTCCGTTCTCTCTCAAAGAGGTTGCGATGTTGAAGAAGAATTGGAAGCCATACGCACGCTGATCGGTAAACGGGTAGATGGTTTATTGTTACAACCTGAGCATGAAGATAAACAATATCTTGATGCCTTGAAAGTAAGCCCCATTCCATTCGTGCTCTGGAACCGTCAACCGGAGGGATTGGAGTGCAGCTTTGTCACGAACGACCATGCATTTGGTTCAAAGCTGGCGACGAAACACCT
>Ga0315277_10001846_pt1 | contig 29970 bp, 33 predicted proteins | sample YL17G05_15_MG_FD_203695 | JGI IMG/M metagenome (GOLD analysis project Ga0315277, IMG submission 203695) | Sediment microbial communities from Yellowstone Lake, YNP, Wyoming, USA - YL17G05_15 | ecosystem: Environmental > Aquatic > Freshwater > Lake > Sediment | place: USA: Wyoming | collected...
AGGTATTCGAGCGGGAGGAGGTCCGGGAACGAGCGAAACAGATGGTAGGGGAGATCTGTGAGGCGTACGAGATAGAGATAGCCGAGATGGAACTGATGGAAGATCATATTCACCTGCTCGTATCGTTCGTGCCGTCGCGATCGATCGGGGAAGTGGTAAGAATCATAAAGAGCCTGAGCGGGCGGGGGCTGTTTCGCGAGTTCCCGGGGCTCAAGAAAAAACTATGGGGCGGGGAGCTGTGGGAGGACGGTTATTTTGCCAGGACGGTCGGAGACCGGATGACGAGTGAAGTGATCCGGAGATACATAGTGAGTCACCGGGATCTGGAGCACGGGCCTGCGCAGCTGGCTTTGAAGCTGCGCTCTTGAATGCCCCGCGGCTTGCCGCGGGGATCTTTACGTGTGCCCGGCATGGGCATCGACTTGGGGGTTCAAGTCCCCTGCAGGTCCACATGGCGGAAACTGCTAGCCGAACGGCAAGGGCGTCCACCGCGAGGTGGGGTCTGAAGGAAGCCGCAGGCAAAGCCACGATCCGAGGAACACGAACCGCAAAGAAGGCCGGAGGACGACGGTGAGTTCCCGTAGCAGAACAAAACCGGTAGCCATGACGCTGTTTTCCGGTAAATGCGGCGGATGTGGGGCGGAGGCCGATGTTCTTACCCGGGGAGATCTGCCGCCCTGTCCGAAAGGGACTACGGATTCCGTAAGGAAGCCGGAAGGGGCGGCAGAAGTCAGCAAAGGCCATAGTAGGACCGCGGGCCGGTCCGAAGGGCCGAACGAATCGACAAAGGGCCGGCCTGCCGGCTTCGTCGTCGTGGGGGCGCAGCAACTCCCCCTATGGGACCGACTCCCCGGCTCAGAGAGTTCGGGGGCTACGGTGCGCCAAGCGACGGCGGCAGAGACGGGACCCGACCCCGCCGCAACGATCGTGATGGAGGAGGTGGTCCGCAAAGAGAACATCGTTCTTTACCGAACGGGGACTCTTGACTCTCTCCGGATACGGAAGTTGAACGGTCAAATCGGTTCGAACCGCCGGATACGGACCCGTATGTCCGGTGGTGTGGGAGGGCGGCGGCCGCGAGGCCGCCCCCTATCCCTATTCTTCCCGCTCGCCGCGCATCGTGTTGAAAAAGGTAAACATGGAACGCCTTGATATCACAGACTCGTAAGTCTTTGGCCGGCGCCCGTTACGGCGGCGCATCTGAAACGGGCGTGTTTTTGCCGGATTTTGGCGGTCCCGAGCGCCTCATCCCAATGCCCTGCGGCCGATCGGCATCCCTGGCAAGACTCGTTTCACGACGCGGTTGATACGGCTTGACTCGATATGGGCATATGCTCACAATATTCTTCCTACGCGTCGAGAGCACTCCTCATGTCGCGACCGAGATGTTGCCGAAAGATCACCGGACGGCCAGCCGCATGGCGATCTCGCGCCTGACGTTCGGTCGAATCATTGAATCGGAGTACCGCAATATCGCCCAGGCCAGGACTTCATGACCACGATCCGAGACGAGCTCCGCGAATCTCCCGACCGGGAACGAGTCGCCGATCCGTATGTCCGGAAATGCTCCGAAGTCCTCGGCACGGATATCGTTCCGGGCTCCTGGACGCCGGAAGAGGAAGCCAAAGCGTCCGGGCTCGATAAGCTCTTTGGATCCGCAGAGTGGCTCGAGCAGAAGGGCTCGCTCCGGCGTTAAGGGAAACCGTCATGGATCTCATCAAAAATGAAGTCGCCGTCATGTTTTCGGGCGGTATCGATTCGCTGCTGGCCGCCGTCCTGCTCCAGCAAACCTTCGATAAGGTCCATCTCATCACATTCGACACGGGCTACCTCGAGTTTGGCGTAAAGAATAACATCCCCAATGTCGAGCGCCTCAAGGCTCAATTCGGTGAGGATCGCATCCGCCACGAGATCATCGGCATAAAGAATCTGGTTAAGCGCATCGGCGGTATGAACACCCGCGGGGACCGAAAGAAATATAACCTGGAAACACGCTGGTGCGTTCGATGCCGGCTGGGCATGAACACGGGCGGCTTGATCTATGCGCTTGAGCATAATCTGGTCGGTTACGCCGACGGCTCCAACCGCGAACAGATCCCTTCCGAAGTCAACCTGACGGGAACCGCCGAAAACTACCCCAGCATCGTCGACCGCAACAAGAAGTTCGCCGCTGATTACGCCGTCCAGTTTTTGACGCCCACGTACGAGTTCGGAAGCCGCGAGGAACGTCGCCGAAAGCTCGACGAACTGGGTTTCGAGATCGATTTTTTAAGCCGGGACTACGGCAAAAAGCTGTCGGGATTCGCAAACAAGGGCGCCGCGAAGAGGTCCCAGCCGATATGTGTTTCGGGGTGGATCATCCATTGGAAGCGCAATTTGTTTGGGAAAGAAGTCGAGCAAAATGAGGAGATGACCGTGGATTTTGTTGCCACAAGACAAGCCGGAGTCGTTCGCGACGTCATCCGAGATTACTTCGCCAAGAAGGGATTGGATATTGAACAGATGGTCAAAGCCCGCCAGGCCGACCCCCTCGGCCGGATCTGTGCCCGCCGGCTATAAGGTGCTTCGCCTGGAGGGTGATGGTCTTATCTCACGACTGAGGCTATAACAGCTGGGGCGGCCGTTTGGCTTTGAGGAGCTCGGCGGTGGCGTCCCGAACGGCCTGCATGTCGAACCCGTAGATCTGCCGGAGTTTTCCCAGCGTTTCGTCTTGGGATACGCCTTCAGGCAGCCCGATCTTTGCCGCCAGGTCATCGGCCGAGATCCCTTTGTTCTGTTCGATTTCCCGGAGCGTCATGCGTCCGGTGACAACGGCTTCTGCGGACGGCGCTTCCATCCGGCCGGCCATATTCTTGTCGCCGTGAACGTCCGGTTCAACCGCGGCTTCTCCCCTCCGATCAGGGGTTCCGACCGGCGCTTCCGGCCGAGCTTCAGCTCCGGATCGACTCGACGGCCCACGCGTCTGGCGATCGCTCGCCGCGCCTCTCTGTCCCTGGCCGAATTCGGCGTAGGCGGCGTCATTTTTCGACGAGACGGCCCAGAAGACGAGCGGGACGATGACCGCCGCCAGAACTGTCAGTTCCAGAGCCGTCTTCCAAATCCTGCCGAAGAGACCTTTGGCCTTACCCTTGATCCAGCCCCAAGCGAGGACGATATGGATGATGAGAAGCGCCGTGAAGGTGAGGGAAAGCCAGAGGTGAATATGCCCCCATTGGTGCCGGTGGACTCCCAGGAAATATTTGGATTGACCGGGCCCAAGGCTTCCTTCCGGGATGACGAAACCCAGCAAAACGCCGATGACGACGATCCCTACAGTGCAGAGGAACAGGGGCGTGTCGATGAGGTATTTCCAGTCCGTCCGATTGAATTTCATGATTCGGCCTCTCTTGGAACCGCACATCAAGCTTTGTCCAAGGCTTGAGCGAGGTCCTGCCGCAGGTCCTCGATGCCCTCGCAGCCGACCGACAGTCGGATCAAATCATCGGTGATTCCGGCTTCTTCTCTTTCTTTTTTGGGAACTCCCGCGTGGGTCATCGACGCCGGACACTGGATGAGGCTCTCGATTCCGCCGAGCGAGACGGCCAATGTGCACAACCGGACGGCGTTGATCATCCTCCGGCCGGCGTCAAGGCCTCCCTTGAGACCAAACGAGATCAAGGAGCCCGGGCCGCGCATTTGGTTATTCGAAAGGGCATGTTGGGGATGACTCGGCAATCCGGGGTAACGGACCCAGGCGACCTTGGGATGACGTTCAAGGTCCGGAGCGAGTTTGGCGGCGTTGTCCTGGGCTTTTTCGACACGGAGAGCCAAGGTTTTTATCCCGCGCAGAACGAGCCAAGCCTGATGCGGATCCATCGTCCCGCCCATAAGCGTCAAGACTTTCCGCAACCGCGCCAACACGTTATCTTCCCGGGCGACGATGATCCCTCCGACGACATCACTGTGACCGTTGAGGAATTTCGTCAGGCTGTGGAAAACAACGTCGGCTCCAAGGCCAAGGGGGTTTTGGAGAATCGGGCTGGCAAACGTGTTGTCCACGGCCAGGAGGATTCCCCTCGCTTTGGTCAGCTCGGCGCAGGCCCTCAAGTCCGTCAGCATCATCGTCGGATTAGCGGGCGTCTCGATGAATAAAAGCTTCGTTGATAGCCGCAGGGCCTTTTCGACCGCTTCGAGGTCCGATGTGTCGACGAAATCGGCCTCCACGCCGAACCTTCGATATTCTTTTTCCAGGACGGTCCGGGAGGGACCGTATACAGAAGCCGTGCTGACGACATGTGCTCCCTTCTCCAGGAAGGCCGTATAGATGGTCGTCACAGCCGCCATGCCCGAGGCCGTTCCCAGGCCGCCACAACCGCTTTCCAAGGCGGCCACGCAGTCCTCCAAGGCCTTCGTCGTCGGGTTGCCGATCCGAGTGTAGATGAAGCCTTTCTCTTCGCCGGCGAAAAGGGCCGCGCCGTGTTCGGCCGAGCGAAAGGCAAAGGTCGAAGATTGATAGATGGGCATGGATACGCCGCCGTAGAGAGGATCCGGTCCGTGGCCGCCGTGGATGACGCGGGTCGCGATGTCCATTCTGTCTGCCTTATTCAATTCAGATTCTCCCTGCGACTCAATTGTAAGCTTCCATGATCTCGCGGCTCTCTCGGATGAGATCGGCGGCCAGTTCATCCATTCCCGCATCTTTCCAGAAGGGAAGCTCCTGGTGCGTTTTCAGGTACTTGAGCGGGATAGGATGCGTTCCGACGATGACGGGGAGGCCGTATTTCTTTTCGATGAATTCCTTGAATTGCCTGAGATACGGGCAGGGCGGATAGCCGACGACGAAACCCGTGGCGAGATGGATGGCCTCCGCGCCGTTCTTTTTCATTTCCTCGGGGACATATTCGATGTTCCCCCCCGGACAGCCGCCGCAGGTGGAAAATCCGACCACTTCCAGGGGTTGATCCTTAGGATACCTGGCGAAGGCTCCCTCTCGCTCCCGGACGGAGCGAAAGCACTTTCCGCCCCCGCAGGTGTTATATCTCCCGCAGATGATGATGCCGATTTTGGCCATGATTCCTCCTCGCCTTCAATGATCGCACACATTTTCGCCGGACTGGAGCGTTCCGGCAAGATAATCCTCGACCAGTCGCTCGGGCGTCTCCGCCGGAGCGCCCACCACGACCTCGATGCCGCTCTCGTCGAACAATCCCTGGGCTCGCTGTCCCATGCCCCCGGCGATGATCACGTTCGCTCCGTGTTCGGCCAGCCAGGCCGGCAGGAGGCCGGGCTGATGGGGTGGCGCCACGACGTCTTCCCGCTTCAGGATCCGCTTTTGCGCGGGATCCGTGTCGATGAGAGCGAACCGCTCGCAGTGTCCGAAATGCATCGCCAGTCGTCCGTCCGCCAATGGAATCGCGATTTTCATATGGATCTCCTCCTTATTAAGGGACCTGCTTGGGATGAGACGGCGTCGCCTTGGGCGAGGCCGTGTCTCTATTTGAAATCAAGGACTCGAGAAGCCCGATGATCGAGGACATCATCTCGGCCAGAGGAGAATGCTCTCCGTTCTCTGCCTCAACCAGGCCGAAGTCTCCGGCGGCGACGATTCTCGGATCCAAGGGAACGGAACCGAGGAAAGGCACGTCCATGTCGGCGGCGATCGTCCGGCCGCCGCCCGCGCCGAAAATGGGAACGATTTCGCCGCACTTCGGACAGACGAAACCGCTCATGTTTTCCACGACTCCGAGGACCGGGACCCCGAGCCGGCGGCAAAAAGTGATGGACTTGCGGACATCCACTGCCGCGACTTTCTGCGGCGTCGTGACGATGACCGCGCCGTCCAGGGCGCCGATCAGCTGGCAAACAGAGAGCGGTTCGTCCCCCGTTCCCGGCGGAGAATCGATGATCAAATAATCCAGGTCCCCCCAGACGACATCCTTGAGGAATTGCTGGATGACCCCCATTTTCATCGGGCCGCGCCAGATCACCGCGTCATCCGGGTCGCGCAGCAGGAACCCGAGGGAGATGACCTTCAGCCCGTCCCTCTCGACGGGGAGCCAACCATCCGGGGTCGTCCGAATCGGTTGACCTTCCAATCCGAGCATCGTCGGAATACTGGGGCCGTGAATATCAACGTCCAGGAGCCCCACGCGCTTTCCCGACAGCATCAACGCTACGGCGAGGTTCACGGCCACCGTGCTCTTGCCGACGCCTCCCTTGCCCGACAGGACGATGACCTTGTGCCGAATGCGGCAGAGTCGCGATTGGAGTTTCCGCCGGTCCTCGAACCCCTCTTCGGTTTCATCTTTCTTGCGCTTGGACGCGGAGCAATCCGTGTCTCCGCAGGTGTCGCATGTTCCTGTTCCGTCACGGGTTTCTTTTCGGGACCCTTCATGATGATCCATCCGATTTGCGCACGCCGCTTTCATGGTGTTGGCTGCGAGAAGGGCACAATGCTCCGATTCCTTGGGCAAGCCGCCGAGCGCTTCCAGGATGTCTTGCTGCCGCAGACCGGCCGTATCTTCAACGCGTTTGCCTTCAGCCAGACACGCAGCCATGCTTCCACAGGCCAGGGAAGGCCCGCATCCATCCGTGATGAATGAGATTTGATCCACTTTGCCGTTTCGCGCGGTCAACCAGAACTCCATAGTGTCTCCGCAGGGTCCGGTGATGCGCGCATGTCCGGCAAAGATCTCAAGCGGCCCGTAATGCGCGGGTGCACGGCGTGTTCACGCGCCGTTGCGGAAAAGCCTTCCAGATCCATGCATTCCATGTCCGTTCGTGCCTCCTACAAGCCGAGCTCGTTCCAAACTATTTGAATATCCTCGACACAAGGCGCTTCGGTCTCGACGACCGCCCGCTCTTGCATCTGGGCCAGGGTCACGGCGCGGTCGTAGCGGATGCGGCCGGCGATCCGCGCCCCGGTCCGCCGGGCGGCGTTTTCGATCCGTTCCGTCATCTCGATGTTGATGTCCCATTTGTTCACGCAGACATCCGTGGCGATGCCGAAGTGCCGTGTGAGGGCGAGGATCCGCTCGAGATCGTGTTCTCCCGAAACCGACGGTTCCGTGACGGCCAAGACCCGCGTTGCCCCTGTCACCGAAGCGATGACCGGGCAGCCGATGCCGGGCGGGCCGTCCAGGATGATCAGAGATCGGTTCTCCTCCTCGGCGATGCGGCGGGCCTCCCGGCGGACCGTGGAGACCAGCTTGCCCGAGTTTTCCGCCGCGACGCCGAGGCGGGCGTGGACCAGTGGGCCGCATCGAGTGCTCGAGACCATCCATTCGCCGGAGAGCCGTTCGTGAAGATCGATCGCTCCCGCCGGGCAGAACCGGACGCAAACGCCGCAACCTTCGCAGGCGATCGGGTCGATCGCGTATTCCGCGGACCGGGCATCGCCCCCCACGCCCATCATGTCCCGGATGATGGTGTTCGTCCGCAGGGAACAGGAACGCAGGCAATAAACGCAGTGTTCGCAGTCCGGCGGCGTCTCTTCGGCCGCTCCGCTCTTTCCATCCCCCGGCCGCTTGCCGACGGCGCCGAATCGGCAGAGATCGAGACAAGCTCCGCAGCCGGTGCAATCTTCCCGGCGGATCACCGCCTCATGTCCGCTCCAAAACTCATGGCGTTCCCGGACGCGCGGGCCGAGAACGAGGGGAAGGTCCGAAGCGTCCACGTCGCAGTCCGCGACGACCGCGTTCCCGGCGAGAACGGCTAGCGAAGCCGCCAGGCTGGTCTTTCCGGTCCCGCCTTTTCCGCTGATGATCACGAGCTCCCGGATCATGACGTCCTCACGACCTTATAAAAGCACGCGCCGCCTCGGACCGTGGAACGGATCTCTCCCCGGGCTGCGAGTGATTCGAGCCTCTTGACCGCCTCATTGATATGGATCCCGAGGCCGGTCGAGACACCCAGCGCGGTCGACGGCCGCCGGCGCAGCAGATCGAGGATCTCCCCGTCGGGAACGGTCTGGTTCCCGAAGCCGGGTTCGGCGACGGTTTCCGCCTCGACAATCACCTCCGCCGTCGGATCGAAGAGACCGGCGAACATCGTCAGGAGCTTGGCCGATACGGGAAAGGCGTAATCCTCGGCGGGAGGCCGGGCCACCGTGTTCAATTGGATCCGATCCGGACGGATCCGCCGGCAGAGAGCGGCGATTTTCTCCACCTCCGCCTTGAGTCCCGTCACGCCGCTGAGCAAAAAGACCTCCAGCCAGACAGGTTTCGTGAAGCGGGCGCGAAACTCGATCAGGCCGTCCACGACTCTCCAGAAATCGAGCTCCGGATGGGGCCGGTTGACGTACCCGAAAAGCCGGGCGTCGCCCGCGTCGAGGGAGGGCATCACGACATCGGCGTCAAGGAGATCCTCTTGAACCCCGCGATCCCCGAGGAGCGAGCCGTTGGTCAAGACGGCCACGGGCTTATCCGTCCGCCGTTTGATGCCGCGGATGATCTCTCCGAGGCCGGCATGGAGCGTGGGTTCCCCCGATCCGGCGAGTCCGACGTAATCGAATTCGGACACCGAGGAGAGCTTTCTTTCGAGATCGGCAAAAATCCGCTCTGAGGGGACATACTCTCGGCGTTCGAGAGTTTTCCTCGTCGTCCGTCCCAATTGGCAATATACGCAATCGAACGAGCACGTCTTGAACGGGACAAGATCGATGCCCAGCGATCGGCCGAGCCGCCGGGACGATACCGGCCCATAGACATATCGCTCGTCGCTGCGGCTCATGAGCCGGATCCGCAGCGCGGGGTGCCGCACGGATCCGTCCTCCCGCAACAGGTTTCCCCCGTCCGTTCGCGGGAGCAATCCTTTTTCCCCGGGCCGGACGGATGGCCGGACCGGATGATGAAGCCCGCGCCTCCCGAAACCAGGCGCCGGACGTCCCCGCCGCAATCGGGACATTCCCTCAGAGGGTCGTCCGACATGGGCTGACGCCGTTCGAACGTCCGACCGCAGCTGCGGCATTCGTATTCATAGGTCGGCATTTGTCTTCACGCTCCTTCTCCGGTCTTTTTCGTCAGCACGATCACATCGTGGTTATGGCCGCTCAGGCGAACCGAAACCTCGAATCCATTCTCGGAAAGCAACGCCGCCGCCGGCTCCAGGGTTATCCCGATGACGGGATGCTCCCGTCCCTCCTCCCGGTGCACCCGGGCGACGAGTTTGAATCCTTCCGTCGAGAAGTCCGCCAGGATCAAGATTCCGGAAGGCTTCAGGACCCGGGCCGTCTCTTGAAGGACGGGCGCCGGATCCTGCAAATGGTGGAGGATATCCACGAGGGCGGCGCAGCCGAAGTATTCGTCGGGAAAAGACAGGACTGCGGCGTCCGCGCAGACAAAACGAACATGATCTCCCAAGCCCGCCTCGGCGGCGAGGAAAAAGGCCAGGGATTGTTCATTCGCGTCGGTATCCACGGAAACCACCTCCAAAGCATGGCGGGCCAGGGCCAGGGCCGTAAGTCCCTTGCCCGTGCCGACATCCAGGGCCGGGCCGGAAAGCCGTCCTCCCGCTCCGACCACGAACTCCGCTGCCGCGAACCGGTCAAATCCCAGGCTCGAATACCTCTCCGCGCGGGCAAGAAAGGCGGCTTTTCTCTGAACCATATCCTCACGGCCATTCCAGGGCATTCTTCTTGTCCTTATCGTTGGGACGTGGTTGCGCACGGATCTGTAACCCGCGTCGCGACCCCGGAGGGGATCATGACGATCGGACGATGCCCGTCCAGGACAGCCTCCCGGAGCCGCTCAAAGTGCGCGACGTACTTCGGCAGGGCCTCGACGAGGAGTTCGCCCCTTGAATAGGCTTCGGCGATCCGTCGGTCATCCGGAATTTCCAGGAGAATGGGGATACCCTCCCTCCGGCAGAACATATGGACCCGGTCGTCGCCGATCCCGACCCGGTTGACGATCACGCCGAATGGAATCCGGAGCTTCCGGACCATATCCACGGCGAGCTTGAGGTCGTGCAATCCAAAGGGCGTCGGCTCCGTGACGAGCAGGACGAAGTCCGCTCCCCGGAGCGTCGCGATCACCGCGCATGACGTCCCCGGAGGCGCGTCCAGGATCGCGGGGATGCCGCTTCGCAGACGATCCTTCACGGCCCGGATGAGAGGCGGGGCCATGGGAGCGCCGACATTGAGACGGCCTTGGACAAGGCTGATGTTTCCGGCCCGGGACGTTTCGACGATCCCGATCGCGTGATCCGTTTCGCGGATGGCTTTTCGGGGACAGACCCGGACGCACCCTCCGCAGCCGTGACACATTTCGGGAAAGACGAGAGGCTTGGTCCCGAAAGAGACGATGGCGTGAAACCGGCAGAACCGGCCGCATTCGCCGCAGCCGTCGCAGAGGGATTCGTCGACTTCCGGAACCGGGATCGCGACAATTTCGGTTCGAGCGCCGGTTCCCGGCAGGAACAAGTGCGCGTTCGGCTCCTCCACGTCGCAGTCCAGAAGCTGCACCTGGAAGCCGAGCACCTTGGCTAGGTTCACCGCGACCGTCGTCTTGCCGGTTCCGCCTTTTCCCGAAGCGACGGCAAGAATCATTGAATCCACCTCCGCTTAATGTTCTGGAGACTTATGACAAACAAGCCGATGCTGAATGCCCCGAGGACGAAGATATCAAGTGCGAATGACATGGTCTGTTCTGCGTGAATTGCTCCATGGAGAACGTCGGCTCCGTATGTTAGAGGCAAAACGTAAGAAAGCGGGCGAAGAAACACCGGAAGCTTCCCGATGGGAAAAAACAGTCCGCACAGGAAGATCATCGGGAAGCGAAAAAAGTTCGAGAATGTTTGGGCCTCGAAAACCTCGCTCACCGAAACGGCGATGAACAGACCCAGAAAGGTTGATACCACCGCAATCAACACGATGGCGGGGAAAACGATACCCCATGCCACTCCGGACAAATCGACGAGAAACGCGGCTAGGACGACGGGCACGAACGCGTTGACCACGCCGAAAAGAATGGCTCCACTGGTCTTTGCCAGCATCAAGACTCCGAGAGGGATGGGCGCGAGCAACAGCCGTTCGAACGACTGGTTCTTCTTTTCAAATGTCACGGTCACTGCTAGCAGCGAGGTGGTTCCGAACAAAATGGAAATGGTCACTACGCCCGGAAGCAATGTCAAAATACTCTCCAAGCCGCTGCCGGATTTGATGAAGAACATCCCCGTCCAGGCTAGGGGGAAAATGAGCCCCCAACTGATGTTCGGCGGCTTCAGGTAATAAGTCCGCATGTCCTTGATCAGGATGTTCCAGAAGGCGATCCATCGTTTCATCCGCCGCCCCCTCTCCTTTCCCGATCCTTACGCATGGGGTCAGCCTTTAGGCCCGTGATGCGCACGAACACTTCTTCCAGAGACGGCCGCATCCGGCGGGCCTCGGTTACCTCGGCTCCCTGATCCTCGAGAAAGCGCACCAGCGGCCCGACGGGAACGGGCGCAACGGCTTCAACTCGGATCAGCCCTTCCGACGGAGTTTGGAACTCCAGATAAGGGAAAGCCGAGACGAGCTTGTCCTTCAGGCCGTCGACGCCCTTTGTGTAAGCGACTTGCACAATGTGCTTGTGCTGGACGGGCTGCAGGAGATGTTCCACCGTGTCGACCTGAACGATTCGCCCGGACACGATGAAAGCGATGCGGTCGCACAGCCGCTCGGCCTCCTCGATGTAGTGCGTGGTCAGAAAGATGGTTGTCCCGCCGCCGTGGAAATCAGCGCAGAGGCGGCGGATCTGTCTAGCGCTGTCGACGTCGATGCCGGTGGTCGGTTCATCCAGAAACAGAATTTCCGGCTCATGAATGATTCCTGCGGCGATCGTGAGCTTTCGTTTCATCCCTTTGGAATAGCCCGCGAATTTGCGGTTGGCCGCCTCGGCCAAGCCGAATGATTGCAGAAGCTTTCGAGCCCGGGTCTGCCGTTCGGTCTTGCCCAGGCCGTAAAGCGCCGCGCAAAAACACAGGTTCTCAAAGCCCGTCAGTTCGGGATAAAGATTGCTCTCATCGGGGACGAGGCCGAGCAGGTGCTGAGCGGCTTTGGGATGAGCCGAGCAATCGATGCCGCCGACAGATATTGTTCCGCTGTCCGGGCGGGCCAGGCCGGTGAGCAGGTTGATCGTCGTGGTCTTTCCCGCTCCGTTGGGACCGAGGAAACCGAACAATTCGCCGCGGTGTACGGAAAAGGATATCCCGTCCACCGCCTGCACCGCACCAAAGGCTTTTTTCAGACCTTCTACATGGATGGCCGGCCTGTCGCGCCCATCGTCTGACCGCCGGGCCAGGATTGTCTTCGCCGTCCCGCCGGTTTCAGCCTTGCTCGACTCGCCATCGAAACTCAAGAAGCGCCTCTGTCCCGACATCGAGCAGGGTTCCCGTTGCCGGCGATCCTGCGCGAGTTATCTCTTCGTTGTATGACGACCTCCCGGATCGCGATGCGGCGATCAATGTCACGGAGCGCACGTCGAACTTGCCGAGCCCTGAGGGATAAGGAAGTCATATCACCCCGCTGAGAAACGGGCAAAAGGGTCACCGCCCTTCCAAGTACACCCGCGAATCCTGTCTGAGGCTCGTCGTTAGATTGGGAAATTTTCAGCATACAATAGCCGCCGCCCGTGCCTGTCATGGGTCCTCGACCTCTTGGCCCCGTTCCATCATATCCCGGCATCAGAATCACCTCCTCAGGTTCGACTCTGCCGCGTCCAAGCCGAAAAGAACGGTGACGGACGCAGCGTTCATTCCCAATGTCCCTCGACGTCAGCCGAGCCGGCCTCGGTCAGCCGGCCGGCGCGATACCGGTCGAGGGCATCGGCCACCGTCGGGGCATCGGTGGTGTGGACCTTCACCCCGGCCGCAGAAAGAACACGAAAAGCCTTGGGACCGCAATGTCCGGTCACCAGGCTCTTGGCCCCGGACCGGGCGACGGTTTCCGCGGCCTGGATTCCCGCCCCTTGGGCCGCGTTCAGGCTTTGCCGATTGTCGATCAGCTCGAAGGTGTTCGTGTCCAGGTCATAGACGAGAAATTTCGGGGCCCGGCCGAAACGACCGTCCAGCGGAGCGTCGAGACCGTCCCCGGATGTCGTGAAGGCGATCTTCATTCCGGGCATTTCTTCAGTCCGGCTTGTCGTTCCGTCTTCAAAATTCTCTTTCTATTGAATTGTTTTCAGGCTTCCTCGTCGATCCACAAGCCGGCGCGGTCGTCGCGGGCGCGGCACCGCCGCCGGTCAGGCCGATTTTCCGTCGGTGTCGACGTCGGCCAGCCGCTTCTTGATGAAATCAAGCTCCGACTGCAAGGCCTCGGCCTGGTTCTTCAAGGCCTGCCTCTCCATTTCCGGATCGGCTTTTTGATCGGGCACGTCCAACCCGCCGAACCGCATCCATCCCGGCAAGCCGGTGGCATAGAACATGTTCCGCCAACCGCGGCCGCCGCCGCCGAATCCGCGGCCCCGAACCGCAAGCCCGCGGCCAAAGCCCATCCCGAATCCGCGCCCCGGGATGGGATTCGCATAGCCGGGCATTCCATACCCGGCGCAGAACCCCGCGCCGCGGCCGGACATCGAGCCCAGGCCCCAAGGTCCCGTTCTGTCTCCTCTCGGCATGATCATTCTCCTTTCATTAAAATGAATTAGCCTTGTTTGCTCCTTCCCCGGCCAAGGCCGCCTTTGCGGACTTGACGGTTTCCCTGCCCCACTCCCCGGCCGGGCCGTTGGCCCGTCTGGTGAGAGCTTTTTGTCCCACAGGGCCCTTTCCCTCTCCCCGTTTTCGGCCCTTTCCCCTCCGGTCCAGTCCCGTTTCCTCTCGGCATCATCGTTCTCCTTTCTCAAAGAAATTTGCCTCAGCGTCACGCCCGTTCCGGGCGTTTCTCGGCCAACCGCTCGCTGTCGGGCATCCCGGCCCGGCAGGATGAGCATTTCCCCAAGAACTCAATATTATGACCGCTGATCTCGAATCCGAATTTCCGGTTCAAGATCGACTCCGTTTTCTTGATGAGATCGAGCTCTTCCGCTTCGAAATCCCGGTAATCATGGATTTTACCGCAGGACGTGCATATCAGATGGTGATGATGTCCTTTGTCCCCGGCCGCGGTATGCTCGTACCGGCATTGGCCGTCGCCGGTGTTGATCTTCGCGACGATCCCGGCCCGATTCAGAAGATCGAGCGTCCGGTACACCGTCGTGAGCCCGAGGCCGGGGAACGCGCGTTGCAGTTCCCGATAAACGTCCTTGGCGCTCACGTGTTCCCCCGTACTCTTCAGGAAGGAAAGAACGGCGTCCCGGGGCATCGTCCAGCGGGGGCATAGGCCTTTCAATCCTTGTCCCTGTCCGTGGCGTCCTCGCATTATTTGTCTTCCTTTTTGATATTGATAACCATTATCATTATCAATATAAGCGCCTCACGATGGGTTGTCAAGTCCTTTTTCCCGGCTCAGGAGCTCGAGGTAATGTCTTCACCGGAGGCGAGGCAAGCGGCTGGCTCCTTCGCCCGGCGCATGAAGACTTCATAGAGAACAGGGACGATAAACGGCCGAAGGAAAATAGCGACGAAGAATCCCCCGATATAGACTACGGCCAGCGGCTGGTGGAGCTCGGCGCCCGTGCTGCGGCTCAAGGCCAAGGGAAGGACGCTGACGATCATGACCAGGTCGGTCATCAGGATCGGCCGGAATTTCGTAACCGCTCCTTCGACAATCGCGTCCCGCAGACTCCGCCCCCGCTTCCTGAGGTCGTTGATCTTCGCCACGACGATGACGTCGTTCTGGACGCAGATCCCGAACAGAGCGATCAGACCGATCATCGAGGAGACATTGATCGTCTGTCCCACGAGAAGGAGAGCCAGCACTCCGCCGACCAGTGTCGAGGGGATATTGAGAAGGATGAGCAAGGCCTGCCGAGCCGACCCCAAGGAGGAGAAAAGCACGACAAAGATCACCAGGATGACGAGGCTCATGACGATCGATAAATGGCGGATGGCTCTCTGTTGGCTTTCGAACTGGCCGCCGAAGGTGACGTAATAGCCGGGCGGCAGGTCGATCTCCCGGGCGATCTTGGCTCGGGCTTCCTCGACGAAGCTCCCGATATCGCGCTTGACGACGTTGCCCAGGATGATCTTTCGGCGCATCAGATTCTCCCGAAAGATCGTCTGCGGGCCTTCGGTCGGGCCGATTTCGGCCAGCTCCGCCAGCGGCACCCGCTGACCGCCCGGAGTATCGATGAGAAGACCCTTAATGGCGTCTTCATCCCGGCGGTACTCCTCGGGCAAACGGACCAGGACCGAGGTCACCCGATCGGGCTCATAGACGTCCGTGGTCTCGAGCCCGTTGATCGCCGTCTCGACCGTCTCGGCGACATGGCCCACGGAAAGACCGTACCGGGCAAGCTCTTCTCGTTCAAGCCGGATAGAGAGCTGAGGAACGCCGGTCGTCTGTTCGATCTGAAGGTCGGCAGCGCCGCGGACTTCTTCCAAAACGCCGCGGACCTCTTCGATTTTCTGGTTAAGGACATCCAAGTCCGGCCCGAAGAGCTTCACCGAAAGCTGCCCCTCAGACCCGGTGAGCATCTCGGCCAGCTTGTTGGCGATGGGCTGTTCGAAGATATACGCTACGCCGGGGAGAGTGTCGAGCATGTCGCGCATCCGGGCGGTGATTTCTTTAAATCCCCGCGATCTATGTTCCCGCGGAAGAAGCTCGATCATGTAATGGCTGTGGTTGACGGGATGAAGGTGTTCAGAGGCTTCGGCCGTCCCCGTCGTCCGCGACACGGAAACGACTTCGGGGATAGTTAAAAAAGCCTTTTCGATCCGCGTCCCCATCCGGACCGATTCCTCGAGGGAGGTTTCCGGGAGCATGACCGTCGAGGCCAAGATAGCCCCTTCGTCCAGGGGGGGGACAAACTCTTTGCCTAAAAAGGAATAAGCCACTGCGCCCACCGCCATCAGCGCCAGAAACGCGCCGATCAAAGCCTTTTTCCGGCTCAAGCTTTTTTCGAGCAAGGACCGATAGAAGGCCGTCAGCCGCTCCACAACCGCGTTCCTCGCCCGTCCCTGCCGCCGGCCGGCGAGTAACGCCGAGGCCAGGATGGGTTGGAGCGTCACGTTGAGAAGCATCGCCCCGAAGAGGGCCGCGGCCACGGCGAAGGCCGTCGGCTTGAACATGGCCCCCTCGATGCCTTGAAGGGTGAGGAGCGGAAGAAAGACGAGGATGATAATCAGGCTGGCCGAAAACAGATACGGCCCGACTTCGCAGGCGGCGACGGCGATCGCTTCGCGGGGTGATCCGTCCTCCCGCCGTTCGCGCAGCGTTCGAACGATGTTTTCGACCATAATGATCGAGCCGTTGGCCATTTTTCCGATGCCGATGGCCAAGCCGCCGATCGACATGACCGTCAGTTTGACGTCGAACAGACCCATGAGAACGAGGGCGATGAGGATTGAAAACGGGATCGTGAGCGAGGCCAGGAGGGCGCTCCGCACGTCCCAAAGAAAAAGAATCATGACGATGACGATGAAGGCGATGCCTTCGAGGATAGACGTTTCGACGTGGCCGATCGAGCTCCGGATCAGACGGGATTGGTCGTAGAACGGATTGACCGAGATCCCCGGAGGAAGGTCGGGAGTGATCTGGTCCAAGGCGGCTTTGGCGTTGGCGATGGCCGTCAAGGTGTCCCCGCCATATTGTTTTTCCATGGTCACATATACGGCTTCCCGGCCGTCATGGCTCCCCGACTCGCGCCTGAACTTGGCCCCGACGCGGACGTCGGCCACGTCTTTCACGTACACGGGAACGTTGCGGCGTTCGGCGATGACGGTGTTTTGGATATCCTCGATCGACTCGAACCGCCCGACTCCCTTGACAAGATACTCCTGAGTGCCGCGGCCGACGATTCCGCCCGAAAAATTCCGGTTTCCCTCGGCGATCGCCTCCCGGACACGCCCGATCGTCACCCCGTAATTGTGAAGCATCTCGGGCCGAAGGAAGACCTGGAATTGCTTGACGAATCCGCCGAGGTTGATGATGAAAGCCGTTCCGGGCACGCCCTGGAGTCGGTATCGGATCGTCCAATCCGCTACAGAACGGAGCTCCATGGGGTCGATTCCCTCCTCTCCGATCACGGCAAATTCAAAGACCTCTCCCATCCGTGAGGAAACCGGGCCGAGGATCGGCGGCGTGGTCCCGAGCGGCAGGCGCCCCATGATGAGTTCCAGCTTGCTCGAAACGATCTGGCGGGCTTTATAGATATCCGTTCCCCAGTCGAACTCGACGGTGACGACGGAATCTCCGGTCGTCGATTCGGATCGAACCCGCGTCACGCCCGGGGCGCCCGACATCAGGCTCTCCAAGGGAAAGGTGATCAGGCGTTCCACATCCTCGGAAGCCATTCCCGGGTTTCCGGTGATGATCGTGACCAAAGGCGCGTTCAGGTCCGGATAAATATCCTTGGGGATTCGCACATAGGCGAGGACGCCGCCGAGGCAGACGAGGCCGATGATCAAACCAAAGAGGAGACGGTGCCGAAGGGCTGCTTCGATGAGATGAACGATCATGGCACCCTCCTCAATGAATATGGACTCTGCCCTGGACATCCTCCAGGAGCTTGGACTTGAGCTGGAATCCCCCCATGGTGACGACCTCCTCCCCGTCCCGCAAGCCTTCCAGGATTTGGACCCAGCCGTCGTCTCGCAGACCGACCTTGACGATGCGGGGTGTGAAACCGCCGACGACGGGGACAAAGACGATCGCGTCTCCGCTGTCGTCGAGGATCGCTTCTTGGGGAATGACGAGGGCCAGACCGTCTTCGGCGACGTCCAAGGTAACGTCGGCGAACATCCCCGGCTTGAGCTTGGAATCCGGATTACGGACATCGGTTCGGACCGTGATCGTCCGCGTTTCCTCCTTCAGGACGTCCCCGATGAACGAGATCCGGCCTTTGAAGACCTCGCCCGGGTAGGCGGGCACCGCGATTTCCGCGTCCTGGCCGACCCGTACGCGGGCGATGTCGCGCTCATAGATCTCGGCTTCGACCCAGAGGAGGGAAGGATCCATCAAGGTCAGGATCTCGACGGATTGATCGATCATGGCTCCCAGGACGGCCTTGCTTTCGACGATTTTTCCGCTGATGGGCGAGAACAAAGTGATGAGGGGAAAGACGTCGTGGTGATCCTTCATCTCCAGGAGCTGCGCCTCGTTAAAACCAAGGATGTGAAGCTTTTTCTCGGCAGCGTCGAGCATAGCGCCGGCGACCTTGAATTGAGCTTCGGCGGTGAAGACGTTTTTCTGTGCGCCGGCTCCGCGCTCGAACAACGCCCGCTCCCGCTCGAGGTTCTGTCGGGCGAGCTCTCCGTCGGCTTGAGCCTTGTAGTATTCGGCGCGGGCGTTCCCAACCTCCTCGCTCTGGAGGGTAACCAGTTTCTGGCCGGGTTTCACCCACTCCCCGACAACGGCATGGATCTCGGCGATGCGCGCGGGAAAAGGATAGCTGACGATCGCCTTTCGCAGTTGGGGCACGAACAGCTTTCCCATGGCTCGCAGCCGGGATCGCATGGGCTTGAGAACGGCCCGCGCCGTGCGGATCTCGACGGCGCCACGCTGGGATTCCGAGAGCTTGACCGTCTGGCCGATCTCCCATCGGCGGCCGAGTCCGCGACCGGCCGCCGGTCCTCCGCCGCCGCGCTGCCCGGCGCGGCCGGCGGGCTGGGGCACGGACGCCGCAGATTGACGGTCCGCCGCGAGTTCGGCACCAGGGGCGCGGCGATCTTTTTTGGAACAGGCCTCTCCCGCGATCAGAACGGCGGAAAGACTTATTATAAGAAGGAGCCAACACCGATTATTCATGGTCTTTCACCTCCAGAGGAACCCCGACGGACTTTTCGAGCGCGGCCAGGGCGACGTTGAACGTATAGAGAACTTCGGCGTAGGACCGGCGCGCTTCGAGAAGCGTCCGGCGCGCCTCGATCAGCTCGATGCCGCCGATCTCGCCCTGCTGATAGCTGAACAGGAATTTCTCGTAGGCATCTTCCGCCTGGGCAAGGATCTCGCGCTCGAATAGGACGATCTGGCCGGCGGCGTTCTGGGCTTCGGCGCGAGACTGCTCGACTTCAAGGCTGATCTCCCGGATCAGAGCGTTCGCGCGCTCCTCCAGGGCCCGTCGGGCCGCCTGCGCCTCGGCGATCTCTCCGGCCTTCGGCTGCCAGAAGAACAGCGGGACGGGGAGAGAGAGGGTCAGGTCCCAAGACATCGCTTCCCCCGCCAATTGGTGTCGCGAAACGCCGATGACCGGATCGGGAAGATAGCTCAGATAGCCGAGCTTTTCCCTCAGCCGTTCTTTCTCGATCTCGTAGCGCACGCGGCGGAGCTCGGGCCGAGCTTCGAGCGCCCTTCCGGTCAGATCAATCGCCGATTGGGAAGGCCCCTCTTTTCCGAAGGCAGCCTGGATCTCGAGCGGGTCCGTGGGGCGCCGGGACAGAGCGACATTGAGCCGGGCACGAGCCATTCGCAGCTCGTTTTCGGCTACGCGGACGGCGTTCGAAGCCTTGGCCGCTTCGACTCGGGCCCGGACTACCTCCATCTCGGCGACATCACCCGCTTCGAATTTGATGGTCGCCCGCTTCAGGAAATCCCGGGACAGATCCCGGTCCTGCTCGGCGTATCGGAGGATCTCGTGCGCGAGAAGAAGACGGAAAAAGGCTTCCTGGACCTGGAAACGGATGTCCAGTTTGAGAAGGTCGGCGTCGGCCCGGAAAGCATCCGCCTCCCGGCTTGCAATCTTCCCCCTCACGTTTCTCTTGCCCGGGAAATCCAGCATCTGACTCAATCCGACGTAGGACTCGCCGGAACCCTTGAGGTCCAGGAGCTTGGGCTGAAGATCCACGTCGACATCGAGTGAGGGTTGAGAAAGGGCTTTGGCTTGACGGACCCGAGCTTCCGCCGCCGAGATATCGTAGGCGGCCGCCCGGAGAAGGGGATGCAATTCGAGCGCCGTGCGCAGGCATTGCTCCAACGTCATCGCCGGCTCGCGATTCTGGGAATATGCCGTTTGGGGGAGCAGCGCTCCGGCGGCTAAGAAAACGATGGACAGATATTTTTTCATTTGAGAAATAAGCCTCCTTGGAAAAAGCTCGACCCGAACAGATCCTTCCGGGTCAGGAAAGCAATGGGGGGCTTAAGATAAGGGGGGAGCGCGGGAAAAACGAGCGTCGAGGCCGACCGCGGCGCGAAGACGAATATCGACCGGGAGGAGCATCCCGATCAGGACACACTGGAAAACGAAGACGATGGCAACCCCGGCGACGCCGATCGATGCGCAATTGAGTTGGCAGACGGGGCAGGTCCGGCTCTCGAAGACGCTCTTTTCCGTATGGCAAAATTGGACGAACGTGGCGGCGAGGAGAACAAAGCCAAAGACACAAGCCGCCAGGTAAACCCGCTTGTTCCCCGTCATATTTCGGATAGTATTATTTTCGCTTGGCGCTGTCAATGCGCTTACGCTGATTTCTCAAAAGATCCTGTTCAAACATGTCCTTCTCCTTTCAAAAAAGTAGATAATGGGAGACGGCTCGACGTGTTAACGTTCCCTGTCAGTTTTAGAAGCCATTTGACTCAATCCACGGGTCATGCTATTTCTTCATTGATTCGCAGCCGTGCCGATGGATAAGCTCAGCCGCTTCGGGGTCTCGATAGGCGGGGACCTTCTCGACCGGTTCGACGCGCTCATCGCCGAACGCGGATACGCTAGCCGGTCCGAAGCCTTCCGCGATCTCATCCGCGGCTCCCTCATCGAGGAGGAGTGGCGGAAGGGCGGCGAGGTCGCCGGCGCCATCACCCTGGTCTACGACCATCACAAGAAGGACCTCGTCGGTCGTCTCACCGACCTCCAGCATGATGCCCACGACCTGATCGTTTCCACCCAACACATCCATCTCGACCACGACCATTGCCTGGAAATCATCGCCGTCCGCGGCCGTGCCGGCGAGGTCGGCCGACTGGCCGACGCCCTCCGCTCGGTCAAGGGTGTTCTCCAGGGCACGGTCAACATGGCCAGCACGGGCAAAAAACTCGGCTGACGATCGTTCACCAGCTTGACATCGAAGCGGGCCGGTTTTAATATAGGAGTGCTACGATTCTACAGATGTGTGCCACTACTCGATACCGATCCCCGTCCCGCGATTTAGCCTATTGCGGTCTGTTCGGCGCGGCGGCGCTCGCCTTCCCTGTTGTCTTCCATCTGGTCCGGCTTGGCCACGTGTTCATGCCGATGTATCTGCCGCTGGTGACCCTGGCCTTTTTCGTCCCGCCGCGACTGTCCGCTGTGACAGCGCTTGTCGTGCCGATCTTGTCCGGAGCCGTGACCGGGATGCCGCCGTTTTATCCGCCCGTGGCGGTCTTCATGTCCCTGGAGCTGGCGGCCATGTCGTTCCTGATCTCGGCCGTTGTGATCCGCTGGCCGAGAGCGAACGAATGGCTCGTGCTCGTGCCCGTCCTTATCTTGGGCCGCGGGTTCTATATCGCGCTCGTCTTCCCGTTCTCTTTAGCGATCAGGCTTCCCGCGGAATTCATGGCCGGATTGTCCCTTGTAGCCGGGTGGCCGGGGATCATCCTGATGATCGCCGTCGTTCCTCCCGTGGCTAGGCTGAGAAGGAGGTCGGAGCCAAGCGAAGGTCCGGCCTCGGGTTTCATCAAAGGAGAGTCTGGATGATCGATGACGCGAAAGCCGCGTATTTTGACCATATTGCCGACAAATGGGACGGCTGGGAAGACCTCCCGTCGCTCGCCGAGAAGATGAGCGCGGGGCTCGATGAGCTCGGCGTCGGTCCGAACGAGTCCATCCTCGACGTCGGTTGCGGGACCGGCAACCTGACTCTGGCCCTTTTATCCAAGCTTTCGCCGGCGGGGCGTGTCGTCGCCGTCGACATAGCGCCCCGGATGATCGAGGAAGCCAGCCGCAAGATCCGAGACCCCCGAGTCGATTGGCGTGTCGCGGATGTCCGCCGATTGCCGCTTCCGGACGCGGCGTGTGACCGCGCGATCTGTTTGTCCGTCTGGCCGCACATTGAGGACCCCGGAGCGGCCGCCGATGAGCTCGGCCGGGTGCTCAAGCCCGGCGGATATCTCCACGTCTGGCACCTCTCGTCACGCGAGAAAATCTCCCGGATCCACGCCTCGGCCGGCAGGCCTATCCATAACGACTTCCTTCCGCCGGCATCCGAAACGGCGGCGCTCCTCGAGCGACACGGTTTTCTTACGACGACCGTGATCGACGATGCCGGCCGCTTCCTGGTTACGGCTGTTCTCGCGCGGTGCCGTGATGGATATCGGAAAGACGAAAGGGGCGGAAGGGATGTGGACGGCCTGGCATGAGGTCTGGGGATGCGGCCGCGGACCTGCGGCCCGACTGGCGCCGCAAACCCGGATCCTGGCCGGCGCGGTCCTCTTCGCCGCCTGCCTGATGTCGCCGGCTCTCTCCGTTCCGGGGACGGTCCTTATCTCGGCCACCACGGCCGCCTGGGTCGGCGTCTCCGGCATGCCCGGCAGGAACCTTAGGTTTTTCGCCCTCCTGGGTTTAGCCATGTTCCTGCCATATCTCCTCCTCGTTCCTCTTATCGTGAAAGGGCCGTCCGTCATGAGTTCGGGGGCAGACTGGGTCGAGGCGCTGGCTGTGCCCTGGGGCATCCTGCTTCACGGCCTGGCCGGTCTCCTGATCGCGACGGCGACCGTTTCCATCCTTACGGTGAGCGACCTGCGCGGCGGTCTTCTCGCGCTTCCCCTGCCGCGCATCTTCACCGCGATCCTCGTTCAGATCGTCCACCAGACCTTCGTGCTGCTATCGGAGACGAAACGCGTGTCAGAGGCCGTGGCCGTGCGTGGGGGCTCGGGCACGTGGAGGGCCGTCGTTCGGATGCTGACTTCGCTCCCGCGTGTCTGGCTTCCGAGGATCATCGGCCGGGCGGACCGGGTCGCGGCGGCTATGGATCTCCGGGGTTATACCGAGGCCGATCTGCGGATCTTCGGTCAAAAGGAGGCCGGTGCGCTCGATGTAGGCGCGATGGCCCTTGCCGGAGTCGCACTGGCCGTGGCCGCGATACTCCGTGGGATGTCGTAGTGACAAGCGCCGCTCCCGCCCTGGCTTTCGACCGCGTAACCGTCCTTTATGAGCCGGATGCGATCCCGGCCGTTGACAACGTGACGTTCTCGCTTGCCGCCGGAGAGAGGGTAGCCCTTGTCGGGCTCAACGGCTCGGGCAAGACGACGCTTCTCATGGCCGCAGTCGGACTCGTCGCCCACGAGGGCGAAGTCCGCGTCGGCGGAATTCCGATTTCGCGGCGAACGGCAGCAAAAGTGCGGGACCAAATAGGCTTCCTGTTCAATGTCCCCGAGGACCAATTGCTCTTTCCCAAAGTGATCGAGGATGCCGCCTTCGGCCTCTTAAGGCGGGGGAGTGCCCGGACGGAGGCCTATCGAAAGGCGGTTGCGGCGCTGAAGGGCCTCGGCGTCGGAGAGCTGGCCGAATGGCCGCTCCAACACCTGTCACATGGCCAGAAGCAGCGCGTAGCCCTTGCCGGAGCTATCATTACTGATCCCCCTCTTCTCCTCCTTGATGAGCCTTCAGCCGGCCTGGATCCTCCCGGGAGGCGGTCCCTTGCGCGCATTCTCGCTCGCCTCGACGCGGCCATGATTATTGCTACCCACGACCTCGATTTCGCTTGCCGACTTTGTCACCGTTTCATCATGCTCCAGAACGGAAGGATCGCCCATGACGGAGTGGACGTCTCGTTCGTCCGCCAGCTCTGGGAAATCGGGTAGTCGCAGAGAGAACCCGCCGGCTGGGTATAAACCTCTTTTAGTCGCAAACGCGTCAAAAAGTCGACAAGCCTTCTATCCGGAGTTCATGAGAAAGGGGCTCCTGGGCGCGCAGCTGTGATCTTGGCAAGAAGTCGCCAAAGCGGATGAAGGGGGTACTCAGGTTCCCCCGGTTTGAGCATCTTTCTGCCTCGGCTTTCCAGAAGGGGCCAGTGCCGGATCTCGACGACGTGATGCCCCATTCCAAGTCCATCGTGAAGACTCCGTCCCACCGGTTAGGCCCTATTTCTCCGTTCAGATTCTCCGCTCAGCGGCAACCCCCGTGATGCCCGCAGGCGTCGTCGAGCGTGATCTCCTCGAGCCGGTCTCCAGCGATCTCCCGGACGACATCCTCGACGGTCCCGGCCTGAGCTCTGAAAACCTTTATGCCGGCGTCATGGAACATCTGCACGGCCCTGAAACCCATGCCTCCGGTGACGACCGCTTCGACCTCTCGTCCTTGGAGGGAGGCGACCGGATGGCATTGGCCGTGGGCGTGGTCCTGGTTCCCGTTGTCAATGATTTCGACGCTCTTCCCCTCGACATCGACGAGGGTGAAGAAAGGAGCGCTGCCGAAATGTCCGTAGACGTGAGCCTTCAGGCCCTCATTCGTTTCGGTCGGAATGCAGATCTTCATGGCCGCGCTCCCCGGCGAAAGCCTCCCCGGCGGACGCCGCGCCCGCAGCCTCGCCCGGCCTGCGCCCGGTGGATGTCGGCGCTCTGGCACTGGGGGCAGCCCGAGGGTCTCCCGGTCCCAAGGGCGACCGCCCATTCATGCTTGCAGTAAGAACAAGTAAACTTTCTGTCTATCATTTGATAAAAACCTCCTTGGATTCTCAATGCCCGTCCGTTGACCAGGACATCTGCGACTTTACGGCGGGCCGATTCGACAATGTTCCCGAACGTCTGACGGGAAATGCCCATTTTCTCCGCCGCCTCGGCCTGATAGAGCCCTTCCAGGTCGGCGAGACGGATCGCCTCGAGTTCATCATGGCCCAGAAGGATCTCCTCAAGACCGGACAATGGAATTCCGGCCGGTTTGAAATATTCGGCCCTCGCACAGCCGGCCACGCGGCGGCAGATCACCGGTCTGGGCATGGAGCCATCCATCGACGAATTATTAGCATATGCTAATTATAGGCGCGGGCGACGAGCGTGTCAAATGGCGGATACGGCCCTTGTTGCCGACGGCCTTTTATGGATTATTAACCATGATTTCAGGACCTTTCGAGCAAATAGGAGAGGCGGAGGGGAAAACGTAGGGGAAAAAGAGAAAACTCGATATCATCGTTTCCCCCACAACTCTGTCCAGCGGGCGTTGACAGCGGTTGAGGGGGAGGGTATATTCCCCTCCCGGTTCCCGTGATCAACCAATTTATCCTAACCCCCCTTTTTTTGGACGAGCCATTGCCGGGATTGGAGACAATCGCCGAACCCGATTGGATCATCAATAAGTCGTCTCTGCCGAACGGCGATAGGCAAACACGGATCATCGCCGTGAACAGAGGGCTCGCCCATGTCGTGGCCGAGACGATCGCCGCCGGAAAAAGGCCCGTGAGCATCGCGGGGGATTGCCTCAGCGCCATCGGTGTCTTGACCGGACTGCAGCGTGCGGGAGTGAATCCGTTTCTTGTCTGGTTCGATGCGCACGGCGATTTCAACACCTGGGAAACGTCGCCGAGTGGATTTTTGGGCGGGATGCCGCTGGCGATGATCGTCGGACGAGGCGATCAAAGAATTCCTCGAGGCGTCGGGCTCGTACCTTTCCCCGAATCGCGAGTTCTATTGACGGACGCGCGTGATCTTGATCCCGGGGAAAGAATTTCCCTGCAACGATCCGCCGTCATCCATTGTCCTGACCCGGATCGCGTGGTCGAGCACGCGTTCCCGGATTCTCCCCTCTATATCCATGTCGATACCGACATCATAACGCCCGCCGAGGCCCCGGCCATGAATTACCCGGTCCCAGGCGGCCTTTCGGTGATTGATTTGAAGGCCGTTTTCCGCCGGTTGGCGCTGCAAGCCCAAATTGTCGCGGTTTCCGTTTCGAGTTGGAACCCGCAGCTGGACCCAGGTCGAATGAGTGAAAAGGCCAGCTTGGATGCGCTTGATGCGCTCATCGGAGGCGAGTGATCCCAGGAGGCTGAGGCGACAGAAATATTCTTTGCCCGAGAGACGGGGCGGCGAGTGGCTTGTTATTCTACAGTATTTCCGATACAATTGATAGGAGATTCAATATCCGGTTGATCTGAACGAATTCGCCATAGGATGGAACTCATGCGCAACCTCGTCATTCTCGGCGCCGGAACGGCCGGGACCATCATGGCCAACGTCCTCCGCAGGCGGCTCAACCGCGCGGAATGGGCGATCACCATCATCGACCGGGATGATGAACATTACTACCAGCCGGGATTCCTGTTCATGCCCTTCGGCTTCCTGATCCGGAAGCAGATCGTCAAGCCCAAATCGAAGTTCATCCCCAAAGGCGTGTGCTTCGTCCTGGCCGAGATCGACCGGATCGATCCCACCTCGAACGCCGTCCTTCTCCAGGACGGCCGGACGCTCCCTTATGATTACCTCATCGTCGCGACCGGAGCCCAGATCGTCCCCGCCGAGACTCCCGGGATGCTCGACGGCTGGAAGGACACGATCTTCGATTTTTACACTCCGGACGGGGCCGAGGCCCTGGCCGCGAAGCTCAAGACCTTTCCGGGCGGCACGCTCGTCGTCCACATCAACGAGACGCCCATCAAGTGCCCGGTGGCGCCGCTCGAGTTCGCCTTTTTCGCCGACGATTGCCTCCGCCGCCACGGCAAGCGCGACAAGGTCAGGATCGTCTACGTCACCCCGCTTCCGGGCGCGTTCACCAAGCCCGTGGCCTCGGCCATTCTGGGCCATATGCTCCAGGATCGCAACATCGAGATGGTCCCCGACTTCAACGCCGAGCGCATCGACGCCGCGGCCCGCAGGCTCATCGGATACGACGGCCGGGAGATCCCTTACGACCTGCTTGTCACGATCCCGACGAACATGGGCTCGGAGATGATCGAGCGCTCGGGCATGGGCAACGAGTTCCGTTTCCTCCCCACGGACCCCCACACCCTCCGCTCCAAGAAATACGAGAACATCTTTGCCATCGGCGACGCGACCGATGTGCTCGCGTCCAAGGCCGGCTCCGTCGCCCATTTTCAGTCCGAGGTCCTGGCCGAGAACATCCTGCGGTCGATCGCGGGGAAGCCGCTCGAGTCCGGCTTCGACGGGCACTCCAACTGCTTCGTGGAGCTCGGCCACGGCAAGGCCGTGTTGATCGATTTCAACTACGAGACCGAGCCCCTCCCCGGCAAATTCCCCTTCCCGGTCATCGGACCCATGCCCCTGCTCAAGCCCAGCCGGATCAACCACTGGGGCAAGCTGGCTTTCCGCTGGATCTATTGGCACATGCTCCTTCCCGGGCGGCCCATCCCGTTCGTCCCAGCCCGGATGAAGATGGCCGGCAAGAAGCGCCCGGATTCTCTTCCGGGCCAAAAATAAACATCGCAATTCATAAGGAAAGAATCATGGCTCAAAAACAGTACGGAAACGCAATGGTCGATGTCGATCCCGAAGGGTTCATGACCAACCCGGGGCAATGGACCCGCGAGATCGCCGCGGCCATCGCCAAGGAAGAGGGGATCGCCGAGCTCACCCCGTCCCACTGGAAGGTCATCGAGTTCATGCAGAAGGAAGCCAAGGAGACCGGGCGGGCGCCGAGCGTCCGCAAGCTCAACAAGTCGGGCGTCATGAGCACCAAGGAGCTCTACGAGATCTTCCCCGGCGGTCCGGCCAAGAAAGCGGCCAAGATCGCCGGCTTGAAAAAGCCCGAAGGCTGCGTTTGACGGCCGCGTCCGGCGCAAGAGGAGCAATCATGGACGACAAGATCAAGAAAGTTTCGATCATCATTTCCAAAGGCGGCATGGACGGCGTGTATCCCGGCTTGATCATGGCCAACGGCGCCCGGATGGAGGGCATCGAGGCCAACCTGTTCTTCACCTTTTTCGGGATGGACGCGATCACCAAGAAACGGATGGGCAAGATCAAGGTCGCCACGGTCGGCAACCCCGGGATGCACATGGCCACGATCCTGGGCCTGATCCCGGGCATGTCGAGGATGGCCACGGGGATGATGCTCAAGACCATGGACAAGCTCGACATCCCGCCCATCCCCGAATTCATCGAGTTGGTCGCGGACGCCGGCTGCAAGCTCTACGCCTGCAAGGCCAGCGTGGACATGTTCAAGCTGAAGAAAGAGGACTTCTGTCCGCAGGTGGACTCGATCATCAACGTCGGCAAGTTTTACGAGATCTCGGCCGGCGGCCAGATCATCTTCACATAATGAAAAAATCTGCCCGCGCTCTCATCTTAACCCTGACGGTCTTGGCGGCGACCCATCCCCTCGGGGCCCAGGGATTCAAGGCTTTCGAGCTCGGGGCCCGGGCGGCCGGCTTGGGCGGGGCCTTTGTCGCCCGCGCCGACGACGCCTCCGCCGTCTTTTTCAATCCGGCGGGACTTGCTTTCCAGCCGGGATTCAGGTTCAAGTTCGACATTTCCTATAACATCTCGAACTCGACGGCGCGGGCCCTTGGCTCCGGGATGGCCTACACGAACGATTCCGCCCGGTTCACAGGCAATCCTTACATCGTCTTCACCGTCAAGGACTTCATCTCGTTCGGGATCGGATACTTCTCGGCGAACTGGATGAGAACTTCCTGGTCGGACAACACGTTCGGGAGCCTCCATGGGAACATCTCGACCGTCAGCTCGACGTACGTCCGGCCCGTTCTCGCCGTGAAGATCTTGAGGTACCTCGCTCTGGGAGCCGGGGTGGACTTCGTCGTCGCCCGTCAAGCCTGGGATCATGACATGATATTCACCTTCGAGGCGACCTCTCCCGGTCGCATTCTCCCTGCCCTCAGCCGGACGAGCGTCGAGGGAGAGGGTGTCGGCTTCACGGCCGGATGGCTCTTCAAACCGAGCGACAGGTTCGGATTCGGGGGCAAGGTCACGTCCAGGGTCGGGATCGATCTGAAAGGGACGACGGACTTCGATAGCGCCGGCGTGTTCCGTTCGCCGCCGCGCGGTTTGGCGACCCGGGCGAAGATGGCCATACCGGAAGAGATCGTCGTCGGCCTCAGGGCTTTGCCGCTCAAGAACCTGGCCGTCCACTTGGATTATCAGAGGATCGGGATGTCCGGCGCCATGGATTGGACGTTCGATGTCGCCCCCACGGTCTACGACGACATCGAACGGCTCGTCGGGTTCCGGCCGGACGAAGCCGGGTTCGGGGCCGATCTCGTGTTGAGGAACACGAGCCGGATCATGTGCGGAATCGAATACGTCACGGGGAAAGCCTTCGCCGTGCGGGCCGGATATTCCCGGCAGGAGAGCAGCGTCGACGACGATAACCTTCGTCTCGTTTTTCCCGACCTGGCGATGGACGTCCTCTCCCTGGGCGTCGGCTACGAAGGTCCGTTCTTCGACTTGGCCAACAGGGACAAGAAGCTCGGGGGACTCTCGGTGGACGCCTCGATCCAGTACGGCCGCTCGCCGGGTCGGACGTCAAAGCAACCCGATTTTCCCGCGTTTTTTAAGGGGAACCGGTGGAGTTTCGGGATCGGCGCCGGTTTCGTTTTCTGATCCTCGCGGCGGGAGAGTTCCTCTCCATCTGACCCCCGCGCCAAGTCTAAACGAGACACTTCTTCGTTAATATCCGCCGCTCTCCTCGGCCGCCACCTCAACTTCAGCCTCGGTTACAATCTCGAACGTTTAGACAACGAAGGAAGCCGGATCTACACGGCCCATCTCCTCCAGGGCAAGCTGGTCTATGACATTAACGCCCGCTGTTTCGTCCGGGCCGACTGGACATTTTGCATCCTCCCGGCTTTTTGTGATAAAGAATATCGGAAGGGAGAAACCTCATGGAAGATTCCAATGCCGGCATTAAAAAACCGTCTCTTTTAAGCACCAAGAAAGAGCTCTTGGACGCCTATCAAAGCGCGCTCAAACAACTCGAAGAAAAAAGCAAGGCCGAGTTACGACCCCAAGCGATTGTCGAAGCGAAGAAAAAATCCGAAACCCTCCAGAAAGCCGACGAACTCTCGCTCGACGCTATCGCCGGATCATCCGCGTCCTTG
>Ga0315277_10001847_pt1 | contig 29970 bp, 31 predicted proteins | sample YL17G05_15_MG_FD_203695 | JGI IMG/M metagenome (GOLD analysis project Ga0315277, IMG submission 203695) | Sediment microbial communities from Yellowstone Lake, YNP, Wyoming, USA - YL17G05_15 | ecosystem: Environmental > Aquatic > Freshwater > Lake > Sediment | place: USA: Wyoming | collected...
GCTCCCCGTCGGCCCCGAGGCAGCGGTGGCGCGGCGCGCCCCGGCTCCCAATCCGGCAGCGCCGGCACTCCGGGTCGCGGGCCTGCGGCGGGCACGACTCCACCAGGGCCCGCGCCCCCTGCGGGTACAGCGGGATCGACTCCACGAGCTAGCTCTTGGCCTGGGCTGCCAGGTGCAGGAGCACGCGCTCCTCGAGCTTCTGCACGCGCTGGAGCAGCGGCACCCGCGGCTTCAGCTCGCGCAGCTTCGCGAGGATGTCCGCCTCCGTCACGACCCCGGGACACGACATCACCCAGTCGACGATGACCCCGAGGCGCGCCGCGTTGGTCACCGCGACCGGGACGCCGTCCGCGCTCGCCGGTGCCGGAGTCGAAGCGGGCTCCCCGGCCGGCTCCTCGGCCTGCGGCGAGAGCTGCTCGCGCCCCCTGGTGGTCCCCTCGTACTCCTGCTCGGCCGCGTCGCGATCCCCCGCGATCCGCTGCGGTGACGCGTTGGGGCTCTCGATGGGGGGTTCGACCGGGGACTTGCCCCCCTTCACGGCCTCCTTCATCGCCGGGTCGATGGCCGCGAGGGCCCCGTTGGCGAGGTGTCGCAGGATCTCGTGGGCCGCCGACAGATCCAGACCCCGGATCGTAAAGGACCCCTCCTCCCCGTCGAATGCAACCGTGCGGATGCGCCCCAGGATCTCGGCCTCGGCTTGATAGCTGATGAGCTTGGTGATCGCCATGGTTCAGTCTCCCCTCGTTTCAGGTTCAGCGGTCTTCGTTCCCTGCCTATAGACTTGCGCGCCCCGGCGCGTTTTCCCCCCGGTTCAGCTCGAAAGGCAGCGTGAGACCTCCTCTCGCAGCCACGCCACGGGCACCTCGTCGGGGTCCGTCTTCGGGGGCAGGCGCACCGCGCCGGCCCGCTGCCCCCCGAAGCGCAGCCGCATCGCGAGCATCTCGCCCTCCTCCCACGCGTCCCCGTCCAGGACCACCGCCACGGGCCGGCGCGAGGACTGCAGGGCCTCGAGCTGGGACCCGCCGACCTTGCCCAGGAGGGCCACGCCGTCCGGCCAGCACCCCGGGCAGAGGGCATCGAGCACCCCCTCCACCACGATGACCGGGTCGTCCCCCTCCTCCAGCAGGGCGCGGTGGTTGTAGAGGACCTCACCGCGGGCCATGCCCGCCGGGTAGAGGTAGGGACGCTCGGCCTGGCGGACCCAGGAGCGGGCGACCCAGCCGAGCCAGGTCTCCCCGTCGTCGGCCCGGATCGGCACGACCACGCGCCCCCCGTAGCGCCCGGTGGCGCAGGCGCCGATGCCCGCCCACGCCCACGTCGCCTCGGGCAGGCCGCGGCGCCGCAGGAACTCCCGCGCCGGCTCGAGACAGGCGGCCCCCGCCCCCGCCGCGGACCAGAGCGGGGTGAACCCGTCCGGCGCGTCCATCTCGTGCGCGACCACCGCCGGCATCGGCCCCGCGGTCGTGGAGTCGCCGTGGACGCGCCCACCGACCCCGCACTTAAAGCAGCAGTAGCGACCCGACTCGTGCACGCCGAAGCTCTGGCGCCGGTCGGCCTTGCCGGTACGCTCGACGCAGAACGGGCAGTGCCCCCGCCGCCACCCGGTCCCCGACGGCGGGGACCCGGCGATGGCCGCGCGGATGTGGTCGGCCCGGGTCGCCATCAGAACGGCACCGGCTCGAGGTTGGCGGCCTGCAGCACCGGCACCATGCGCCCGCACTCCCAGTCGTGCGGCAGCGGGCCCACGATGGAGTCCCCCTGCCCGTAGCGGTACTTGCCGACCTTGTAGATGACGCCGTCCTCCTTCGAGGTGAGGGTGACCACCAGGTCGGCCACGCGGATCTTCGCGACGCTGTCGGCCACGTCCTCCTTCTCGATGAGCGAGGTGCGGTCGGCCTTCTTCTTCTTCGTCCCCGGCGTCTGCCGGATGTTGCGGGACTGGCACGCGGTCAGCACCCAGAGCGAGTGCTCGTGGGCGAACAGGCGGAACTTCTCGAACACGCGCCCGAACGCGGCGGACCCGTTCTCCTCCTTCCGCGCGTCGGCGCGGATCTTGTCGCCGTAGTCGATGACCAGCAGGTCGGGGTAGATCCCCTCCCGGGCACGGTACAGCTCGACCCAGGAGAACAGGTCCTCGGGCGTCGCGACCCCGGCCGGGAACTCCTGGCACCAGAACCGCCCGAGCCGCGGGAGCAGCGCGTCGAGCTTCAGCGAGGCCTCCTCCAGGTGGCCGTTGAGGATGCTGTTGATCGGCACCCCGGTGAGGGCCGCCTTGAGCCGCGCCATCACCCACGGGACCGGCAGCTCCAGGGTCGCGTAGAGGACCGAGCGCCCGAGCAGCAAGGCGTTCGCGCAGACGGTGTTCATCATCATTGACTTCCCACCACCTGTCGAGCTGATGACCACGGACTCGGTCCCGCGCGGCGGCCCCCCGCCGAGCTGCATGTCCAGCTCCTGGATCCCGAGCGAGAGCCGCTCGAGGTCATGGATCGAGTCGATGCTCCGGCGCGCCTCCGCCATCGGGGTCCCGAGCGAGATGTCGACGCGCCCGATCCCCTCCATGCGGTCGAGGCACTCACGCGACCGCTTCGCGTCCCCGGGCGCGCTGTTGTAGGAGTCCATCAGTCCGACCACCGCCTCGTGGTGCAGGCGCTTCTGGATCGTCGCGCGCACCAGGGCCGCAACCTCGGCCTCGTCGTGCTCGTCCTCCGCGGCGTCCCGCAGCATCGCGGCCAGCGCCGCCACCTCGTCCGGCGTGACCTGCCCCCGCCCCTGCATCGACCGGACCTGCTGGAGCACCAGGCCGAGGTTCGAGGGCCCGTGCCCGACCTCCCGGGCGATGGCCTGCGCCGCGAGCAGCGCGAGGCGCACCGCCCCCTGCGTCATGCCGTCTGGCTCCAGCGCGTGCCCCACCAGCCCGAAGAACCGCTGGCTGGAGCACGACAAGTATGCGACCGAACGCTCGAACGCGGGCGTGAAGTCGTAGGGCTGCGCCGACCGCTTCTTCTCCGCCATCGATCCCTCCTCCTACCAGATCCAGCGACCGCGGCGCACGTCCTCGTCGAGCATCATCTGCTGCTGCTCGACCTCGGCGCGCGCCTCGGCGACCATCTCGTTGTACGTGTCCCCGGGGAAGAAGTGCGCCACCAGGCGCGCCGCCTCGTCCAGGGTCCTCCCGCGTACGGCCACCGCCAGGGAGCACCAGCGGTTCAGGAGCTTCCGGTGCGTGCCCCCGATCGGCAGGTGCCAGCGCGAGTCGTTGGACCCGCACTCGTGCAGGAACCACTCCCACTTCGACTCCATGCGCCGCGCCGAGAACACCCACGCCATGGTCGGAGGCTTGCGCTCCCCGGCCGCGGTTTGCGCCCAGCAGCGGATCGACCACTGCACCCAGACCGCCGGGGACACGCCCTCCTCCCGCAGGAACCTTCCCGCCGCGGTCAGCGCGGCGAAGTGCTTCGACCGCGCGACGTCGCCGCGCCGACCGTACTGACCCTCGTAGGTCGACCGCAGCTCCCCCCAGTAGGCCTCGGCGCACATCGTGGCAGCGCGGAGGTCGGGGGCCTCGTCCGGGATCACGGGCGGCGGGGGCACCGTCGCGGGCCTGATCACCTCGACGCCCGGGTACGGCGGCATCATCGAGCGACAGCCCCGCGGACCCCCGGCGGCCCGCACGTCGCCGCCCAGCGAGAACCCCAGCCGGGGGTCGCGCGGCGGACCCTCACCCCCGGTCGGCGCGCAACCCGCGCCCCCTCCGGCCGACCCCGCGGACGACCCGCGCGTCACGGTCGGGGACGAGTTCCCCGCGGTCGCGGCGAGGACCGGAGGATGCCAGGTCGGGAAGGAGGTCTCGGCTTTTGTTTTTGGGGTGGTTTGGGGTGCCCGAGCAGCGCGGGACGCGCTCGGGCCTTCTCTTACGCTAGTAAGAGAAGTAGAGCCTTTACGATCGGATAAGGAAGTTGCTATTAGATTGCTCCCGCCTTTGATTTCCACGGGAGGGCCCGATCCGGCCCGATCCGGCCTGCGGCTCCCGCCTTTGATTTCGCCCTTCCGGGGCCGGCCCGCGCCCGGCCGGCGACCCCCGCGGCCGGCCTGCTTGAGCCACTGGACCGTGCGCCAGGGCACGGAAACCTCGACGAACGCTACGAAGCCCCAGACCACGCGCACCGGGACCGGGACGTAGGCGTCGCCGATCTGGCGCTCGTTCCACTCCCGGGCCGGATCCACCAGGCCGGCCCGGCCGAGCCGGGTCATCGCCCGCCCGTACTGCTTGAGGTTGAGCCGGGGCAGGCCGAACCCCAGCTCGCGGAGCGCCATCACCCCCTCCCAGCACTCCCAGGTCTTGCGGTTGCGGCCGCGCAGCAGGCGCCGGTACAGCTCCCATGCGTTCGGCCCGAGCTTGCGCCGGAGCAGGTCCAGCGGGACCTGGTGCGACCGGCACCGCCGGCGGTCGACGCGGTCCGGCAGCCAGTCCTCCGACCCGACCCGGTGTACGACCACGGGCGGGACGAAGCGCGGCGGGGAGGAGGGGAGTGGTGGGGCTCGGTCGGACGGGGCAGGAGGAGGAAGCGACGACGATGCCAGCACGAAAAAACCTCCCAGCTTCAGCGAGGACGTCCAGGGCGCGCACCGAGGAACCGGAAACCACAAGCAGAAGAAAACAGGTCCCGCGGAACCCCAGGCGGCCTCGCTCAGGCCGGGAGGTTCTCTGCTTGTGGTTTTAGCTCATCCCGGGACCGCGCGCAAGCCCCGAGGCGGCTTCAACCTTCAATTTTCAGGTCAACTACAGCGCCCCTTATATCCCACTCCGTGGGCGAAAGGCAAGCATTTTTTACAAGCACCAGGAACCACTAGAGACTTCTCCACCCCGGCCCTCGTCCGGTGGGCTGCCGCGCCCAGGCGACGAGCAGGCGGAAGTCGTGGGTGGGCATGCGGAGCACCACGGCGGCCCCGACGGGGTCGCCCAGCTTCTCGAGCCTCCGCGCCAGGGCGGCCGGGCTGCTCCGGTGCCTCCTCCCGCCGTGCTGGACGATCTCCAGCAGGCGCGGCATCAAGACGTCGTCGACGTAAGACATGCTTGCACCTCCTCGACGGTGACGTGGTAGCCCTCGCGCTCGTAGGCGCGGCGCCGGGCCTTGGAGTGCTTCTCGAGCCAGCGGTGGCCGCGGTCGTCGAAGTCGACGACCTGGAAGGAGTCCTTCCCGGGCGCGACGCGCATCCCGCGGCCGATGCGCTGAAGGGCGGCAATGATGCTCTTGCCCCCGGTCGCGACGATGACCGCGCGCAGGCCCGGGACGTCGACCCCCTCCTGCATGATGACCGACGTGACCAGCACGTCCAGCTCCCCGGCCTCGAGCCGGCGCAGCGCGTCCCGCCGCGCGTCCGTGTCGTCCTCCCCCCACACGAACTCGGCGCGGACTCCTTCCTTGAGGAGGCGCGCCAGCAGCAGCTCGCCGTGCCGGATCTGCCCCACGAACACGAGGCACGGCCGCGGGGCCCTCGCGGCCTCGCGCGCGACCAGGGCGTTGCGCGCGACCGACCGGACCACCTCCTCGCCGTAGACCCCCTGCCATGTCGGCCGGTCGGTGCGGTGCTGCACCGCGATCATGCGGATGCTCGGACGGGTCAGCACCCCCGCTTTGATGAGCTGCTCGGGCAAGATGCGGTGGATGACGGGCCCGAGTGAGGCCACTGCTAGGGTGCTGCGGCGGTCGCCGCGCGCGAGCGGGGTGCCGGAGACGCCGATCCGGTAGTAGGCCTCCTTGCACGCCATCGACGCGCGCCAATACGTGGCGCTCGGCAACGTGTGGGACTCGTCGACCAGGATGCCCTCGAACTGCCGCAGGAACCACTTCACCCGGTCGAGGTCCGCTGGCCGACGCATGGCGGCGGCGATGGTCTGGAACGTCGCGCAGACCAGGCGCTCCCGCACCTCGTCGGGGATCGGCTGCCCGTCCCCCACCATCTGGGCCGCCTGCCCGGTGCGCAGCGCGTACCGCTCCGCCACCTGCACCGTCAGCCCGGCCCGGTGCGCGACCAGGAGCCATCGACAGGGGAGGAGCTGCACGAGCCCGATCATCACCTCGCTCTTGCCGCTTCCCGTTGGATGATGCAGGATGCCGCGCCCACACTCGACCGCCCGCTTGACCGCCTCGAGCTGGTAGTCGCGCAGCCACCCCAGATCGACGGACCAGTCGGGCTCGCAGGGCCGGACCCGCCGGTCCTCGCGCTCGAAAGGGAAGCCCCGCGCCGCGCAGGCCGCGCGCACTTGCGGGACGTACCCGGTCGGGAACGCGTGGGTGATGCGCGAGTACATGTGGCGCTTGCCGTCGCCGTAACCCGACCAGTGCGCGCGATCGTCCGCGAACGACAGCAGGTCGTCGAGCCAGGACTCCTCCTCCGGGTCGGCCTCGACCCGGGTGTAGACGTTGCCAACCTGGAGCCTCATGCGACCCGGAGCATTGACAGGAGCGCGGCGCGGATCGTGGGCGCTTCGCGATAGCTCTCCGCGAACGAGCGGACCTCCACGAACAGCAGCGACCCGACGACCTGCCGGCGGATGGCCGGCTGCTCGCGGATCCGCTCGTACAGCGTCGCTGGGGTCACGCCCGTGATCTGGGCCAGGGTGGACACGGGCACGTAGCCCGCCGCCCGCATCGTCATCGCCAGCTTCTTCGTGATTCGCATGCGCTCCTCCTCCTTCAGGCGCGGCTCGGCCGCGCGTCGTCTTCGTCTAGCCAAGCCCGCCACAGGACCCAGCTCCCCCGGCACTCCTCGCGCAGGCGTGAGGCGGCGCGGTAGACCCGCCCCACCGCCACGCCGGTCCGGGCCGCCACTGCGGCCGGGGACTCCCCTTCCAGCAACACGGGCCAGCCATGCTCGAGGTCGGGCAGGGCGTCGCGCAGGCGCAGCAGCTCCGCGCGCACGCGCATCCAGCGCCGCCGGTCGTCCAGCTCCGCCTCCGGGTCCCACCGGGGCCCGGGGAGACCCGGGTCGAGCGGGGCCCGGTGTAGGCCGGCCAGTTCTTCCAAGTGATGGTCCCCAGCACTGACCGGCGCGCTCTGCCGCCAGAGCGCCCCCCACATCGCGCGCCGGGCCGCGACCATCAAGTAGGACAGGCGCGGGACGCCGACGCGCCGGTCCCAGCTTGGGTCGGCCTCGAGCGCCGCCCGCCACCCGACCTGGCGCAGGTCCTCGACCTCGGCCCACCAGCAGCGGCGGCGCCCGCACAGGCGACGCGCCAATCGATCGAGCGGGCCCGCGAGGGACGCCGCCACCCGCGGGCTCACTTCGCCCTCCGCTTCGAGACGTAGATGCGGCCCCCCGCTTTGGGGACGTTCTCCCGGTCCTGCACCGAGATCGGGATCCCCTCGGCGATGATCTGCGCGGTCCAGGTACGCCACTGTCTCACCGTCATCGTGCCGATGTCGGCCAGGCAGCGCCACATCCGCGCGCCCTTCTCCTTCACTCCCAGGACCGACCGCATCCGGTCTGTCGAGCGCGGCGTGTAGCAGGAGAACACCATCAGCTCGAGGCCGCCGCCCAGGCGCCAGGCCGCCTCCTCTTCGGGCGTCAGCGCCCGGGCCAGGACGTCCGCAACCGAGATCGCGATGGCGCCGTGGTGGACCTCCCGCGAAGTGCTCCCGCGCAGGCCCTCGGACTGGAGGTCGGTCCAGGCGGCGCCCGGGTCGTCGCGGAGCGGGCCGACCCCCTCGACCACCTGCCACACCGGGACGCCGTCCGCGCGCTCGCGCGCGCGGTAGCGCGTGGCCTGGTACCGCACGCGGGGACGCGGGGGCGTCCCCGCGCTCGGGCTGATGAGGGTGCGGACCGCGTAGGCTTCCCGGGTCACAGCGCCGCCTCCAGCGGGGCGAGCAGCTCGTCGGCGCCGTCGCCGGAGAGCTGGGCCACGACCAGGGCGCCGCGGAGGTCGGCCAGCTTCGACGTCATGTCGGTCAGGTGCCGGCCGAGGATCTGCTCGTACATCGCGATCTTGGCCTCGGCCTCCTCGCAGCGCGCGATCTGGGTGCCGACCGCGCGCTTGCCGATCTCGCCGGCCCGCGCCTGCTCCAGGTGCTTCTCCAGGTCGGCCGCGGTCGCGGCGGCGTCGTCCTCGAGCCCGTGCAGGACCGCCTCCAGCACCTCCGAGGTCCCCAGCATCGGGATGCGCTCGACGTGGTGCGCGCTGACGCCGACCAGGACCGCGCGCCAGCGGAGCCAGGTGTCGACGTGCTCCTGGGGCACGTAGTAGATCCCGCCCGTGTCGCGCAGCGCGACGGCCCGGAGCCGTCCAACCAGGCGGCAGAGCCAGTCGGAGACGTCGTTGCTGGAGAGCGCCCCGAGCGCCGCGTCGTACCGCGCGTCGACCGACGCCTGCAGGCGGCCGACGTCCTCGCCGTTGCCGGGGGCTACTTCGGGGCGGCCGACCGCGTTGAGCCGCGCGGTGGCGCGGACGTGGTGGTCGACGGTCTCCTCGCTGGCCCGCTCGTCCACCAGCGCGTAGCCGGCCGCGCCAGCCAGGGGGCGCAGCAGGCGCCGCTTGTGGGCCTCGCCGCGCAGGGCCCGGCGCAGCGCCTTGCGGGGCGACGGGGCGGGCGGGAGCAGCGCGGGGTCGAGCCCGGCCGCCGCCCAGGCGTCGGCGAGCGCCCGGTAGTCGACGGTGCCGCTCAGGCGCCAGAACGTCTCGAGCCCCGCGTAGCGGGTCCCCTCGGGAACTGCATACCACTGATTGTCGTTGGTCATCGTCCTCCGTCCTCTCTGCCCCGCTCGGGGGCGGCCCCGGCCGCCGGCTGCGGGCCGGCGCTGGGCGCGCGCGCGCCGGGGAGCATCATGCTACGAGGTCGCCTTCTCGACCTGCACCGCGCTGCGCGGCACGAAGTAGAGCTGCGTCTGGCCGGGAATGCTCACGCTGAGGTAGCCGTTCTGGGCGTGCTGTACCACCAGACCGGTCGTCGCGGGCAAGAGGGCCGCGAACGTTGCCAACTTCTTCTCGCGCACGGAGACGACGGCGCCGACCGCGATGGCGTTGCGTACGTTCTTGCAGGGGGGCGTCCAGTCGGGCGGGAGCTGCGCGAGCATGATGACCGCCTTCTCGATCTGCCCGACCGCCCCGTCGACCACGGTCGCGATGGGATCGAGACACATCTTGTGCTCCAGGACGTCAACTTGTTTGCGAAGCAGGCCGGCCGCGTAGCCGAGCTTCGCTGCTGCGCGAGCTGGCTTCGACAGCGCGCGCTGGGCGGCGCGCTTCGTCGCGTGCTCCATCTTCTTTCGCGCCACCGTCATCTCCGCGCGCTCGCGGATGATGTCGGGGTCTTCGCTGGTCTTCGCCGCCTGGGGGTTCTTCGGGGTCGGGGTCTTCGTCAGCTTTGCCATGGTCGTCCTCCTGCTGTCCTGGGTTGCGGTTTCGAGGTCCTCGTTCTCACAGCCCCATTCTATAGCAGAGAAGGAATCGTTGTCAAGCATCTTTTTGTGTCTTAGTTTTTTACTCTTGACACCATATTCTGTCTCCTATATGATGTAGATAGAAGTGGCGCTACCGCATCTTCACTGAGAACGGATACCTGGGAGGAGACCTATGATCCAAGACGCGAGGCTGATCGAGAGGCTGATTCGTGCTGCCTACTTCACCCCGTGCGGGGAGCGCGGGTGGGGGCTCCCGTTGGTGCTGTGGGGGCCTCCCGGTTGCGGGAAGTCCACCCACTTCAGGAAGTTCGCGCGCAGCGTCGGGAAGTTCTACAAGCGGCTGTCCCCCGCCGAAGAAGGGGAGGGAGCTTTCGGTGTGACCCCCGTGCCCCACGCTGGGCCAGACGGCTCCACCACCCTCTTCCATCCCCCGAGCGAGTGGGTGACCCGGTTGGAGCCCGGCTCGATCCTCTTGATTGACGACATTACCTGCACCTCGCAGTACCTCCAGCCCGTCCTGCTCGGGGTGGTACTCGAGAAGGTCATCGGCGATTCGTTCTTGGGGAAGGGCACCCGGGTCTTCGGGGCGGGAAACGCCACCGAGGACGTCGGCGGCGGGCAGGACCTCGGCGCGGCGCAGGCGAACCGGATGGGCCACCTCGACGTCGGCTACCCAACTGGGGAGGGCTGGGCCGACTGGCTGCTCAGCGACGGCGGCGAGAACGGCCACGGCGAGCAGATCGACGTCGCGGCGGAGGAGCAGCGGGTGATGGCCGCGTGGCCTGCTGCCTACGCCTGGGCGCGGGGAGCGCTGGCGTCGTTCGCCAAGGCCAAGGCCGCGATGTTCATCAAGCCGGAGGCGGGCAACGACAAGGCGTCGCGCGCCTGGCCGAGCCCTCGCTCCTGCGAGTACCTCGCGCGCGCCCTCGCCGCCGGCCGCGTGCACGGCCTGTCCGAGGCCGAGACGGACGAGCTGATGACGGCGTTCGTCGGCGCGGGGCTGGTCGGCGAGCTGCGCGCCCACCTCAACAAGATCGAGCTGCCCGACCCGGCCGAGCTGCTAACCGGGAAGGTCAAGTGGCAGCACGACCCGCACCGGCTCGACGTGGCCTGCGCGGTCCTGTCTTCCACCACCGCCTACGTCCTGTCGCAGCCGAACGGGCAGCGCGAGGCCCTGGCGATCGCGCTGTGGGGGCTCCTCGCCGGCATCGACCGCCCCGTCGACCTGCTCGTCCCGGCCGCGCACCAGCTCGTCAAGCACCAGCTCGCGATGTCGAGCCCGACACTCAAGTCGGCGGCCGGTCCGGTCCTCGTCAAGCTGCGCCCGGCCCTGGCGGCGGCGGGCGTGAGGTTCGAGTCGTGAGCACCGTCATCGGCTCCGCGGAAGACGTCCTGGGCGCTGGGCGCCTGGTGGTGCTCCGGCAGCTCCCGTACCTGTACGCGCGCCTCCTCGCCCTGGTCCCCCGGCCGACCCCCGGACTGGGGACCATCGGCGTCACAAAGCAGATGATCCTGATGTACGACCCCGCCGCGGTCGCGAGGTGGAGCGCCGCGCAGGCCGGCGGCGCGCTCGTGCACGAGATCATGCACCTCGCGATGGGCCACCACGCGCGCTGCGGGGCGCGCGACCCGCGCACCTACAACGTCGCCGGCGACCTCGCGATCAACCCCGGCGTCCTGGCCTCCGGCCTCCAGCTCCCGGAGGGCGTGGTGATGCCAGCCGCGCTCGGCCTGCCCTCGGACCTGACCGCCGACGAATACTACGACCTGCTCGCGCAGCGGCAGCCCCAGCCCCCGCCGCAGCAGCCGGGCGGCGGCGAGCAGGGGGGCGAGGGCGACGAGGAGGAGGGGAACGCGGGCGGGCAACCGGGCGAGGGCAAAGGCGAGGGGAAACCCGCCGGCCATGGGCACGAGCCCCGGGTCGGCGGCGGCTGGTGCGGGTCCTGCGCCGGCCGGTCGACCCCGGGCGAGCCCGCCCCGGGCGAGGACGTCCCGGGCGCCAGGTCCGAGGCCGAGGTCGCCCGCGCAGCCCGCGAGATCGCGGAGGCGATCCAGGAGGCGGCCGCCAAGGGCCAGGGCAACGTCCCGGCCGGGTGGGCGCGCTGGGCGCGGGCCGCGCTGGAGCCCCCGCGGGTCCCCTGGCAGACCGTCCTAGCCCGCGCGGTCCGCGCGGCCTGCGCGCGCCGGCCCGGAGCGGTCAGCCTCACCTCGACCCGGATGGGGCGCAGGCAGGCCGGGGTGGGGTACGGTCCCGGCCGCCCGGTCCTGCCGGCCCTGTACTCCCCGGTGCCAGAGGTCGCGGTCGTGGTCGACACGTCGGGGTCGATGGGGCAGGCCCAGCTCGAGGCGGCGATGAGGGAGTGCAGGGGGGTGTTGAAAGCGGTCGGCGCCCGGGTCCGGTTCCTCGCCGCGGATGCCAGGGTCCACACATGCGAGTGGGTCGAGGACTGGCAGACCGCCGCGAAGCTGCTGAAAGGCGGCGGCGGGACGAGCTTCGTCCCCGCGTTCGAGAAGCTCGCCGCGTCCCGCCAGCGGCCGAGCGTGGTGGTCTACCTGACCGACGGCTGGGGCACCGCCCCGGCTTGCGAGCCCCCCTGGACCCGGACGATCTGGGGACTGGTGGGGGACTCGAGCCGGGCGCCCTGCGCCTGGGGCACCCCCGTCCAGATCGATGACTGACCCCTTCCGCAAAAACCGCGTTGCAGCGCAAGCCTCCAACCCTGTAAGATGTCATCGGAGGGTCGTCATGGGAGGGTCCGCCAGCAGGTCGAAGGGGTCGGCGTGGGAGCGCGAGGTCGCGCACCTGCTCCAGCCCGTCTTCCCGGCCGCCCGCCGGGGGCTCGGGCAGGCCCGGGGCGGCGCCGAGGTCCCCGACGTCGAGCGCACCCCGTACTGGGTCGAGTGCAAGTCGAGGAAACGCTGCAACATTCAGGCGGCCCTCGAGCAGGCTGAGCGGGCCCGCGCGCTGGCCCGCGACGAGCGCGTGCCCCTGGCGGCCTGCAAGGACACCGGCAAGCGCCCCATCGCGGCCATGTACCTGGACGACCTCTTGGCCCTGCTGGCGCTGGCCCACGGGGTGCAGGACTCCCCCCGGGAATCGCCCCAGGACGCGCCAGCAGCTCCGCTCTCGGCCGAGGGGGTCCCACCCGGGGTCCTGTCGGCCATCGACCTCTGCGGGCGCCTGGGCGCGCTCCTGCGCGGCCTGGCGGGTCCTGGGGGGGAATGTGTCCCGCGGTGGTATCCGTCACCCAGGGGGTCTAATGGGGGCCGCTAAAGCCGCCGCCCTGGCCGGCGGCCTCGCCCTGGCGGCCTGTCCGGCGGTCCAGGTGGCGATGCCCGTTCAGTCGGTTCCAGTCAAGCCCCCGCCCCAGGCCTCCCGGCCCGCCCCGGCGAGCCAGCCCGCGTCGTCCCCGGCAGAGCTGGACGAGTTGCTAGCGTACCGCTTGACCCACCGGGGACCACGCGACCGCGCGATCGCGGACGCGGCCGCGCGCTGGAGCTTGTCCCCGTACCTCCTCCGCGGCTTGCTCTGGCACGAGAGCCGCCTCGACCCGCGCGCTGAGCACCCGAGCACGGGCGCGCGCGGCGTGGCCCAGTTCACGCGGGGGGGCGCTGCCGCCGTGGCGCGGCTCCAGCGCCTCCGCGGGGTCCGCCTGGTCTTCTCATACGCGCGGGCGTTCGACCCGGAGCTGGCGATCCCGGCGGCAGCGGAGCTGCTCCGCTACTTGCTCGACACCTGCGGTGGCGTGCACGCGGCCCTGACCGCGTACAACACCGGGAACTGCCGCGCGCGCGTCCCCGCGTTCGTGCGGGCCGTGCTGGGCTACGCGCAGGCGTTCGCGGGGTGACCGCCTACGCGGCGGGCGGCGAGGGCTCGGCGGGCTCCTCGACGGGCGTGCGCAGGGCCTCCAGATACGGGAGGCACTTCCGCGCGACCATCGCGGTCAGCGGGTTGCCCTCGCAGGTCTTACCCGCCCCGTCCACGTAGGTTGGCTTGTCGAGCCAGCGGAGCAGCTCCTCGTGCGTCCCCGTCTCCAGCTCGACCACGTCGCCAGCCTGCGCGCCCTCGAAGGCATCGAGCATGCGCTGGGCCCGGCGCAGCTCCTTGAGCCCGCCCCGGAAGGGCGCGTAGGTGTCGGCGATGATGGTCAGCAGCTCCGTCATCGCGAACTTGACCGGCAACTCTGCCCCATCAACCACGCGCGAACCGATCTGCACCGTCTCGGGAACCCGGATCTTGACCACGGCGTTGCCTTTGCTCATCTTCGCTCCCCCTTTCAGGTGATCCAACAGCTTGCGCTCGAAGCGCCCCATGCGGGCTACTGTAGCAGACCGTAGCCCTGGAGGTCATCTAGGATCTGGTTGAGGGCCTGGAAGCCAGCGAGCATGTCCGTCCGCAGCGTGTTGAGGTCAGCGACCGCGGCGTAGGGCGTGCCCCCTTGTCCATCGGCGAGGCCCGTGAACGCCGAGGTCGAACTCGGGTTGATGGTGCGGGTCGCGGTCGCATAGGTCTGCGTGTAGGCCGCCGTCCGGGTCGTGCCCGCGACGCCGAAGAACCCCAGCGTCGTGACGGAGGAGGCGCAGATGTTGACCGCGCTGGTGATGGTGGCCCCGATGCTGACCGACCCGTTCGTGCCGGTGCCCTGCTTCAGTCCTCCGGTGATCTGCAGGTTTCCGCCGTTCGCGTTGCCGCTCCCCCCGGAGCCCGCGTAGCCGCCGCGAACGTAGGTTGTGCCCCCATATCCTGGGTCCTGGGCGCCGGCGCCCGGGCCTCCAGTTCCCGCGATGACGTTGACGTTCCCGCCCCCAGCACCGATCACGCTGGTGGTCCCCGCTCCTCCCGTGCCGCCGTAGAGGTTGGCTTGGCCGCCATCGCCCCCGGCGAAGGTGCCGACGCCGGCGCCCCCGGCGCCTCCCTGGTGATAGAGGTGATCCCCGGTCTTCGTGGACGCCTGGGCCGCAACGGTGATGCCCTTGGTGCTCGAAGCGCCCGCCGTCGAGGCGGCCCAAGTGATGGTGCTGCCGGCCGTGAAGTTGATCTTCCCGTCGTAGTAGATGCGCAGCGCCTCGGTCGCGCCGTTGTTTCCGACCTGAAAGATGAGGTCGGAGCCGGTGGTCCCCACCCCGCTCGTGGCGCGCAGCGTCAGCGCGTCGGTGGTGGCGGTCCCGCCGACGAGCACCTGCCCCCCGGCTCGGCCCGCCAGCAACGCATACTGGAGGTGGTCGTCGGCGGTCAACCCGGTCAGGACGCCATGGGCCGTCGCCACGTAGGTCCCCGACGGCAGGTTGGAGACGGAGCGGTAGTCCTGCACCTCGTCGTAGGTCGGCGTGCCCCCCTGGTTGTGGTAGATCACGCGGTAGAGGAGCTTCGCCTCCTTGTACGGCAGCGCGCCCAGCGAGAGGCTCTCGTAGGTGTTGTTGGCGCGCGCGTTGCTGATGTTGGTGTCGACCCGCTGCCCGATGACGACGGCGATGGGCTTGTTGACCGTGTTGACCGCGTTCGTGGCGAAAACCCACAGGGCGACGTAGTTGCTCGTGGGCACCGCGGTGAGCGTGGTCCCGTTGTTGTAGCGTAAGCTCGCGCCATAGAGTGCGGTCTGCGCCGCATCCCACGCGAACGTGGACGATCCGTTGTAGTAGAGCACGTCGCAGGTCGTGTGGTCGGTGTCGCCTCCCCCGAAATTGCTGACGGAGAGGGTGATGTCCTCGTCCGCGATGTACCCGACCGTGATGGCGAAGGTCGTGTTCGTGATCGATGCGACCGTGAGCCCGGAGATGTAGCGCGCGCCCACCGTGGTGTGCAGGTAACCATGGGTCGCGCCGTCCATCGTGATCCCGTGCCGCTCCTCGGCGAGGATGCCCTTAGCGGTGCCCGCGTTCCAGTAGACGGTCGCGACGATGGGCAACTGGAAACCGGGGAACACGCTGCTCTCGGTCAGGGTCCCGCTGGCATCGTAGTAGATGGTGTGCAGCCCGCTGGTGTCCGCGATCTGGATCGACGCCGTCGTCTTGGCGTAGGCGACGCCGTTGACGTAGATGGTGTGGGCCCCCGTGATCGTGAAGGTGCGGGCGGGCCCCGAGTCCGTCCACGAAAGCGTCGCGACGCGATCGAGGAACCCGGTCGGCTCCTGCTGGTTGGTGAAGATGGTTGGGAGCAGCACGTTGTTCGCGGTGATGACTCCGCTGACGTCGAGCGCGGTGGCGGGGTCCAAGACGCCGATCCCCACGCGCCCGTTCCGCAGCACGAGGTTCGCGGCGTACCCCATGTTGCGCATCTCGATGTAGCCTGTCGCGTTCTGGTAGTAGACGAAGGCGTTGCCTTTGTTCGTCGAGTAGGCGCGGTTGAGCATGCGGACGAGCCACGGATTCGAGTCATCGGCAATGATGTCTATGACTGAGACATCGCTTGTCTTGCCCCTGATCTCAAAGCGTGCTTCGGGAGTGACATTGACGCCAGTCAAGCCGTCTTTGTCGATGGTCACGCGCGTGGCGGCAGGGTTGGTCCCGTCTGACGTTTTGAAGTTGATCTGGGCTGGGGTGTAGGTGCCCGCCGTTCCCTGCTGCGCTGTCTGGATGAAAGCCGCCTGCGTAAATGCGGCACCGCTGTTGCCATAGAACCCCACGGATCCCAGTATCTCCGTGGTCACCGTCGCCACATGTGCCACGGTGTTGCTGTGGCTCTTGCGGAAGTCTAGTTCGGCATCCCAAGTGGGATCGGCAGCGTAGCAATCGGACAGGAAGGTATTGTAGTCGTTTGCCTTGACGCTATGGATTCTCGACGCCGCGCTGGCGGTGCCGATACCTATCATGTTATTGTACAAATAGAGGAGCTGAGTTCCTGCGCCGTCAGAGATCGCAGTCACACCTCCACCCTGGGCGTTGATATATAGATTTCCTGGAGCTACTACTGAACCTGTACCGGCGCCGACGGTGAGCACCCCCGAGGAGGCCATCGTCAGGGCGTTGGCGTACGCGCCTGAGTCGATCCGGCTCTGCAGCGTATACGTCGAGGCCCCCGCGTTGGAGGTCACGTCGACGAACTGCCGCCAGTCGGCGTTGTGCCCGCCCGTGCCGCCCGAGTCGAAGCTGGTGCCGCGCAACAAGAGGTTGTGGCTGTCGCGCGTTCCGTCGGAGCCCGGCTGCGTCATGTCGAGGATCAGGGCGTCGGCCGGGGTCGTGAATGCCGCGCCCACGTAGACGCACCCGGTGCCCTCGATGATCAGGATGCGGTTCTGCGTGGTGCCGCTGCCGCTGTAGGCGTAGATGTCAACGGCGTTGTTGGTGCTCGACCCAACGTTGTGCCGCGTGCGGATAGAGTGCAGGTAGTCCGCGGTGCCGTCGTACCCGAAGCGGATCTGGGAGCCAGCGGTCCCGGTTCCCGCGTTCCCCGAGCGCAGGGTCAGGCTGCTGGGACTGCCGCTCGCGGCCCCAGTCACGTCCAGGGCGGTGGTCGGTGCGGCAACGCCCACCCCCACCTTGCCGTCGGCCTTGAGCCACAGCATGTTGGGAGCGGTGGTGTTGTAGACGTTGTAGTCGGCCGCGTAGGCGTTGGTGGCGAACTTGTTGCCGGTCGCGTCCCAGAAGATCGCCGCTTTCTCGACTCCCGCGTTGTGGAAGCTGATGAAGGCGTTGTAGGACCCGCTCGCGTCCGCCCTGAATCCGGTGTAGCTCGTGGTGCTGCGCGAATAGACGATGCCCTGCACCGTCAACAGGCTGCCCGACTCGGGGCTCGAAGACCCGATGCTCACCTTCCCGTCGGTCTGCGCGCGCATCATCTCGACGTAGCCGCCGGCGCCGATCCGCGAGTAGTAGACAAGGCTCCCCGAAGGGGACGCCCCGGCGACCGTCTGGAGCTGGGTCGCGACCTCGACGAGCGTGCTGACCCCTCCCGCTCCCACCGTCCAGGCGTATCCCTGCTGGGACAGCATGGGCGCGTGCTGGAGCTGCGCCGCGTTGGTCGCCGCCGTGGGGTTCTGCACAAGCACGCCGACGCTCTGCGTGGTGGTGACCGACTCCATCTGGAGCAGTGCGGCGTAGGCGTTCGTGGCGGTGCTGCGCGATTGCAATCCCGTCCCACCGAGGCCCGCGCTGACGTAGATCGAGGTGGTGTAGTTGTCTGACGTGATCGATAGTCGACCCGTGCTGCTCAGGGTCAACATGCTCGCGTAGGAGGCCCCGTCGACGCGCTGCTGCAGGTGATAGGTCGACGCCCCCGCGCTGGAGGTCACGTCGACAAACTGCCGCCAGTCGGCGTTGTGGCCGCCCGTGTCATAGGAGGTGCCCCGGATGACGAAGCCGTGGGAGTCGCGCGTGCCCGCGCCCGTCGGCTGCGCAATGAGGAGCTGGAGCGCGTCAGCTTGGGTGGTGAGCGCGCCCCCGACCTTCAAGACCTTGCCGGAGTCGTCCCAGAACAGGTTCCCGTTGTCCTGCCCGTAGACGCCGCTGGCGCCCGCGAAGACCACCGAGCCCGCCGTGAACGCGGTCCCCGTCCCGGTCCCGCCGTAGGTCACGCCGAGCACCCCGCCCCCGCCCGAGGTGGTCAGGTAGCCCGAGGCGTCGGTGAACACCATCGACGAGGGGGAGAGCCCGGCGAGCTTGACCCGGCCGTCGCCGCGGACCGCGAGCCAGTCGTCGATCCCGCCGTAGCTCTGCACTGCGAACAGGTTCTCGTCCGCGCCGATGGACGGGCTCGCGTTGCGAATGAGCACGCCCTTCCGCGTCGCGTCGAGCACGATGGTCGCGGGGTAGGCCCCCGCCGAGTAAGCGTCCTGCAGGTCGATCCCGGTGAGGGCGGTGGTCAGGCAGACCCAGGTGATGGGGCTGTAGTCGGAGAGCATCCAGACCGTGTTGTCGCTCTCCTGGTAAGCAATGCGCCCCACGTCGGCCTCGGTGAACCCGGTCGCCGCCAGACGCGCCTCCTCGTCGACGTAGATGATGGCGTAAGCGGAGAAGTGCGTCTCCAGGTCGAGGACGCGCGTCAGCGCGAGGTCGGCCTTGTACCAAGCATCGACCCAATTGGTGGGGCTGGACATCCGCTCCTCCGTTGGTTAGGGGACCGTCCCGGGCAAGGGCGTGGTCGTCATGCGGCCGACTAGAACACCAGCCGCCGGGTCCCGATGGTGCTCACGATGAGGACCTTCTGCCCGACCGTCGGCGTGAACGGCAGCGGTGAGTAAGTGTAGAGCGCGCCGTTGGTGTTGGTGAAACGGTCGATGTTCCGCGCGACCGATGTGCCGCCGGGCTCACGGACGACCATGATCATGTTGTTGAAGTAGTCGTTCGCTTGAGTGAGTGCCGTGCGGACCTGGGTCGAGGTGGAACCAGAGGCCACGGTGGTCTCCGTCAGCGCCTGCGCCGCGATCTGGTTCATGGCGTACCCGAAGGTCGATGCCGTCTGGTGCTTGCTCAGCTCTCGATTCCAGATAGCGGCAGGCAGGGTGGCGTCGGCCGTGATCGTCAAACCCGACCCCAGGTCTACCCAGTAGCCGGTGCCACCAACCCGGAAGTCCCCCGCCGTGTTCGATCCCTGTACCAGGATGAACCCGGTGAAGGAGATGTTGGTCGTGCCGCCGGTCTGCCCCGCGAGGGAGATGGCCCCCTGGACGTTGGAGAGGTTGGTCCCAGATGTCCCATTGACGTTCACGGTAGGAAGAACCGTCACCTCCGGCGTGACGTTCACGAACGTGGCTTGCCCACCAAGCAATTGAGTGATGTTGCCGGCGAGGGCGATGTCCGTGTAGTGACCCTGGTACTGGGTCAGGGCCGTCAACCGGCAGCAATGGCAGGTCACGAACCCGTTCTGCTGCCCCGTCAAAGTGAAGTGATCGAAGTGGGAGTTGGTCACGTCGCAGTTGTTCATCGTCAACGTAGACAGGAAAGCATTCTCCGGCTGCGCCAGGAACCTCCACCTGACGTGAGGGGTGCCAGAGGGGAGGGTCAGGTTGCCGCGGATGACGTAGGTCGAGTACCCGTACCGGTTGGCAATCGTCCTCGCGTCGGCGATGTTGTCCACCGGCTTGAAGGGCGCGCCTATCGGGTACGCGGTGCCCGCGAAACCCCCGCCCGTGGTGTCGATGTGGACCGCATCGCTCGTGAACGCCTTCTCGTCGTCGATCCAGTTGAACTCGCCATAGTTCTTCTGGAGTGTCCCCGTGAACCTGTAGATGTAGGTGTTCTTGCCCGAGGTCGGCGGGGTCGTCATCGCCACCGTGTAGCGGTAGATCCCCGTACCGGCGATCTCAGTGCAGGCAGCCGAGCTGAGCGCCACCGAAGCCCCGGTGCCCTTGTTCCAGATCGCGCAAGTGACCGTGTCCCCCGTCTCGAGGACCTCCGAGAGCACCGGGGTCTGGTCTAGCGTATAGATGGTCGCCGACATGGTTACCCTCGCAGGGGATCCGTCTTGATCTCTTCCAGAGCCAAGGTCAAGGCTAGAGGAGCAGCTAAAGTCTTCACAATCTTGACCTCCCGCCACCCCGTCTTGGTCACCCAGAGGGTGATCGGGTTGTAATCGACATTAGGGAGACTGGAGTCGGTCACGTAAAACGTGAACACCTGCTGCGCGATAGAACCCCCCGCCCCCGTCGTCACATCCCACAGGGGCGCGGAGACGAGAGGATTCTGCGTCACGTCCCATGCGCGAACCCGTACCCCGCTGATGTTGGTCCCGGCAGTATTTTTGCAGTTCACGTCGACGGTCCACTGGTGCAGGGTAATTAGCCCAGAGAAGAAGCTCGACACCGTAGACGGGTCCATGTAGCAGTTCTTGAAAGTCTTGGTACCCCCAGAAACGAAGCCGAAAATGCTGTTGGTGGCATTTACGATAGAGATGTCTGTGGCGGTGAAGTCACCCCCACCGGAGGTGAAGATCCCAATGCCACTTCCCGATCCAGCAGCGTCGATCTTGACGTCGTTGAAACTGGGGTACAGATGACTCGCACCTATGGATGCGTAGACAGAGCAGCTATTGACCGTCGCCACATCCGTGACGGCGGACCCCCAGAGGGCATTGCCAGACAACCCAAGTCCTAAAGCAGAATTGAGAAGAGAATCCCAGGACTCGACGCGCTGGCAAGCCACTTTCCATGCCGCCTCAACTGCGCTGATCGTGGAAGCATGCGCCTCCATGTACCCATATCGCGTAGACCCGTTGGAGTATGACGGAGCCCCGGCAATCGACTCGATGACGGATCCGAGCCTCGATGTGGGGGCACTGCCCAGCGTTCCCGCCCCGAGGGTGAGCGTGCTCGGATAGGTTGCATTTCCCCCTACCCATAGTGAGTAATACTTGATTGACTCCATCTGAGAGACAGCGGTAGTCACGGCCGTCTGGTCCGGCGTCCCCACGATGATCGAACAGTTCAATATGGGGCGGGTTGCGCTCGTGATGTCGTGGTAGCCCCAGCCGGCACTGATCGATTGCTGCACCAGCGCATTGAACAGGTTAGCGGTGTCTGCGCCGTTGACAATCATGACGGGATGGGTGGAGGTCGAAGTGACTGCAGCAGCCAGCTTGAAGGACCCACCCCCGGTGATGTTGACCGTCTCCAGTCCAGTGAATGCGGTGCCGTTGAGACGCAGGATGCGCGTCGAGTTGGGGGTGCCGTTAAAGCTCTGACCGAAGGTCATGACGTACCCGGTGGCCCCGGAAGTCGCGCCAGTTATGTGGGCGAGATACCACACCGGCCCAACCACGTCGGTGATGGTGTTCCACCGCTCCCACAGGTAGATGCCGCCGTGACCCAGTCTGGTGAACGAATACGCCACTACTTGCCCCCGAGGATCTTCGTGTCGGCGGCCTTGGCTGCCGCGATCTTGGTCTCTATGGCCGCCACGAACTCGGAGGCGGCAATTCCCGTCGTAGCTTCAAAGGTGCTCTCAACTATGGCCCGCTGTTCCTCGATGTACGCGATCAGCTCTTGGTAGTTGTCCAGGCCCCCGCATAGGTCCAACACCGCATCCTGAATGTGCTGGGGGACCTCATCAAGACTCGGCGTACGGTAGAAGGCACGCATCCACTGCTCCGTGGCCTCCTTGCTCGCGTTCGCGGACAGCGACGCCATCGCCTTTAGCTGGTCCAATTCGTAGGCCATAGAGAAACCCCCTCCTGGTTCTACCCGTACCAGTCCACCCAGAAGTAGTCGTCCACCCCGACGGCCTCAAGGTAGAGCTGCGAGGGGGCGTTCCCGTCCTCCATGGTGGCTGGGATCGGGATGGGCATGGGCCGGGCCGTGTAGCCCCCGTCGGGGTTGAACACCGCCACGAGGTCGGCCCAGTGCGTCTTGGTGGCCTCCGTGAAGCCGTACTTGGCGACGCCGGAGGCGGCCAGGGTCTGCCGGATCATGTGGATGTAGACCGACCGGGCGCCCAGCGGGATCGGCACGAGGGTGCTGCCCTCGCTCGCCACCGTCAGCACGGCGCTGCGGCTGAGGGGCCGGTCGATGGTCCGGGGGTCGAGCATGCAGGCGAGGGCGACCGTGCTGGGCGCGGCGCCCCCGGTCAGCTTCCGCCGCCAGAACTTCTTGCTGAGCGGGAACCAGAAGCCCACCCCCGAGGTGGACGCGGGGACCGCCCAGGTCTCCGTCGTGGCGTAGGACCCGTCGCTGTCCACGTCGCTCTCCTGCAGCTCGAGCGTGATGGCGGTCGTGGAGCTGATGGTGAGGTCCACCCGGTTGTACCCGTCGGTGCATTTCCCAGCGCCCTTGGACACCGCGCCCGCCCCGAGCGAGGCGCTGGCGTAGTCGTTGCCGGTGTCGGAGATGCGGATTGGCAGTGCGAACATGTACGGCATGGCGTCCCTCTACTTCGTGAACTCGGTGACGCGCGCGTAGCCGTTGGCCGCGTCCCAATACCCGTTGATGGCTCCGACGTAGCCGAAGGGGACCTCGTAGTAACTACCAGACCCCATCTTGGCCGTGAAGCTCGTCGTGGACGCCCCCGTGCCGAGCTTGAGGTAGCAGTTGGCCGTCGAGTCATTGTAGATCGTGGCCCCGACCCGAGACGCGTTGGCGGCGAGGATCGCGGTGTCGGCTGCGGCCGCAGCCACGTTGGTGAACGCGTCGTTGGTGACTGCGGCGGGGGATACCGTGGCGGTGATGGGCGGAAACTCGTCGATGTCGACGACTTGGTGTCCATCCTTTCCTGGCGTCGTAGTCATCGCGCTACTCCGTTCGCAGGTTGTGGGCGCTCAGCGTCGCCGCCGGCGTGCCCAATAGGTACGCGGTGGTCGAGATGCGCAGCGACTTCCAGGCCCCAATGACGTGCACCGGGAGGACCTCGCCGACCGCGGCCTCCCCGAACGGGATCCAGCGCGCATCGTCTTGGGTCACCTCGACCTGAAGCGTGGCGGGCGACACGGTCCCGACCATGTCGCCCGGGTCCAGCACCACCGTCATGTTCGTGAACTCGTCAACCTTCCGCGGAGTCCCCTTGGCGACGCTCGCCATGCACTCCAAAGCGTGGGTTTCATATCTCACGGGACACCTCCGCTCGCACTGCGATCATGCGAATGCCAGGATACGATAGGACCAGCCTGCTGTGCAAGATACTCGGATGGTCACGCTGGTGTGTGTGCCCTCGGTGATGACGGGCCGGGTGTAGAGTCCAGAGGGGGCCGAGACCAACGCGATGAACACCAGGGTGGGCACTGCCGGGGTCAAGGTCGTCCCGACCATGGTGCCGAGCCCGTGAGGGGTGAGCTGATCTGACCCGGTGCCGACGATGACGTCGGAAACGAACACCCCCGTCTCGGCCGCCATCGCGTAGCCGAGCGGGCTGGTCGCCTTCCGCAGCGTGAGGATGTTGGTCGCCATGGCCTACTGGGTCGCGGCCGGGGGCACGGGCTTCGGGTCCTCGTTGACCACCTTGTCGCTCGGCCAGCCCAGCTTCTTGAGGACGGCGTAACCGCCCGCGGCGCCGAGCGCGGTTCCCACCCCGTCGATGACCAGGGACAGGTCGAGCCTCCGGCCCTGCTGCAGACCGTTGACCAACACCGCGAGCGTGCCGGCGAGGAGGGCCATGGCGGCCCCGCCGCGGTCCGTGTTCGGCCAACGCAAGAACCCCCCGAGATTCCCGTCCCGCAGCTTGTCGGGCAGCCACCCAGCCAGCAGCACCCCGAAGCGCCGGAGGCCGAGCACGAGGGCCGCCAAAATGAGGAACACGGCCAGGCGCCACTGCGAGCCGCGCACGGCGACGGCCAGCTCCTTCATGATCCCGGCCCCGTCTTCGATTCCCTTCGCCGGAGCCGAGGTCGGCGTGACGACCGGCTTCTCCGCGATCGCGGGGCTGGAGGCGGGAACCTTGGTCAGCGGCATCTTCGCGATCGGGGCGCCGGCCGCGGCCGGCTGCGTCGCGGCAACCTTTGGCTGCTGTCCGTAGGCGACCGCGTGGTAGGTCAGCACGGGCAGGCTGAGCAAGATCGCGAGCGTCACCCCGGCCCACATGCTCCAGAACACGGTGCTCTTGCTGCGGATCGTCATGGTGTCCTCCATCAAGCGTTGTCGTCCCCCCCGCCCTCGCGGGTGGGGCCGATGAAGTGCCTGCCCGTGATTCCCCCGTACCGCTCCTCGCACCGCGTCTCCATCCGCACCAGGCGCCGCTCGATGTCGTCGACCCGGGCCCAGGCCGCGCGCTGGGAGTCGTACCGCTGGTCGAGGTTCCCGCGCATCGCCTGGACCTCGGCGTCGATCCTGGCGATGGCCCGGCCCTGCTTGTCCACCGATCCCTCGAGCACGGCGTCCCCCTTGCCCGCCTGCTCCAGGGCTGCGATCTGCCGGCCCTGGTCCACGTTCTGCTCGTGCAGGTTCGTGAGGGAGAGCTGGACCGCGCCCAGCTCCGACCGGATCGTGCCGTTCGCGACCCCAAGCCGCCAGATGGCGCCGACGATGAGGCCCAGCGCCATGACGCAGCCCGTGCAGATGGCGACGATGGTGGCGGGGGTCATGCGTGGGCGCCCCCGAAGAACAGGCCGGTCTGACGCATCGCATAATAAGTTTTCGCGCCGGGCATCCCGTCCACGGCAATCGCGGGAGTTGCGCCGGCCCGGTTGAGCTGCTCCTGGCGCTCCCGCCAGGCCTCCAGGTCCTCGCCCGCGTCGAAGTCGAAGCGGTCGAAGCCGTCCCGGTCGTGGTTCGCCAGGGCGTCCATGATGAAGTCGCCGGGGTCGCCCGCGCCCCGGTTGGCCGAGCAGTCCCGGTGCCCGAAGACGCCGTAGCACCCGGGACCGCCCCCGGCCGCGAGGCGCCGGAGCGGGCCCCCGTGGTAGGCCGCGGGCACCTGGCGCGGGACCTCGAGCAGGTCGCAGAGCGCCCGGACCAGGACCGCCGCGGCCTCGATGGTGGCCCCCCAGATCCCGGCGTCCGCGTCCTGGTAGCACTCGATGCCGATGCTCGGCGGGTTCATGTGCTCGGCGTGGTAGGCGACCTCGAGCACGAGGTCGGCCAGGCAGGCGACCGTCCCGTCCCGGTCCACGACCAGGTGGGCGCCGGCCGGCTTCGGGCTGGTCGACCACCAGCGGGCGCAGGCATCGGCGCCCCCGGCCGGGCCCACCCCGGGCTTGATGTGCTGGAGGCGCAGGTCCTTCCCGCCCGGGATGCCCTTGGTCGTGTGCAGGACGATGCAGCGCGGGCGACGCTCGCCGCAGTGGTAGCCGTCACCGGCCTTGCCGATGCGCAGGCGCAGGCGGGCGTCGTCCTTCCACGAGCGCGACACCAGCCCGGGCACCTCGACGACCTGTCCACGGATGATCAGTCCCATGATCTACCCGATGCGGTGGGCCGAGCAATAACCGTCGGCGAGATTCGCGGGCGCCCCAGAAGTCGAGATGCGGAAGTAGTCCCCGGCGTTCGGGAAGTAGTAGTCGGCGCTGATCTGCTGGTCGGTGGTGGTCCCCGCGCTGGAAGGTGCGATCAACGATCCCGCTTCGAGGGCCGTCTCTGGGGAAGCCCCGATCTTGACGTAGATTTGCATCAGGCGCGTTCCGGTCCCGCTCGCCGTCCACTGAACGGCGGCATTGATGTGGTACTTCCCCGGCGTGTTGATGTAGACCTTGTCGCGCGCCGCCGTCGACCACATGGAGTCGGTGTCGTAGTCCTCGGCGTTCCACTCGACGACTCCGGGTCCATAAATCCCGTGCACCCGGCAGTTCTTGTACCAGGCGTTTTCGTAGCCGAGCAGCTCGACGAGCTGCGACCCGACGGACCCAACGGTCAGCGACTTGGGCGTCCCGGCGACCGCCTCTGCCCCGACGTAACCTGCGCCGTCCACCCCCGTGTCGACCGCCCCGGTGGCGACGAGCCGGTTGATGAGCGCGTTGAGGTAGCCGAGCAGGCTGCTGAAGTAGCCCTGCACCGTTCCGCCGACCGCGAAGGTCCCCGTGTAGCCGAGGTTGTCGGGGGAGCCGCTGATGGCCGTGGTCGTCACGACCGTTGCCGCGTGCTTGTCGGTGCTGCCCGCCAGGTGTCCGTTGAGCCAGCCGAGGATGTTTGAAACCGCCGTGGTCAGCAGGTTCTCGCGGACCGCGTGAGGCGTGCCCGCGATCACCACCGCGTCCTGACGGCGGTCCGTGACGATGTTGGCCGTGGTGATCTGGGTCTTCCCGTAGTTGAAGGGGATGTCGGCCAGGAGCACCATCGTCGGGTCGAGCGCGGGGTAAACGGGGATGCCCCCCTCCGCCCCCTGCTTGACGATGAACTCGCAGGACTCGTTCTGGATGCGGTAGACGTCGGGCGGTCCCGACTTCTTGGCGTGGGGTTCGCTGAGCACGCGCAGTGGGCGGCAGAAGACGGAGATCCCCCTCCACTGGCCCGGGGAAGTCACGGCCGTCGAAGCACCGAGGTAGTCCACCGCGCAGTTGACGTTCCCCGTTGCGGCCTGGACGACGCGGCTGCCGTCCGCGAGGTGGGCCACGCCGGCCGCCGCGTCGACGGTCAGGTTGGGGGAGGCGAAGGTCCCGACGTAGTGCTGGGCGACCCCGAGCCCGCTCGTCACACCGGAGAGGCCGACCGCGACCGTGGCGCGCTGGTCCGCCTCCTGCACCTGGTCGAAGGCGTCGTCCATCTGCGAGTCGGTGACGTACTGACCGAACCAGTATTTTCTAATGTCCACGGGTATTTACCTCCCGAGAATTCGTTTCAAGTATTCGACGAGCAATCGTGCACTTTCCCGCAGTTTTTCTGCGTGCGCAATATAGTAGGCTCGATTAGATTCCTGCTTCGTCATGACAATCACGGCCACGTCTTGACGCCCATCTCCCAGAGCCCGACGAAGTAGGCGAAGACGGGGCGCATGTAGTCGATGATGAGGAGCGCCTGCTGGCGCTGGGCATCCGTCAGCGCGATGTTAGACAGCACCTCGAACCCGTAGAGCCAGTGCCGGTCGTAACCCGGCCCGCACATCGCGGTCCCCGGGTCGGTCACGTAGATGCGGTGCGTGCCGGTCCCGGTGGTCGTCAGGTCGACGGCCTCGCCCCCCGCGGTGGCGGCCACTCGGAAGGTCCCCAGCGAGACGTCGACGTCGCGCACGTAGTAGGTCACGCCCGCGGCGAGCGGCGCCGGAAGCGTCCCGCTCGTCGTGAACTGCACCGGGTCGTCCAGCTCGAACCGGCACGGCGCGTAGAGCGTGACGAGGTCCGTGCCCACGTCCGCGGAGAGCATCCACCCTGCGAGCAGGGAGCCCGCATCGGCGACCCGGTTGTCTCCGGTGCCCACCGTGGTGAGGTTGACGAGCGTACCGGGCCCCCCGGCTGGGGCGAAGCCTACTCGGAAGGCGTAGCCGGACACGTTCCGCACGTAGTAGGTGGTCCCCGCCACGAGCGGGGCCGGGAGCGTTCCGGTCGTGTTGAACGTCACCGGGTCGGGCTCGACGAAGGGGAAGTCCAGGCCGAGGGTGAGCTTGTCCGTGCCTGCGTCCGCGGTGACCGGCTGGCCGACCGCGTCGGTCCCGCCCAGGCGGTCGACCGGGATCTCCCAGGTGTCGTCGCGGGCTACGCACCGGATCGTCGCCTCCATCCCGGTGAAGAAACGCAGCCCGTTGATGATGCCGACGTCGGTCCCCTTCTGCTTGTAGATGCCGACCAGGACGGCCGCGAGTCGCCGCTTGTCCGCGTCGGTCAGGACGAAGGCGAAGGGGTTCCCGAGCCCGTACAGGATCGCGTCCAGATAGCGGATCGGCGTCAGCTCGTAGTCGATGATGTCGGGGAAGCGATCGAGGCGGTCGAGCGCGAGGTCCTGCAAGTCTTGGAAGCAGGCGATGAGGTACTGCAGGTCGCGGGTGACGTCCTCGGCGCGGTTCCGCGAGGGGAGCATCTGCCACAGGTCCCAGAGCCGGCGCGCCGGCTGCGGGGAGCGGTAGCCCGTGAAGGACGCCGGCGGCGTGCCCGGGGTCGGGTCGGTGTAGGTGGTGCCGATGGTGCCGACCACGTTCAGCGCGGTGAGCTGGTAGCCCGCGTTCGGCGTCGTCTCGTAGTCCAGCGTCAGGTCGACGCACTGGGGGACGTCCGTGGTCCCGACCGTGACGACCGCGACGCCGGTCACGGTCACCGGCATGGCCGGAACCGTCGTGGCCGCGATGGTGTAGTTGCCCGGCTTGAGGGCGTCGTTGGTCGCCCCCGGGTCGACCCGCTTGACCGCCCCCGACCAGGTGACGCGCAGCGTGGTCGTGCTGTAGGGGACGGCGCTGACGAGGGTGGGGCCGGCGGCCATGGCTCAGATCGGGAGCCCCGTGGCCCCGTCAATCAAGGTGACCGTCCCGACCGCGGGGAACTGCATGATGTCGATGACGAGGTCGGCGTGCGATCCGTTCAAGGTGAAGTCCGCCAGGGCGGTCCCCATGCGGAGCACGCCACGCGTGTCGCGCACCACGTCGAACAGGTCGGAGAGCGCCAGGAGGCCGCTCGGGTTCCCGTCAACGTCCTTGAGGTTCCAGCCGAAGTCGACCAGGGTGTTCGGCGTTCCGTCCGCGTTGTTCGGGGCGAACCAGGCATCGAGGTTGGTGCGGATCGTGGTCCCCACGCTGGCCGGGACGTAGCCCTGCCGCACCCACAGCTTCGCGTAGACGTTGACGGTCAGGTAGACCGGATCGAGCACCAGGGTGCGGAAGGAAGTTGGCCCCGGGCGCGTGACCGTGATACCGGTCAGCACGGCCGCCTTGATCGCGGCGGAGGGGACACCTCCGCCCGCCGGGACGACGTAGAGCCAGCCGGTGTTCTCAGGGATGGCGCCGTTCTCGATGGGCGAGAGCATCAGGGCCCGCCCGACGCCGGGGACCAGCAGGGCCGCCGTCTCGTAGTCCTCCCGGGCGATGCACCGGGTCTGCGTGCGGACGCTGGCCGGGATGAGCTGGCGCATCGTCTCGACCGACATGCGCTCCTCGCCGCCCGCTGCCGCCGCCGCGTTGGTCACGGTCACGACGACCGGGTTGGCGAAGACGTCGGTGTAGGTCCCGTCGATCTTGACGACGGTGCCCGCCTCGACGTTGCCGTCCGCCCCGCCCCCGGTCTTGTAGTCGACCGAGAAGGCCCCCGCCTCGGGGATCTTGCCGTTGACCCCGTTGCCGAAGGTCATCTTCGCACGGCTGTTCTGGTCGACGACCAAGGTGAAGTGCAGCGAGCTAGCGGTCGATCCCAGGAAGTCGGTCACCTGGGTGTAGGTCCCGGCGCCCACCGTGGCGGTCGCCGAGCCGTCGACGTAGGGGACGGCGGTGAGCGTGAACACCTGGTTCGGTGAGCCGTCGCTGACGAACGCGTCGACGACCGAGGTCGAGTGCTCGACCGTCCCGACCACGGAGAGGTTGCCCGCCAGGATGCGCGCCTCCTCGAGAAGCTGGAACACGATGGGCGAGGTCACCTCCCCGGTCCGCACCGTGGTTCCGGCGGGGAACACCACGTCCCCGGCGGCCGCGACCGGGATGGAGAAGGTCTCGTCGACCGTGGCCGCGGTGGCGCTGCGGGCCGCGAAGTCGACCAGCTTCCCAAGCGCGATCATCGAGCGGCGCTGGGTCGCCCAGGCGATGAAGCACTCCCGGGCCTGCTTGTTCTGGTAGAAGCTCAGGACGTCGCAGCACCACGCCTCAAGCTCGTTGATGACGTTCGCGAAGTTCGCCCGCTGGTGGTCGGTCCAGGTGGGCCAGGCGCTCTGCACGAGCGCCTGGATGCGGGCGTCGAGGGACGCCTTGTCGATGTCGGTGTAGTCGACGTTCTCGGGAAGCAGCGCCACGTTTCCCCTCCCCTACGGTTGGGTCGGCTCGTCGTACGCCGCGGCGGCGGCCTTGGCGGCCTCCGCCTCCGCCGCCTTCTTCTCGGCCGCGATCCAGTCGTCGTGGCGCGCGTCGATGGCGTCGTGCAGGCGCTTGCGCAGCTCCTCCATCGAGGGGGGCTCGGGCCCCTTCACCAGCTCGGCGATGACGTCGAAGATGGTCTTCGTGACCTCGGTCCCCAGCCCGATGAGGGCGGCCATCTGCGCCGGGGTCACTGGACACCCCCGAAGGTCGTCTGGTAGGCCGCGTAGGCAAGCACGAGGTCCCCCCACGCCTTGGCGACGTCGGTCACCACGGTGGCGAGCTTGGCCTGCCAGC
>Ga0315277_10001849_pt1 | contig 29967 bp, 32 predicted proteins | sample YL17G05_15_MG_FD_203695 | JGI IMG/M metagenome (GOLD analysis project Ga0315277, IMG submission 203695) | Sediment microbial communities from Yellowstone Lake, YNP, Wyoming, USA - YL17G05_15 | ecosystem: Environmental > Aquatic > Freshwater > Lake > Sediment | place: USA: Wyoming | collected...
GATGGGACGCACAGAACCGGAACCTGCACCGTGACTTTGAACCGCCTTTATTGTCGCTTCTTTCAATTTCGGATGGTTGCTTAGGCTCAGATAATTGTTGGAGCACAGCATCAGAACCTTTTTCCCATCAACAGTGCACCATGGTGTGCTTGGACCTTGCAGCACGCGGAGTTTCCAGTCAAGCTCGTTTCTTACGAGTTCTTCGTATTCTTCTCGTAGGAAGGCTGTTGGATTTCGCATTCTATCTAACCTTGTTTTCGGAGATTCTGTATGTTTGGTTTAACTCTTTCTAGGGCAGAATTCCTGCTTCAAATTTCTTTGTCAGTCTTTCCATCATGTCCTTTGTCATGACAGCGAGATTATCGTAAGTGGGTTTCCAACCCCACTCTTTGCGTGCGACGCCGTCGTCCATTGACATAATCCATGAATCTGCGATTTGCTGCCTGAAGTCAGGCTTGTATTCGCATTCGAATTCTGGGCAAAGCTTCTTGATTTCCGCTGCCAATTGCCCCGCGGAAAAGCTCATCGCTGACATGTTGTAGCTTGTGCGGCATTTGATCTTGGAAGGGTCGGTCTCCATTAGGTCTATGGTTCCCTTTATGCAGTCGGGCATGTACATCATCGGCAGTACAGTGTCTTGTCTCACGAAGCATGTGTACCGTTTCTTCTTGATTGCTTCATAGAATATCTCTACGGCATAGTCTGTTGTGCCGCCGCCCGGAGGCGTTTCACTACTTATGATGCCTGGATAACGGACACTTCGCACATCTACGCCGAATCGTGAAAAGTAGTAGTTGCACAGAAGCTCACCAGCGACTTTGGTGACGCCGTACATGGTGCGGGGAATCAGGACAGTGTTCTGAGGGGTGTTAACGCGGGTTGCCTCTGGACCGAAGACTGCGATGGAGCTTGGCCAAAAAACTCTGACTAGCTCGTGTTCTTTTGCGACTTGGAGCACATTGTAAAGGCCGTCCATGTTGATATGCCAGGCAGCTTGCGGATTCTGTTCACCTACACCCGAAAGAACCGCTCCAAGATGATAGACTGTGTCAATATCATATTTCTCAACGATCCTTTCAAGACCTTCTTTGTTCGTGATGTCAATGGATTCGAATGGGCCAGATTTTAGCAAGGTCTCGCTAGGCGTTCTCTTATGTCCCGCCGCAACGACATTGTCATGGGAATATTTCTTCCGAAGTTCTATTGTCAGTTCAGATCCGATTTGTCCAGTGGCGCCTGTCACAAGAATTCTTTTCATGTTTTTGCCTAGCATGCGACAGCCCCGTTTGCTCTGGAAGACGCGTGTTGAAACTTTCGAGTTATAAGATGTGTCCTTCAACATCGCCGCTAACATTCTTTCAGAAAAGATCGTGATTCGGGTTGTCGGACGCGAGCTGTTCAGAACAATAGGCAAGCTCGAAGTTCCCCGGAAGCCCGGAAAACTGGAGTTGAACCCCTCTTGTTGCTCCTCGAATGGACCATGTGGACACGGTTTGTGGGGTCAGGAGAATGCTGCAAGATCGCACTGAGGCTCTTGAACAAACGCTTCCGGAAACGTTTATTTTAGGTTTGTCGGTGTGCCCTAAACTAGGCTAAGCGTTCAAAGCTGTTGGAACGGTGGTGAATGCGGAATTCGACTTGTTCTCTTGCATCGTTGTGCAACGACCAGTCAACAACAACTTAAGTGATCTATTGGCTTAGTTGACTGCGGGTCTTGATTGCTTCTTGTCGTGTTTGGGGCTGGCGCTTCCTACGATTCCAACCCGGCTGTTCCTCCTGGAATAGACCGTCGTGAACTACCTTATCGCCTCCCATTGGCAGACGAACTGTTCCAGCCGAGACAGGATTTCCGACAGGCACTGTCACGGTACCCGAGATGCAAACCTATAGTTGCACGTCTCATCCGTGGGAACGTTGAGGGCAAACTTCAGGCGCTACGAGAAGAGGGAAAAGAAAACCCTGAACGACTAAGACAGCTCATTGCCGTTAGGTACTACTTGCAAGACATAATTGCGAAATGCCAAGATCGTTGGATCAGTGGATGCGACGGCATAACTAACTATTTGGGTTTGTTAGACGAGATCGAGCACTGGCGTGGTAGGAAGGCCGTCGGTGGCATTTTCTTAGTCACGTTCAACTATGATACCCTCCTAGAAGATGCGCTCCAGCGACGCTGCAACACAAAGTTCGGGGAAACATACGAGTATGTTGGATCTTCCTTGAACTACAACCTAGTCAAACCCCACGGGTCGGTGAACTGGGGACGCGACGTTCTGCATCGACTGGTGGAGATAGGATCACGTTCGGAAGAGGCAATAAGAGACGACCTGATCGGACGCGCTGGAGAGCTTGAGTTAGGAGAAATCCGGTCCCTCTTCAAGAATGGACAGATTAGAAGTGGGATTCCCACCCACATCCATGACCAGTTGATAATCCCAGCAATCACAATTCCAGTTGAGTCTAAGTCGGACTACGAATGCCCCGCTCTTCACTTGGATAAGCTCGAAGAGTACTTGCCGACCGTCAAAGTGATGGTCACCGTAGGCTGGCGGGCCTCAGAAAGGGGATTTCTTGAGAAACTGGCAGCCAAGCTGCATGGTTCATTGAACGTGATGGTGGTGAGTGGCAATGAGGCTGGGGCACACAAGGTGATCAAGAACATGCAGAATGCAGGGATAAGAGGCGAGTTCTACGCTTCTAAGGGAGGCTTCACAGATTTCGTGCGAGAAGCTGAACTGACCAAGTTTCTAAACCAAAAAACCTGAATAAGAAACCGTAGAGAGTTACGCTGCTCGGTTCGTAGAGATTTCGATTTCTCGATTTTCCCTTTCATGTATGCCTCAGCAAATTCGGCGGTGCGGGGTGAGGAGAATTGTCCCTTACCAAGGCGGCTTGTCGGTACGATCCACCACCTCGTTGGACAAAGTGCCCTGCATTGTGGAACCTTGATAGGTTAGGATTCTAAGATATGTCGAGTGGGAAGCCTGGACTCGGTTGGTCAGCGAGCCACGGCGATCGAACATCCACAAGAGCAACGCTTCTTCGTAGGGTGCAGAGGTTGTGAAGCGACCAAGAGGATGCTGAGTCGCATAAAGAGTAATCCAAGGGCCCTCACGTTTGCCCTGCGGCTCCATAAGATTCATCTGGAAAGGGTGCACGAGATTGAGCCGACTGACGTGAAATCTGCACTTTGCAGGATTCCGATGGTCAGTCGCAGTAGGGCGAGTCTCCTTCAAGAGCTGGGCATCAGAAGCATCAACGATGTGGCCTCTGCCGACTGTGAAAAGCTGCGCAGGCATCCCGCAGTGGTCATTTCAAGAGATACGTCCTTTCCATCTGTTCTCCCAATCATCAAGCTGTATGCTGAGGCCATTCAGCGCAGAAGACCGTTGATGGTCGGGTTTCATCCCGCGTTCAGGGAAGTGCCTGAACGAATGTATTTCATGGACCTTGAGTATGATCCCCAAGGCACATCACGCAAAGGTAGAATCGGCGTTTTCCTGTACGGAATCCTAGACTCACACGGGAATGTCGTGCAACGGTTCCTTGATGATCCGGAGCGAGAGAAGGATCTGGTGAAATGGTTCTCGGACTGGCTGTCCAAGACTCAGCCTGCGCTTGTCACCTACTCCTCCAAGAGCGCAGATGAGCCTCACATAAGAAACAGCATGCAGAAGTATGGGTTGCCCACCCACTCGCTGTCACAGGCACGATTCCTCGACTTGTTCTATGATGTCATATTTACTCAATCTCTAAAGACTCAAATGGTCTTTCTGCCCGTCAGAGGCAGCATCAGCTCAAAGAGGGTCGCCTATTACTTTGGCTTTCGTGAACCTAGCCGCATCAAGATTCACGACGGACTAGAAGCACTGCGAGCTTACAAAAGATATTTGCAGACTGGAGACGAGAATATGCGAAACGATCTTCTCGCCTACAATCGTTGTGATCTTGAGAGAACTGCGCTGATCTATGATCGACTTAGAGAGCTATTCAACGATTACCGAGAAGGTCCAGCAGCGCCCACCAAGACGGCAAAACGCTAGCAGTGTTATCTACAGGTAGGAGTCAGGTGTCGTCACTAAAGGAAACGACTTTTCTGCACTTCCGGAGGCACTCAATCCCAGTGCACATACTGTCGGAGTATTGGTATTGTGCGGCCAAGATACCTAATTTGAAGCTGCAGGGAGACATAGACACTCCTACTCTCCTAGAGGGGCGGGCCATTCATGAGGAAGAAGCAGAGGAGACAATCGCAAAGCTTGGGCCACTGCGGCGCGTTGAGATCAAAACTGTCTTCGACGTAATGTTACTTTCCTACAGGAACATTAAGTATGCGCTCAAGAGGAGGAAGATTCTCGCTAATGCAGAAGGTAAATTACTGTTCGCGACAATTCTGCCTGAGCTGGCCATATTGGGCAAACCTGACCGGGTCGATTGCAGTGACGGAATCAACCCAATAATAATTGAGACTAAGACCAAAGACACGTTACCTACAAGGGTCTGGCCAGATCATGAGCTCCAAGTTGGAGCCTACATGTTGGGCTTGGAGAGGTTGAACTTCCATCCAACCCACGGCTTGCTTGAATATGTCGTCAGAAGCGATCCGTCGAAACGAACGACGTACAGGATTCACCTAAAGGATCACCTCAGAGAAAAGATACTCAGCACAGCAATGTCCGTGGGACGTCTGCTCCTCAACAAAGAAAAGCCCATGCCTACTAAGAATCCTCGGAAGTGCGTGAAATGCAGATTCGCTGGGACATGTGCCTGGAAACCGAGCGTGTTCATCTGAGCCTAGCCAGCGCGTCAAGGCGCAAAGGAGCAATTTTGCCAGAAAAAGCCAAGGCCTTCGGCTCATCACGAATCTGTTGCCAACCTTTATCCAGTCAAAGACAAGACCAATCGATGATCCTATCTTGAGGCCTATTGCCTGGGGTTTCATCGCGACGATTGGCGGTGGCGTACTCTGGATCCTGTTGAGCTGGGCCGGGGCGATTGGGGAACTTGCTACTGGTGAGAAGGATCCGGTGATGCTGGCGCTAGTCTACGTATTCGGAGTCATGTTCCTGTTCGGCTTTCCAACTGCGATTGTTGCTGAGATTCTCCTGTGGGTTAGACGAAGAAGGAAGAGACAAGCTGCTGTAATTCAATCGTCCGCCAGCTCAGCGGTTATCATGCGAATGAAGTATTGCACTCAATGCGGAACGGCACTCGCGCCGATGGGAACAACAGGGAAGAACTTCTGCCCCAAGTGCAACGTGATCTATGAATGATGTCACGAGCGCGGTGAGTTAAGATCGGGCAGGAAACGCGGCCTACCGCTCATCAAGAAGAACTGAGACGGTCTTCTTCGATGCCCGGATGAGGGACCGCGCCCTTGCTTCCAGATCAGCCCTGATCTGTAAGTCGATTAGGATCGTCCCCTGCGCGTCGGCTGTTTTTCCACAAGCAAAACGTGCTGGTGGACCTGATGTTACGTCTTTTCTTGTCTCTTCAAGGCTGACGCTGGATATTCGAACATCACCTTCAACAACATCTCCACAAATCGGAGCAGTTCCTCGGCGTCCAACTTCTGGGCTATGACAATATCGTGGTTTGCTTCGTTACTTGTTCTTCTGATCTCGTCTACCCATGATTTTGAGCCGGCTGGAACGTAGTTGTTGTCGGCTAGATAGCCTACGTAGTCTGCGAAGCTTGCTCCCGGTTTCGCTCCTTTCGAAACAGCGACGTGCATGAGTATCTTTCGACAACACAATACCGCCGCAGTGTATGCGTTTGCGGAACTTGCATGGCGTGCTTCGTCGTACAACTGACCGACATCCTCAGGCACATCTTTGACATCTTCTCCGAAAGGAACGCCAGGGTGCTGATGCCCGCTTTCATCAACATAGGTTGGTCGGCCACAAAAATGACAGATGCAGACGAAAAGATAGGCCCTGACCACATTAGCTCCATCCTGGCAAGCTCCCACCCACCCTACGTTCGACGCAAGAGAGTTGCCGCAAGACCAGCATTTGTAACTCTGCGAAGATATTGTCTTTGTATCATTCCACAAATATCTCAATTTTTCCAAGAAGAATCCGATGGTAGGGTCATCGATAGGTCGATTTTAATCATTTGCCCGTTCGCCTGACCCTTCTCGATGCAGACATAGTTTCATCGATCTCTGTCTGTGAAGCGGATTCTAGTTTGCCGCGCCTCAGACGTGTTCTCTTAGGCACTTGGCGCGTTATCTCATTGAATCAACCCGTCAAAACAGAGTGGTTCTCTTGGAATGTCCTGGCTGTGGGTCTCTGTTGCGGCTGATGAGCATTGAGCGACTGTGGGACGCGGATGGAGACTGCGAGGAGTACGTGAACTACAGATGCGACGGTTGCGGGCGCGGATTCGAACACTCCGGCGGCGTGCTTCAGAGAGCAACGACCATCAAACATTGATTGTAGGGTTTGCCAGTTGCAGGATCCCGTTCCCCTTGACGTGCTCTTGCGGTTGCAGCACATGGTTCAGCGGTGTTGTCCCAAGTGTGGGGAGTCTCTCTCGAGAGGTTTCTCGTACATCTTCCACTGCAAGCGATTCTATTCAGAGTGGGTTCTCCGCGAAGGCGAACTGGTCCGGCATGTTTACGGAGTTCGCTGAATGCCCTTCACGCAAAGCGGCAAGCACTACAAGACCCGCGCCAAACGGAATCTTTTCCTAGTAGTAAACCGTCAACATTCGTAGAGCAAGGATGAACAACACACCATGGTGAAAGTCAGTAGTGAAGTGAGAGCCGCGGTGATCTCGGGTATAGTTGCGTTAATCACCACCTCCTTGTTGATCAACGCCACGCTTCCGCATCCTGCACCTCAACTTAGAATTTCACCGAGCTCAAGCGACGGTTGGGTCGCCGTCGATACAAAAGCGTGTATGGCCGCAAAGTCAGGCACTTTGTTCAGATTTGAATTAACGGCAGTCGGGATCGATGAAGTATCCATCTTGAGGATGATACTCAACGCTACAAATTGGTCAGCCCCATATGTGAAAGATTTCCAAGATCTAAGGCTCAACTCAGGGGACCTGCTAATGCTCACATACCAATGGGGAGTTGGGCGGGCAAGTCCTGGGCATCAGGCCAACTTCACTGTGACCATCGTCACGGTTGAATTACCCTTGCAACTGTTGCGGTTTTGCGTAACATATTTGTGATTACATCCGTGCGACTGAACACGACTCTAGTCTACGGATGGTCAGAAATACGCGAAATAAAACGAATAGTGCCGTTGCAACGGATGGCTGCGGGCGAGCCAAGATCCTTCTAATCTGAGCTTTCCTCACCCGACAAGAATCGTCGCTTTTGCGCAATAGCAATATCTGCGGGTTGCGCAATAGCACTAATCGGGATTCTTAACCCAGCCAGATTTTGGCGTCCCTTTCTTGCACAGTAACAGTATCGGGGTTCCCGTCGGGTCGAAAAAACCCTTTTTGCACAAGCACAATACCTCGGATTCTTGCGCTACTCTTCCACTTAGGCCCACGACCCGCACTCTCTTTCCCTGCGCGCAACCGCCTTTTCTACACAATAGCAATATCACGGATTACTGCGCACCCCGTTTTTCAGCCTCGATCTGGGGCATGGTTGATTTTTCGTAGTCGCGATATTCGAACGCGGCTACGAAAATTTACGGCGGCCAGAGTACCATGGACGCGCGGAGCAAGGCCACGTGTCAGCAGTAACTGTTTTCAACCCTCTGGAAGAACCTAGTAGCATGAGCACTTCTGCCCGTTTGCGTTTGATTGGGTACATCAAAACGAAGACGGCCGCGACGCCGAGGACGAGCGCAACTGGGGGAATCTCGAATTCTGGTATGGGTTGGCCTGAGGCCAGCCAGAACCCATGCAACACATCGGCCAGATAATTCACTGCGAGGTTGAGGGATTCGCCGACCCTGCTCCTGAACTCGCTGTTCGACCAGTCGTAGTGCTGATCCATCCATGTGGCGTTCCTGCCCGTCGCCCCGCCGAAGGTCGTATCCAAGGCCAAGAGGAGCGAGGCGTCATAGGGATCACGCGCCGAAAGATTCCCATCAAATGCCAAGAAGGCTGTAAACTCAGACACGTAAGTAGAGGTACGGGCGTTCATATAATTCTCGAAGTCGGAGTGGTGAGTCTCCGCTCCCCAGTCAGTGGCTGCACCCATAACATGGCCGAACACAGCCAGATCGTCGATATAGTGCGTCATCGCCCCGATCAGCACAGTGACCTTGGTCCAGTTGCCTGAGTGCCTCGCCGCTAGCGCTTGGTCGTAGGCCTGCTTCGCTCTGGCTGCGGCCGCTTCGTCTTGGAGGCTGCCACTCCTACCGTAGTAGACGTGATGGTTCGCCGTGTCGCCGAAGCAGTCACCGCAGCCCGACCTGTCGGGCAACTCAGTGCCGAAGAGGTAGGCGGCTTTGTGGTCGAGGATCCATTGCTTCTCCGCCACTGGCAACCAGTCCAGCGCGTGGTCGGCCAGCCAGTCATGTGTCCCATAATCTGGATTGGATGGGTCTGTACTGTAGCCTCCGTTGCTCCAGCTTGACACACTGGGAATCATGGAGGGTGTGAGTGTGAAGAGCAGTGCAATTGAGAGCAGGCGCCTAAGGTAGGTCGCTCGCAAGCCCGAAAACCATCATTCAGTGACAGCGATTACGTTCTGGTTTGTGTCTGCGCAGAAGCATAAGAGTTCCCATGATAGCGACTGTAGCCGTAAGGATTGGCGCTCCGTACTCAGGTATGTCAGTTACGCTTGGTGTGGATTTGTTGTAGACCCAGTTGTCTGAGCCGTCTGGATACCGCTGCCACGAACGGTCATCATTGTCCAAGTCACTCTTGCTGGGCGTCCTGTCGATCTCTAGGCGGTTCTGGTCCCGGAGGATAATGCTCTCGTTCTCGTTGTCCAACCATTGAGCGGGATTCGTCACCAAATAGTACCCGTGGGGGGTGAGCATGAGGCCGTCCGGCAAGCTCACGGTCACAGTTTCGCCAGCGGTCGTCTGGAGATCCCACCCGCCTATGCTAGTTGTGGCCGCCATGGGATTGTAGAGCTCAACCCACTCGTTGCCGGCATCTTCACCAGGCGGATTGAGTTCAAACTCGTTTATGACAACATGCTCAGCTGCCCAGGTTCCCGGAACAGGCGTAAGCATCGCGGCTCCAACTAGAAAAAGGATCGAAAGAACTACGAATACAAGTCGCAATTTGCCTCAAGCAATGGAGCGCTGTTGTTGGCAAAAAAGGTTGGTGTATCAACGTGGTGACCGAATAGTGCTATGCGAGCAGACCGAGCAGTCTTCGCTTGTGGAGTGCTTTGGCTCGCTCAGGCGTGGGGACAGTGATTGGGCGCAGGTCCGTAAGCAAAGGTCGCCAGTACCAGCGCGTTTGGATTTACATTCCGACCAAGGTGAGCGAGGATTCATCGTTCCCGCTCAAAGTTGGCGACCCATGCCTAGTTCAATTGGATCTAGAAAGGAAAATGCTACTCATCAAGCGCATCGGAAGGGAAGACGCCGTAAAGCTTGGCTGGCGAGCGGAACGCAAACGGCGAACTCAGTAGGAGACCACATTTTCATGTACTCAGCCCTGCGAGCTTGACAACGCTCGCTTATCGTTCGAAGAAGCCCCAATCCCAGGGGATTACTGAGCCTGCAACAACTCCCTTGCAAACGCCTAGATTGCACTATACCAATGTCGGCACTTTGCGTTGGCGGAAGAAACTGGAAGATCTTCCGACATCGAATTGCCACGCTTGAACTGAGTAACCATGCTACCGCCTCTTGATTCGAGATTGGCGCGGGTGCTGATTCTGCCAAATGAGTAGAAGAAGCCGGTTCTTTCTGCAGCGGACATCAACCTTTAAGGGCAATCAGAGCCCGTTAAGACGCGACATTTGTTGACGAAGACGCCGCCTCCATTCCTAGTCTCGTATGCTGTAACCCGCCGATGCAATCTGAAATGTAAGCACTGCTACAGCGATGCATCCGAGATGCCCGCGGCTGACGAACTCACCACGCATGAATCAAGCAGGCTCCTGGATGAGATTGCAGACTGGGGCATCAGGCTCCTCATCTTCGACGGCGGCGAGCCACTTTGCAGAGAAGACTTCTACGAGATAGCAAATCATGCCTCCGCCAGAGGCTTGAGAGTCGTAGTTGGAAGTAATGGCACCCTCATCGATGCGCCCACAGCTGCCAAGATGCGAATAGCAGGGGTCCAAGCAGTCGCCATATCCTTTGATGGGGCCAAACCTGAAACTCACGACCGATTCCGAGGCGAGCAAGGAGCCTTCAACAGGGCATTGAACGGAGCCCAAGCTTGCAAGCAGGCAGGTTTGCCGTTCCAGTTCAACGTTGTGATTAGAAAGTCCTGTCTCAGGGAGGTCCCCGAGATCCTTAAGCTAGCGGTGGATAGCGGAGCAAACGCGGCCGAGTTCTTCGATCTCGTGCAGGTCAGGAGAGTGAAGCAGCAATGCCCAGAGGAAGTATTGAGCACAGATGAGAGGAAAAAGGCGATAGAGTGGCTTGCTGAAGCGCAGACCGATTCTCCCATCCCAATAAGGGTGCCCGCCTGCCCCATGTATCCTCTAATCCTCAAGGAGAAGAATATCCATCCAAGAAACTTCCCCGCCAGTCTGCTACGTCGGATACCATACTATGAGCGTGGATGCGCCGCAGGAACGCCCAACGGCTATCTGACGATACTTCCGAACGGAGACGTCATCCCATGCATGCTACTCAACATCAAGCTCGGCAACGTCCACGAGGAAAGCATAACGGAAATCTGGGACGAGTCGCTACTCCTCGCCAAGCTCCGCTCCAGAGACCTTCTCGAAGGCCAATGTGGCAGGTGTGTGCACAGGGATGTCTGCGCGGGCTGTAGAGGCAGGGCCTACGAGGAGACTGGAAACCTATTAGCATCTGATCCAGGCTGCTGGATCAAGCCGCCTAGGGAACAATAGGATCAGGATCGAAAGCCAGAACAAATGGCTAATGCTGATTCAGAACTCCAGCTGAAGTAAGTCTATCCAGTCATAAGGACAGGTCCAGCTTCCTTCAGCCAGTGTCGAACGCTCTCTTTCTCACACTTCTCGCACTTGATTTTGCGTTCGATTGATTCGCTTCCGCTCTCTTGCTATGTCTCGAACTCTTTTGTCGCCTGCTGCCCTTCCCTATTCACGTCTGAGTAGGGCTCAGTCCAGAGGTACTTGAGGCCTGTGTCAACCGCAACAGTCACTATTCTTGACTCATCACCAAGTCTTCTCGCAACCTCTATCGCGGCGACCACATTGGCCCCCGTTGACGTGCCTGCAAGAATCCCTTCCTCGCGAGCCAGCCTCCGCGCCATCGACTTTGCCTCAGACTCTTTGACTACGACGACTCCATCATAGAACTCCTTCTGAAGAAGTGGAGGTATGAATCCAAGGCCTATGCCTTCAATATGATGAGCACCAGAAACTCCGTTCCAGATCACGGATGATTCGGCAGGCTCAACAACGAACACTTTGACGCCGGGACGCTTGGCCTTAAGCACCTGGGCAACTCCCATTACGCATCCCGCCGTTCCCGCGGCAGCAACAAATGCATCAAGTTTTCCGCCAGTTTGGGCGAGTATTTCTTCGCCCATCTGGTTATAGCCCTTCAACTGGTGTTTGTTGTGGAGTTGATTCGTCCAGTAGGTATCGGGCCGATTTGCCAGTTCCTTGGCCTTCTGGATCATTCGCGGCACCAAGTCGGGGGTGACTTTCCGGTCTTTGCTCGGCACGATTGTGATTTCCGCGCCGAACGCGCGCATCGTTCTGATTTTCTCTTCCGAGAAGGCATCAGAGGTGACGAGTGTTGCGCGGTAGCCTTTCACGGCGGACACGAAGGCTAAAGATGAACCGGTGCTTCCTCCAGTGTATTCGACTATACTGTAGCCAGGTTTCAGCAAGCCTTCCTTCTCGGCGGCTTCAACCATGGACAATGCCATTCGATCTTTGTAGCTGCCTGTTGGATTGTAGTATTCTAGTTTCACGAGTATTTCCAGCGGGGGTACACAGATCCGGTTCAGGCTAACGAGAGGAGTGTTACCAATCGCTTGAAGGATCGAAGATGCAACTCCCATGAAAAGCCACCCCAGAACGAAAGAACCGATACGGATGCAAAATGAAACATGCTCCCGACAAGGGTTCCTGAAAGAAGCTATTATCGCTTAGACCGTCAACTGACTGCCCTCAACTCACGAACAGTGTTTGCGGACAACCCTCCGACGAAACAACATGATTGTCGCTATGCGGCCACATTGAAACTATTCGCCTCTCTCACCTTGTCCTAGCGACCTCTCTCGATGAACAAGATCAAGGGGGCGTTGTTTGGTCATGTCCGAACCGATTGCAGCGACAGCCGTCACTAGGCGGCTCAGCAGAAATATGTTACTCAGTGAACAGTGGAGGTTCTAGAATCTCAAGATGTGATTCTGCGATGGTTGAGGTAAGAGCTCTTCTCGAGTACAACGCGAAAATACGTCGCTGCTATTTCGACACGCTTGTCAAACTTCCTTGGGAGGAATTTGTCAAGAACCGTGAGGCAAGTTGGCATTCAATGAGAAACATCTTCATTCACACCTTAGGCGCTACTGATCATTGGCTCGAGTTTCTGCAAAATGAGAAGCGCAGCTTGCGCAGAGAATTCGATGACTACAAGTCGATTCAGGACGTTCAAACCTACATGGATCGCGTGGAGCAACGAATGGGAGACTATCTCAACACATTGGCGCCCGAACGGATGAATGCAAAATACGTTGTCACGAATGACGCTGGTGAGAAGATTGAGATTAACACTGAGGATGTGCTGATACACGTCTTCGAAGAAGAGGTACATCACAGAGGGGAACTAATCGCTCTACTCTGGCAGATCAACGTAGAGCCACCACTAATGGGCTGGAAGTATCTTTAGACCCCTTTCATGTTCGTGTGGCACACTCGCTGATCTACTCATAACTACTTGGCTAATGTCCAAGTGGGCTTGTTGTATCCTCCAATCTTTGATGACCGGACTCCGAAGTGCAGAATGGTCGGAATGCATCAGGAGAACTAGGTTTGCGAAGAGACCACGGATTCATCCTCTTCGACTGGGGGGACACATTGATGCGCATTTTCAGTGGGTTCAAGGGACCTATGCTCAATTGGCCCCGGGTGGAGGCCGTCAGAGATGTCCCAGAGGTCCTTGAAGAACTCCACAAAACATGGAAGCTTTGTGTCGCCACAAACGCCAGTGACAGCTATGAAGAGGAGATCTGGGGAGCGCTTCGCCGAGTCGGACTGAATCAATTCCTCGACAAGGTCTACTGTTCTCGGATAATTGGTCACAGAAAACCATCAAGAGAGTTCTTCGAGCATATCTTGAACGACCTCGGGGTGAATCGATCTCGAGTCATTATGGTTGGGGATGATTTTGAATCAGACGTGCTCGGGGCGGTAGAGTGCCGAATTCATGCTATCTGGTTCAATGAGCATTCCCGGGAATCTAAGATAGGAGAGATGTTCCGAACAATTCACAATTTCAAATCATTGCCAAGGGCACTCGACTCTTTCCGAACCAGAAGTCGAATTATGCGCCAGGAGTCTCACTTGCCATGCACATTCGTTCGTTGACCAAGTCGGATTTCGACTTCTTGGTCAGCGTAATAGACGGCTGGTGGGGCTGGCCAACACGAGACAAGCTTTACCCAGTATATCTTTACCAGTTCGGCGATACGGCCTTCGTGGCTGAGGAGAAGGGCAGGGTTATCGGCTTCGTGGTCGGGTTTATCTCACAAACTGATCCTCGAGAGGCCTACATCCACCTAGTGGCCACAGGGCCAGGCTCAAGAAGAAGAGGAGGTATCGCCCGCAACCTGTACAAACAGTTTTTTGCTGCGGTCGCCGCGCACGGATGCCAGCGCGTCAGGGCCATCACATGACGGCGATACATACTTACATTCGTGCCCTTGGTCAATTTCCAAAATGCTTGACAGCGGTAGGCGACGCCGGTGGTCGACTTACAGAAAGTGAAGAGCATTGCGATTTTTGTCTTTCCTGATGTTGAGGAGCTCGACTTCGTTGGACTGTATGAGGTACTCTGCAAGAGCACGGGGATGAGAGAGGAGGGGTTCTTAGCGCTGGATCGAGCGTTGCATGTTGAAATCATTGCCAGAGAATCACCTGTTCTCTGCAGAAATGGATTGAAGGTGGTTCCCCACAAGACCTCATTAGACTTCGGTCCCTACGATGTTTTGATAATTCCAGGCGGAAGGGGAATTGAGCCGCTCATGAAAGATGCGGACCTCCTGCAAAGGATCCGTCAATTTGCGCAGGATCACGTAGTGTGCTCGGTGTGCACAGGATCTTTGCTCCTTGCAGCGGCCGGTCTACTTGAGGGGAAGCGAGCATTGACCCATCATGAACATATTGCCGAACTCAGGGCCTTTGCTGAAGTTGCGGCAGGAAGGGTACACGTGGATAACAACGTAATTACAAGCGCGGGCATATCTTGTTCGATTGACCTAGGCCTTGAATTACTAAAACTGTTCTACAATAAAGAGACAGCCCTGAAAGTAGCAGATAGGCTAGAATTCTTATGGCTAACTGACTAGCCCAACTGACCTTGCCACGCGGGAGTTAGCAGTTGAATGCTTCAAGAAGGGCGAGAATAAATGACAGGATTATGGACGATCGTAACATTGCAGGGGGAGCGTTTCAATCGAGCCTGCTGGATGCGTCAGTATACGTTCGCGCCGCCGAGACCATTACGAACAGGGTTTTGTTTCGAACGTTCCGACTCTTTGGCCAAGACCAGTTTTCAGCCAGTTCGGGGGGTAGTATCAAGGGCAACAATGAAAGTGGACGGAGAAACGCGTCCCAAGAACGGACATGTCGATTGTGTGCGCCATCACGTCAGGAATTGAGGCAATGGCATCGCAAAGCGTGCTACTGAACATGCACGGCAGTGTGGCAACCATCACCCTGAACAGACCGGAAATACTTAACGCCATTGATCTCTCGATGAGAGGAAAAATGGATGGCTCTTAGTTTCTCAACGGCAGAGGGCCGCGCATTTTATCCCGAAACCGTGGAGTACCTCCTCCGCGAAGCCTGTCCATCCATTCAATATCGCGTCCGCCGCGAGTTACTTTCGCAATCTGAAACATCCAAAGAGATGCTGGCACTCCCCAAAGAGATTCTGCACGACAAAGTTGTGGAGAGAATCGCTCAACAGCAGCGCCCCGATGGTTCTTTGGGGACACGTTTTCACACTGCAGAAACACGCTCTAACTACAGCACTGAGGTAGCCATCAGACTCCTCAGTGAGAAGGGAATCAGCCGTCACCATCCTCTGTTAAGCAAAGCACTCAGAGCATTAAGAGGGAAGGATGAGAGATTCGCGCGGGAGTTCTTTCGAGTCGGCAGAATCCTTGATTCGAAAGGCTTTGGTGGTTCCAGTTTGATTCGCGCCGCGCTCTTTGCCCGCGCCGGTGTTGAGAATGAGCCTTTCGTTCAAGAGCAAGTGACGAAGTCGCTAAGAGCATTCGAAGCGGTCTCGAAAGTGAACTCTGTTTCGGATCTGGCTAAGATGAATCGAGGAAAACTCGTGTTCAAGCCAGACGCTTTGTGGCCGTGTATCTATCACTTGAGGCTGCTGGCTTTCACGTCTAGATGGCGGTCCTCATCAAACATCGCGAGGGTAGCTGCCTCGATTCGTCACCTTCTCGGATTGGTCCCGTTGCCGCCCACTTACGTGAGAGAAAAGTCACACCATATCGCCCCATGCGGCGTTTTGAATAGTAAGCTTGGCAACACCACCAAACCGATTCAGAGAGATTCTGTATGGTTCGAGAACATGGAACTGATGTCTCGAGCTGGAGTAATCAAAAAAGTGCCCGACCTCCAAGCGGGGCTGATGTGGTTAGCAAAGGTCATTCACGCGAACAATGGAAAGTTCGTTGAACTAGTGGCGTCAGAAAATTACACGAAATGGTCCGCCTACACCGGGCTGGCTTTAGAGAAGGACTGGAGAAGCAAGAGACGTCGAATTTGTGACTTGACCTTTAGGAGTCTCCTCATCCTACACCACTCCGCAGCCTGATTCCAAGTGATGATCATGCCTGTCCTGCGTCCTGGGCAGATTTACAAGGAAGTGACTCTCAAGAACGGCAGAACAACGGTCTTACGAGCCCCCGACTGGCATGATCTCGATGATTTTGTCGCATTCGTTAATGAGTTGGTCGAGGAACGGGCCGAGATTCTAAGGACGACCAAAGTCTCGCGAGCCGAGGAAGCTGAATGGCTAGGGAGACGATTGGCGTCAATTGAGAGGGGCATTCTTGTCGCTTTGGTTGCGGAGATTGATGGAAAGCTTGTTGCCAGTTCAGCCGTAGGCGAGAGGATTCCAGACTATTCAGAACACAGCCATGTAGGAGAAATGGGTGTGAGCGTACTAAAGAATGCCAGAGGGATTGGAGTCGGAACCGCTTTGATCGAGTCCCTCATCAAACTGGCCAAAGAAGTAGGCCTGAAGGTGATCGTCTTGGATATGTTTGCGACAAACACGATCGCAAGACATCTCTATGAGAAGGTCGGGTTCGTTGAGGTTGGAAAGATACCTAAAGCCATCAACCGAGACGGAAATTACATAGACCTGGTCCAATTCGCGATCGAAATCTGATGCGGGACTGTTTACGGTTCATACCTGCTCGCAGAGGAAAGGGCATTTGTGGAATACAAAGGCGGGTCTCCTCTAGGTTCTCTCTGACAACGCCGCCACGTGACTGGACAAAGTTCTATTGTGAGTCAGATTATTCCCGTCCGCGAATATGTATTCTGACAAAAAAGGGCAGCGCGAGGCGTCAGTCTACTTGGCGGGCTTGGTTGCTATCGCCGTAGTCGGAACGATTTCCCTTCTCGTTCGCGGTTGGGTCGGCCTCGTTGCTTGGCTTGCGATTGTCGGAGTTACATTGCTCCTTCTGGTGAGCTGGCACGCTCACAATTTCACCTATCGATGCCGAAACTGCGGCGACAAGTTCGAAATCTCACTTTGGACCGATCTGATCTCTCCTCACTGGCCAACAAGAGAGGGCGGATGGAAATATCTCAGTTGCCCAGCATGCGGATTACATACGAAGGCAACAATCATGAAGAGGTCAAGTGCAACCCGCTTGTGAGCCGCCAGGAGACGGCAATACGCACATACGGCCGCCTCACTGTTCAGGCAGTACCGAACACAATTGACGAAAAACCTCGCTCAAATCGCCGTAAACAACTGCCTTCGCATCACGGAGAAGGACAATGTCACTATATTCTTTGGACGAGCTTCAATGGACCTTGCAGAGGAACTGTCAGTTGAGTGCTTCAAGAAGGGCGCAGATGTCCTCCTCAACGCCTGGACAGACCGCTACTACGAGGCCTTCATGCGATATCTTTCGCCCGAGAGCCTCCGCGAGCCCTCTGTATGGTGCAAGGTTCTGGCCGAGAACGCCACCGCCCAATTCTGGTTGGGCGCAATCGTCAACCCAGCGATAATCAGAAGGGCCCCGCCTGAGAAGTTGAGTGCCGCTGATGAAGGTGAGGCTATAGCGCATGGCGGTCGTAGGGTAAGAAATCTGTTTCTTGGGATTAGCGCTGTGACGAAGCCACGCGCGGAAGCGTATGGCTTCGACTACGTAGATTGGTACAGAAGCACATTAGCGGCGTCTACGGTTGACTTTCGCATCCTGCGTGAGATTGGAGAGAGGATCAGCCGACGACTTGAAGCTTCGGAGAACGTGGAAATGACCGCTCCAAACGGAACCAATCTAAAGTTGTCGATCAAGGGAAGAAGAGCGCGAATCAATGACGGAATCGTAGACGACCAGGACATCGCAGAAGGGACACTTCAGACTAGTCTCCCGGCCGGGTCAGTACTTGTCTCCGCAGACGAAACCAGTGCCAACGGCGTCTTTGTCTCGGATGTTACGACGCCATGGGCAGGTCGAACGATCAATCGTCTGATTTGGGAATTTCGAGAGGGACGCATTGCCAGATTTGATGGAGATCTTCATGCGCTGAGATTACGAAAGAGCTGGGAGACCGCCACTGGCAACAAAAATCGAATCGGGTGGATCACAATCGGTCTGAATCCAAAGATGAAGATGGGTTATACGCATAATGAGATTTCGTCAGGAGCGATAGGTGTCGGCTTGGGAGATAACCGAGACTTGGAAGGAAACAACAAGTCGGGTTTCAGCCATCTCCAAGTTACAGCAAAGGCAACGATGCGAGTGGACGGAGAAACGGTTGTCGAGAAGGGAATGCTGAAGGTCTAAGCCCGTTGCCCCCTCTAGATCTCGGGGGGTGAGCCGTCTCTTGACGGCCTAACCATTATGAGACGCTCTCAACATAGCTGGCTGGGTACCGTTGACTCTCCTCGAGGTAGTCTTCAAAATAAGACATGACTGCCCATTTGGAAACCTCTCCAGAAGATTCCCGTCAGCACGAATGTTTGTGTGGTGCAACAGGAGACACGAAGTCGTCGAAGTAGTACTATCAGAGCCATCACAGTACGGGCCGATTCGAGATGCCGTTGAGGGCCTTGCAGGGATAGTTGAAGAGGCTCCCGTCGGGGGAAATATCCGCATCTTCACCAAGAAATGCCACTGCACTAGTAGAAACTCTATAGGCCGAAACCTAGATGCCCACAACATGCTGCATCTTATGCCAGTTGCCTATGAGGATGGCTGGGAGTACTATCACACCTTTGCTTTCCGACACACAGACTTCAAGCGTTTCGCGAAATCTGCAGAGCGTCTACCTTCAGAACTTATCGTTATGCGGAAGTCGGCCATCAATGCGAACCTGGGAGATGCCGTCACCATTTCGGTGAAGGACTTATTCGCTAACCTAACAGCCAAGCAAATTGAAGCGCTGCTAACATCGTATTTCATGGGATACTTCAGTTTTCCAAGAAAGACGAACGTCAAGAATATCGCAGAGACGAAGCGGGTTCCTCGGACAACGCTTCAAGAACATCTCACCAAAGCAGAAAACAAGTTGATCGGGAGCCTCGTGCCTTACCTGCGACTTTTCCATGCTGGATCAATGTCGCAGTCCAGGATGACGAGTCACCGATTTCCTCAGCTGGCTGGATGAGTTGACTGCCTTTCTACGTTGGATAAGAGCTGTCAGCCGCGACTCTCATGCGATCAACAGTCGCATTGATAGGATCGTTGCGATGCCGATTACAATGGCCAAAACTAAGCTCTTGGTTCTGCACGTTACGGCTGTAGCGAAGATTCCCGCCATTAAGTATTCGTTCTTAAATGAAACGTCTACGCGCCCTTGAGGTGCAAGAAGAGCTGGGATGATCAAGCTCGTGAGAACCGCGATTGGGACAAACTGCATCAGAGTGATCGTTTTCTCCGAAATCCTAACCCTACCGAGCACTGCTATGAAGAGAAATCTTGTCAGAAAGGTGATGCCAGCCATCCCTAGTATCAGAGCGATTACTTCCGCCGGCATAACTTAACCAACACACATCCAAGTGCAACCGCAAGAACGGAAGCAAATGTTACGTACCATTTGCCAGGCAGCCACACGAGCCCAATAGCTGATAGAACTCCGGCTGTAAGGGAGACCGCAACATCCTGCCAGTTTCGCAGCATAGGAACCACGAGTACAATGAAAGTGGCAGGAAGCGCAAAATCCAATCCCCAAGCCCGGGGGTTCCCAGCGACTGGCCCGAGTGCGCTTCCAACCATCGAGCTGAAAACCCAGATGATGTACAAGTTCAGACCAACACCCAGTTGATAGTACATGCTTGGAGCATTCTTGGAGAAACGGGTCATCGCTAGGGCGTAAGTTTCGTCCGCCAACAGAAAGGACAAGAAAATTTTCCATCGTAACTTCCAATTCTGGGCGAAGGGCGCTAACGAGGCTCCCATCAAGAAATGACGGGAGTTTATCATGAAAGCGGTAAATAGAACCTGAAGCGCTCCTGCGCCGGACATGAGCATGCCTGTGGCTACGAACTGAGCTGCTCCCGCGAATACCGTGAGCGACATAAACGTGGATTCGAGGAAGGAAAGACCTGCTTGAACAGCAAGAATCCCGTACGCCATACCAAAGGAAATGACTCCCAATGCGAGCGGAAGCGGAGCTTTCAGACCAGCAATAAACTGTTCGCGGTCGTGTTCGTTCACCATAAGAGTCACGGGATCGTCCTCGGTTTTTCCATAAAACTCATTCTGAACTACGAGAGACTGATCGCTGCAGCAACTGAGGTTGTCCGCAAAGTTGGGCGCGACTGCCACCCAAAAAACAGAGCGTCTTCAATGTCCAGTTACTGTTCAATAGCCCCGCCTAGAGCGCGGATGTGCTGGCGGAACGTGTAGCTCTGATCATTTACACGTTTGGCCAAGTATTCATCGAAGCGTAGCTGCTCACGAAGCTTCTTTCCGTTTCGAACAGCCTCTGCCTGTCGTCGTTCAGTTTGCCAAATATCTCGTGCTATTGAGAGAACTTTCTCTGCGTCCACCTCTCGAATAAAGATGACTCCGTCATCGTCCGCAAAAACAACATCGTCCCTACCCACATTGAAACTTCCGAAAGTCGCCCATTCAAGTGCGGTGGCATCACGTGGCCGCTGCTGCAGGGGTCCGGCAGGACACGATCCATAACTGAAAACAGGTAATCTGACCTGAAGAAGCTCCGCGGTGTCTCGGTGACAGCCCCATATGACCATCCCTGACAATCCACTACCCTGCGCCTCGAGTGCTGTTAGGTCCCCGACGCAACTTTCATCGATTCTTCCATGATTGTCTATGACGAGAACGTCTCCTAATTCAGCGGTGCCGAACGCTTCAAGAAAGACATCCACGCTTCCATAATGTTGGACCGGCAGTACTCGACCAGCAAGGCGGCTTGCGGCCAACAAAGGATGAATGCCGGCGGGAGCGACTCGGAGGTTCACATCCAGCCTCACGCTGGCGTCGAAAACGAGGGCGGTTGAAATTGCCGCGAATGTCCGGTTCAGATTTCTATTCTTTAGTGTACGTTCGGTCATTTCACTTAACTCGCAAGGCAAGGCTAAGCAACAGTTCCCCCTCTCACTCCGGCGCATCCTCCCATTTCAAGCGTCCACATCTGAACGTTTCAGCAACGCCTCGAACAAGTCTCCTAGCGAGTTTTCCTCTTACGTCACGACCCGCATTGAATTCGGTGATAACAAGTCCCGCAAACTTTCGGCTTGATACAAATACTCTCAGTATGTCCATAGCTTCACCGAAACTCAGCCCGTACTCGTGAGGGACATCCGCTGCAGGGAAGTCACGAAAATCGATCACGTCCACATCAAAATGAACAAGGATGTGATCCACTCTTGCCTCTAGCTGAGCACAGGCTTCTCTTGATACGGGCTCTCCCCTTCCTCGTATCTCGTTCACAGCGTATTGAATCAAAGAAAGCTCTTTCAGGCGCTGAGTTTCAGGTGGGTCGATCCAACCTGCAGCTGCGTTGAAACCGAACAAGACTACCTTGCTTTCCGGTAAGAGCGGAATACGGGAACCTATCTGTGTGAGTTCGCCCGCTCCTTTCCCCAAGATGTGAGCCATACCCATTCCGTCGAGTATTCCAGAGGTAGTATCGTCCGGGGTGTTCAGATCAACATCTCCGTCGAAATACATCAAGCCGAGATCAGGATAGAGGCGTCCCAGGCCAGCAACAACGCCCAACGTAATTGTGCAGTCACCACCAAGGACTAGAATCTTGGCAGAATTTTGTGCAGCCTCGTAGACACGGTCTGCAACCAGCTTGGTCAAATCTGTGACCAGTTCGATGTTCTGTTGTTTCGGGTTTCGGGCGTCGACGCTAAAGATGGCTCGGGGCAAGTCGCCGTAATCTACTACGTGCAAGCCGACTGAGCGAAGGCCCTCTGACAAACCGACTTTGCGGAACAGTTGTGGAGTTCCTTCCTGACCTTTTCTTCGAGCTCCAGCGCTGGATGGGACACCCAAGAGCACAACTCGGGTCATGAACAACACCATGAGTCGTTAGCCATCCAGAACGTACCGATAGGACACGAATAATCTTGATGCGGTCGCCTGACGGCAGACCTTGCTATTCACTCAGGTACGTGTCTGCCTTCGAATCGATTACCAGGTTGGCATCGGAGCCCCTGCAGAAATCAGATATATGCCATAAAGAATCGCTTTGTGCGATTTCTGCGTCGATAAGCCGTCAACTTGTCGAATGCAGCCGCATCCGAACGTTCATTCCCCAGCTCAGCGAACAGGTCCGGCAGAGATAAGACGTTCTCTTGATTTTGTCTATGCTCGATTAATCTGACCTAGGAGGGTGTCGACGAGTTTCGTTGCGCCCTTGGTCAGCGGATAATTGGTTGCGTCGGTAAGGTCGACCCATTTTGCTTCAGAAACATCTGATCGAGGCCTAGCCATGGTTGTTAAGGGTCGAGCAAGGTATCTTATCACAACGTAGTGAAAGCGTACCTGGCCTTGTTCATCGCGGATAATGGCATCTGCCACATCGAGGAGTCTCTCTACTTGAACATCGATTCCCGTCTCCTCTTTGACCTCCCTTTTCACCGCATCTTGGACAGTTTCTCCAAGCTCGATCACGCCACCTGGAACCGACCATAGCCCCTTGCTTGGTTCCTTGCTCCTCCTGATCAGAAGAAGCCGTGATCCATCTACGACTGCCGCGCCAACGCTCACTATCGGTTGATCGGGATATTCTCTTCGCAATCTCTCTTCTCAGAGCCGCGTAGCACTGTGACTAGGGACCCTGTCGACTGTCATAACCCTCGCGTAAGTTCGCGAGACCGCGAGGCGAATAATCAGAACGGAAGCAGGGGAAGTCAGAGCAGGCAGAGCAGACTCGGATTTCGCGCTCGCGCGCACATTCTCGTATAGGGCATCCTGAATCGCAACCTGGGAGGAGGACAGACCCTGTTGGCTTCGGACCTCGTAGGCACCCTTCACACAGATTCCTTTGTAGTGCGAACCACTCCAGCCCCTTCATGAACTCACCCAAGTCAAACTCACCGTGCTTCGTTGCCACCGCGCTCGCGAAGCCACGTAGCCCAAGGAGTGCCAGCAACCTTTCCGCTGTTTGAGAAAACCCATCCTCGTAGTTCTTGTAGTCCGGGCACGAAGCACAATCTAGTCCACAAGGAGCCAGAGTATCGGGCAGGCTCTGAGTAGTTCCTTTCTTCGCTTCGTCGCGTCTCCCGTCTCTTTGCATGCCTAACCATACGCTCCAAGTAGAATATGTGCAGGCGACAAGCACTCCTGAAGATCCTCCACCTTAGAGTTGAGGTAATTAGCTGCCTCTGCGGCTCTCATCATGCTTTCATCTGAGACAACGACCTCTGGGTTCGCGCCGAGGATGATATGTGCCGGAAAGGCATTCGTCCCAATCACGACAAGTAGATCCCTTACCAAGGCAATCTGAGTTGCTTGTGTATCCGTCAGGTTTAGCACGAGAACAAATGTGCCAGCATATAATTGCTTCACGTTGTTTACTGCTCGTTCCAAGGAAACTAAGGAATCGTGTATCTGCACCCAAAATGGACTATGACGAGCGTCAAGCGAAGCTATCGCAGGGAAAATTCTTGACTGCCAGACCAGATCCTGCTGTAGGACATCCCAGAGCTCGAAATCAATGCGACGTCTCTCCACGGTAAGATTCAGTATGTGTGTGGATTCGCTCAACGCTCCTTCTGCAGCGATCAAAAGCATTCCGAGAGCATTCGCCCTCTCTCTTTCGAGCGCTTGAAACGCGAGTATGAGGTAGGCATTTGATACCCCCAAGATGACAAGCGTCATAACCACAACGTGGCGGACCCGGATCCTACGAACGAAAATTACACACCGCTTTTCGTCGGTCCTCTGATGAGGGTTCTCGGTTCGAGCTGCAGATCCTGAAATTCTCTCACTCTCATCCTTCGACAACATGAACCCGAGGGTTCTAGGTGACAGTATGGGAAACCCACCTGGACAACGGTCGATGCCTAAGCGTGGGCAGGGTGAAGCTGCTGCCGAAAATAGCTTTCACAGTCATGCGACGGTCGAACACTGCTCTCCCACCGGGGCCGAGATAGCTGCCCTCTGTCCTGCGTGGTCATACAAGATCATGCGCACGTGACGCCCGCATGATGCCGGCATGCGGAAACGGGATGCGATTTATTTGGGGAGTCAACGCGACTCCCGAGCTGGGAAAGTAGGTCGCCAAATCCGACAAACAAGAGGAGGTGAGAACGATTGCGTGATTTCACTGAAGGCGTCCTCGAAGGACTCGCGTACTCCCTCACGTTGATGAAGGGAGAGAAGCAAGCCAAGGAAGCAGCGAAGATCAGTCGGCAGATTCTCCGGATCCTAGAGAGCCAGGCGGAGACCTTCGAAGTCAGGAGCACAGCGATGGCTTGAACAATCAGGAGGAGGGACGAGGAAGCGAAAAGTTCTCTCGATCCTTCTCCTCTTGGTTCATCCGAAGTACGAATGAAACCCGAGTATCCGGGTCCCGCCTAACATAAGTCCTAACCGGAATGGGTCTATGAGGGTAAAGCGTGAACTCCGGTCTTTGTGCCCAATCGGTTCCAATTCTTCCGATCGGACTATCTACGGGCACGTGAACCATGGACTCAATGAGGTTTCCATCAATCTCAATTCCCGCGCTGCAGCCTGTTGCTTTGCGTCCTCCTTCATTTGACAGATTTGCCTGAACAAGGTAACTCCCATCGTTCATTATCCGGACGCTGATTGGACGGAGAATGACGGGCTCAACAAGTCGCTTGTCACGAATGTAGAGAATCAGCGCAGCTATGCTTACGATAGTTCCCGCCAACTCAAGAATCTGCCAGGCAGATGGGAATTCGAGGGGCAACGACATGAAAAGAACCCCATTCGGTGGTGTGTCATCGCTGCAGTCAAAAAAGCTTCGTCTACGGGCGATTTGCTCTGGAGAGAATCCTTGGAGCCGTGCGGAATCAATGCTCTTTTCCGTTGCCGGCACCAAAACGATAACTACCAAAGTACTCTAATTCCTTACGGGTCAAGAGCGATTTGGGTCCGGCGGATTGGGCCTTACTGATAGAAATCACGTCCGATCTTGTCATCGTGGCTGCAACCGTCTTTTTGGCGTGGTATGCGAAGGTCACGATAGATGAAGGAAAGAAGAACCGCAGGAAAGACAACCTAGAGAGCAAGTTGAAGGAAGCATACTCTCCTCTCTACGAGATATTGAGGAGAGCCCATATTGACAACGGCGTGAGAAACGCGGTTCGACAGATTCCTCCCACGAAGGAATTCGTATTCAGGGAAGATGAGTACGCGAGACTGTGGACTATTGTAGAGACGTTTGGTCATCATCTGGGTAATCAAGAAAGGATGGGTTTTACCAATTCGCTGAGAGAACATCGCCAAGACCTAGCTGATGTCAGAGGCCTAGGTGATGGTACGCGATGGTACAGGTTCGCGAGCCCCATCATGGAAAAGCACTACATGCACGTCTTGAGAACTTGTCAAGATCTAGTGAAAGAACTGGATGAGTTGACCAAGGCTTGACAGTCATTGCGTTTCTCTATCTACGAACGGTCCCTGTTTTCTTGGTCGGAATTCGAGGCAGGGTGAGGTAAACCCCTCTCTCCACAAGAACGACTGATGACCATTCTCCTGAATCACTTTTTGGATCGATTGTCCCTCGTGCTCCTTCGCCGCTTGAAGGCCTCAGGGTTGAGCCGCTTGGGGTCGGGTCGCAAGAGCCATGAGAGCCAAGGTAGGATCGCAGCTACTAAAAAGAAGGCAAACATTAGACCGACGACACTGTCCGGCAGCCGGATCAGGGGTGGCACAAAACCATATGTCAGAATTAATGTCACACCGATCAGGCACCAGAGACACAATGCCACCGCGGCCAACAGCCTCTCTCTTCTACCTTTGAAGATCCGGGTCTGCAGGAACACTCCAGGTATTCCCATAGTAGCCGCGGCGATGCCAGCTCCAACGGGGCTGAGCTCAAGCATCGGAAAACCTGGGGCAGGGATCTTCGAGAGCTGCGGATAATCCCAATATAGGATCCAAAGAGACATTGCGCTCAGGACTAACAGTAACGCGGGCATTGAGACGGCAATCAATTGATTGAAGTAGGTTCTCAAACTCCTGACCTTGTTCGAAGCTGCTAGATGGCCTAGTAAACGGATAGCAGTTTTCATTACATGCGACATGGCCGAAACTGTGAGAGGCGACGGCAAGCTTGGATTGCCGCTCAGTCAGTCATTCGGCCTTCGGATAATGATCTTGCTGAGCTCTTTGACGATATCCAATCTTCGGTCGAGGAGCGGAAGAAGTTTCAAGCAAAAGTCATGCCAATTCTGTACTTTTCAAAGGTACACAAAGCCATTACTGTACTCTGGATAAGTACAAAACCGAAACAGTCGTCAGTCTTCTGATAGACTGTTCGGCGGAGCATTCTGTACTCATTCTTAGTACACAAATCGTTTTGTGTACTTGATCTGAGTACAAAAGGCCTGACGAATACCAATGATTCGAACAACCGTTCTAAGTGTTTATTGACATCCGATTGCGAAGTCTAGCTCCATCAGTCGCTTCATGGATTTCTCAATCATGTATGGTACGGGCCGCCTCGTTTCGTCCTTGGAAATCACTTTGGACCGCACAAGGCGATTCAGGCTTTCAGAGGTTTTCTTGCGCAAAGAAGATAGTTCTAGATCTTTGGAGCGAGATTGAAGCCCTTCAACTATATCAGGAGTTGATGCGGTCCCACAGGCTTTTGCAATCTGCTTCAGGATTTCAAGCTCAAAGTCTGTGACGACGCCCTCTTCCTTCAGTTTGCGCAGCAAGCTTCTGAGAGGAGGCAGTCGCACGCTCACCACCGACGCCTCGGCGTCCGCCTCGGTGACGGTGCCGGTCGCAGTTCCTCCGTCATAGCATTTTCTGCAAATCTGCATGAGTTCGTTCATGTTACCATTGAATGAATTGGCGATAGCCTCGATGGCAGACCCTGAGAAGCCCGGAGTCGGAATACGAAACGTCTTGACAGCGTGATTAAGCCGAAGCTGAACGACATTATCAACGTCTTTGCTCCCGAACATCCGAATCTCGAAAGGCACGAACAGGTCTTCCGTGTCTTTCTCAATCTCGATTAGTCTGCTAAGCGAGTCCTCCAGGCCAACAAAGACAAACAAATATGAATCAAGCCCTTTGTTTACCGCTGTTCTCAGCGTTTGAAGAAAATCCCTTACGATTTCTCGGTCAAGGTCTTCGCCCTCGTAGAGACGGTGGATATCATCTGCCACGAGAATAATCGACTTGAATCCGCGCGTGTTTACATATTCCTCAATTGAATTCAGGTCATCTATGAATGCGCGTTGAATCGACGGCAATTTTCGTTTTACTTCGCTTCGGTATTCTACACCTACTTCGAAGTCCGTAGGGAAGCCGATCAATGACATGAGATCCGGTAATTTGAGCTTGAACGCGAAGTCGTGTTTGTCCTCATCGCTCTTGATTAGTTCGAGCTTGGGTTTGCCACCTCTTATGAGACTGGTGAGAAAACGTCGAGTAGTTGAGATTACATTCAAGTCTTCCGTAGCCAATTCGGTAAGGGCATCGAAAACGGCAAGCAAGATATCAGCATACAAATTCAGCAGCGTGGACTTAGAGGACAGCTGTATCCACACCGGCAGGGCTTGCGGGTATTCCTCGCGAACCTCTGCCAAGCATCGAACTACCAGACTTGATTTACCAGAGTTCCTTGCACCTGTTACTGAAAGACACTGTCGAAAGCCCGGCTTGTCTGCTTCTCTCGCGCGCACATGCCCAGCAATTATCTGTGAAAGTTGCTTCAACTCGATCTCGCGATCATAGAAAATCTCCTTAGCCTCTACGATACCAGTGGTGAAAGGATTAGGAGCGTAGAGCGTTTCTACTGTACTCACGTTGAGTACACTAACTGGTAAATGTACTCTGACAAAGTACAGAAAGGTTTCGGCTCACTACACTTTGAGGGCTAGGTCGACACACTCGGATCCCTAGCAATTCTGACACAACTTGTGTACGATGGACCGGTACAGTAAGTCCATAGTGTACCTTCAAACAGTACACTAACCAAGGTATATCATCTGAGCTCGTCCCGAATTGGAAAACAGCGGTCAGGAACAGAAGCTCGCTGAATTTGGTCACGTGGGCCTTCTTGCTGCGGCCTTCTTGTTTATGACGCTCACAACTCCCCAGCTTTGATGTCGCAAGACGCAGTTGCGCATTGCGTATTCTTTCGCAGATCGCTTCTCAGAGGGTCAAGAACTCGGTCTTCGCATGATGATTCTGCCGCTGCTGAGCTCCTTGACGATCTCCCAGCCCTCATTCAGCAGCGGGACCAGGTCCTCCTCGCCGACAATGCGCGTCTCATACGGCGCGTCGATCGGAGTGCCGCCGTTCCGCGCCGTCCGCGCCATGCGATGCTTCTTAGGTTGCGAACGCGTTGCTGGTTCATGTTCTAGCGAAGTTGTGACAAAGATCATCGCCTTCTTCCCTAATTCATCCGCTGTTTCGACCATCGGGAGCATCTTCTCCAGCTCGGCTAGTTTCTCCGGTGGTAGTTTGTCACCGTACTGCACCTTGATCATTGCCAACACGGCTTTCTTCGCGACTTCTTCCGGCATGATGGATTGGCCTGCCCACAACTTGCGCAGTTCGGAGGCCACGTATTGTTCATTTAGCACTTCGCGGGCGTAGCCATACCGGTCTCCGCCGCCATGCCCCATGCAGAATTCGCTGACAGCCTCCTTTACGTCCGACTTGCCGCATTGGCTTTTGAAGGTACTTCGTAGCGTGTGTGGTCCAAGTCCCTCTTGCCACAGTTTCGCTTTCTTTGCAGCTCGCCGCCAAACATTCTGCATGTCATGCGGGTCGATCAAGGAACCGCCCCTATCCCTATGCATCTTCGTTTTCAACGGGAATTGAGGCACGTATTGTTTCGGTGTGAGTGTGAAGAACTCGTCCAGGTTCGCTTTTCTTGGCGAAAGGTCGATCTTGACGTAAGGCTTGTCGTTGGATCTTTGTGTCTCTATTCTGCGTTGAATGTTGGGTGATGTTTGGATTTCCATAACCTCATCCTCGCCTAGGCCGGACCATTTCATGAACTTGAAGAGGCTTCGGTATGGCTCATCGGTTTCCTGAATTATCCGGTCTGCATCTTCCCAAGAGAGTTCAGGCTTCTTTCGCACGCGGCGGACTTTGATTTTTGCTTTGACCTGCAGGTCTATCTCGTGGAAGTCCAAGAAGGAGCGAAGAGCGTATTTCGTAAGGTGGGCGGCGTTCATTGAACGTTTGTAGACTTCTCCCAGCCTGCCCTTGATTTCGATTGCGACTTCACGAGGCTTTTCCTGGGCTCTTTTCAGGAACCCGGTGGGATCCTCTTTCCCGATGTAGCGCATTAGAAAGAGCAGGTATTGACCCCTAGTGCTTTCCTTAAGCCCCGTCCCGACGCCGTTGTACCATGATTTGATTTCGGGGTATTGAAGGAATTTTCTAAGGGCTTCTTTGGAGGTTTCGGTCAACTCATTGCACCTCCTTCAGGACCTGGTCGAGCCGCGCCAGGCCGCCCTTGTACTTGCAACCGTGGTTCTTGTGGCCGCAGGAGCAGGTACAGCGAAACTTTTTAGCGGCGCTGCATCTTCCGCTGCCGCAGTGGCATTGAACGTTGATTTCAAATTCGGGTTCAAGTCTTTCCACGGCGAACATTGTTCGCCAATCGGATTCGATTTTCAGGCTTTCCAAGTGCTATTACCAGCACACTGGTAATAGAAAAACGTTTATTTTGAGCACGTCTGAACGTGACAGGTTCGCATGCGTAATCAACGCAAACTAATGAAGGCACGAATCAATTGGCAACTAGACGAAGGAAAGGTAGACATCTACGAGGATCAAGGACTC
>Ga0315277_10001852_pt1 | contig 29934 bp, 29 predicted proteins | sample YL17G05_15_MG_FD_203695 | JGI IMG/M metagenome (GOLD analysis project Ga0315277, IMG submission 203695) | Sediment microbial communities from Yellowstone Lake, YNP, Wyoming, USA - YL17G05_15 | ecosystem: Environmental > Aquatic > Freshwater > Lake > Sediment | place: USA: Wyoming | collected...
GATCCGCAAAAATCCAAGGAATTTAAGTTGGTAACTTGTGCAGTTTGATACAATGAGGACTCAGCAGCCGCAGCAACTATAGCGAATTCAGGGGCTTGGCGCACTCAACCGACCTTTGACGCTGTAGTGAATTATTGATTCAAATGTCTAAAGGCTTCCCGAAGCAAAAGCCAGGCGAAGCGAGTGTTTGTTACCAAGTATCGCTTCCATAGACGTTCAGGTTCCTGAGCCATCCGATATAGCCACTCAATGCCCATGATGCTCATCCAACGAGGTGCCAACCGATGGATGCCGGCCACGACCGTGAATGCACCACCAACATCCATAATGATGGGGATGTTTAGGTTTTTCCGCCATCTTGCAATAAACAGACGTTCTCTGGGAAATCCCATGCCAACAAATAGGATTTGAGTTTTGCTTCGGCAGATCTGTTCGACAACATCATTTTCTTCTGCATCAGAGAAATATCCGCTTCGGTAACCAGCCAGAATCAGCTTTGGGTAGGTTTGCTGGGCGTTCAACGCCGCACGTTCAACGATCTCCGGTTTGCTGCCTAACATATAGCTGCGATAGCCGCAATCGGCTGCGTGTTCCAACAAACGCATCAACAGATATGGACCACTGACCATTTCCGGCAACGGTCTACCAAGAAGACGCGAAGCATGCACTAGTCCCATACCGTCACATAGACGGTAGTCCGCCGTTTCCAGTAGGCGACGGAATTTCTCCTCCTGCAGGGTTTGCACCAAGATTGATACGTTGATAAAGGTAAGCCAGAGCAATGTTCCATGTGCAATCGACTCATCCACGCGAGTTACCATGTAATCCCGCGTCACGGCGTCAAACCGAATGCCAAATAGATCAACTTGTGGCTTATGCACCGTATCCTACACGCCTGTCACGGGACTTGGCCTAGAGTCGGCTCGAGTGACGATAGCCGAGTACAATCTTTATCACAATATCGGATACATTCGGCACCAGATACTCAGGAGGGGGCACCCATTTTCCACGCATTGAAAGGACAGCTTCTACGCAAAGGGAAACCTGCTCGGGTTGCACACCGGATAGCATGCTGCTGCCACATTCAATAGTCTCTGGCCGCTCGGTTACATCGCGGATGGTAACATTGGGTATACCCAAAATCGAGCACTCTTCCTGGACGGTGCCGCTATCGCTTAGCACGCAGAACGCGTTGCGCTCCAGCGTAATAAAGTCAAAGAAGCCAAAGGGAGGGGAAAATTGAAGTGTTGTGCTGTCAACCGGCGCGCCAAATTCTTTCAGCCGAGCGCGCGCACGCGGGTGAGTGCTGATAATGACGGGAAGGTTGTACTTGTTTTGTAACTGGTTGAGCGACGTTATGAGTGCAATGAGCCGTTCCTTGACATCTACATTCTCGGCGCGATGCATAGTGACTAAGAAGTACTCCTGAGGCTTGTGCGCGAGATTATCTAGGATGGTTGAGTCGCGAATGTGTGCGTCATAGTGATGTATCACCTCGTAGATCGGGTTGCCGGTCACATAGATGCGTTGGCCAGGGATACCCTCCCGCAGCAGGTTTTGGCGACTGCGTTCAGTGTAAGGCATTAGGATATCGCTGGAATGGTCAATGATGCGCCGGTTTACCTCTTCTGGCACGCGATCGTCATAACAGCGATTGCCGGCCTCCATGTGGTAGACTAAAATGCCTTGCCGCTTGGCCAAGATGCTGCACAGGCCACTGTTGGTATCGCCGAGAAGGAGAAGCGCATCAGGCTGTTCTTGGCATAACACTGTGTCGCAAGCGGAAAGAATCTGCCCGACTTGTTGACCAAAGGTATCGCCAGTCGCTCCCAAATGGTAGTCCGGTCGTCGGACACCGAGTTCCTCGAAAAACAGGTTGCTCAGACTGGGATCAAAATTCTGGCCTGTATGTACCAGCTTGTGATCACAAAGATGATCAAGCTTATGGATCATCCGGCTCAGACGGATGATCTCTGGGCGGGTGCCCAACACGGTGACAAGCTTCAACGTAGGATCTCCTCGCTGATGTCCCAAACGTCCTCCACCATGAGGCGGTGATCTCGTAACAAGGCTTCGAGAGACTGGCGATCCATTACGTTATTGGCCGAGCTGTACTCATCATCGAGTGGAAGTACCGACTCGCCCTTGTCACGTAACTCGGGTAGGATAGGCAAGATGGCGTAGTTCGCCGCTCTCTCCACAGTTCTGTGTCGTTCCTCTTCTGAGATTAAGATCTCATGTACCTTCTCTCCGGGTCGTACACCAACAACCGTAGTCTGAATTGGTCGACTACCAATAAGCACAGTAGCGATGTCGACAACTCTGGCGGAGGGTACCCGTGGAACGTAGGTCTCACCACGACGCGCGCCACGTATAGCGGCAAAAATGGTATCTACAGCCTGATCCAGGCTAAGTAGGAAACGGGTCATTTCCGGCGTCGTGATCGTCACGGGGCCACCATTTCTGATTTGCTCGTGAAAGAGTGGAATGACTGAACCGCGTGAGGCGAGTACATTGCCATAACGAACACAGATAAAACGTGTCTTGGGACATCGCATATTGGCTTGGATGAAAAGCCGCTCCTGAATGGCCTTGGCCATGCCCATCACGTTAACCGGCTTGCAGGCTTTGTCGGTAGAAATTCCTACGACCGCTTCCACGGGCAGGTGATGCTCCTGTATCACTCGGACGATATTTTCAGGTCCGCAAATGTTGGTCAGCACCGCCTCAAAGGGAAAATACTCACAGATGGGTACCTGCTTTAGGGCTGCTGCGTTGAAAACGACGTCGGCATCGCGCAAGGCTGCCGCAATGCTATGAAAGTCGCGGACGTCACCGATATGGAAGTCCAGCAGGTCCTCAGAGTTGCGATAAATGATCTCATCGGTAACCGCGCGCTTATGTTTGTACTCTAAGCGCATGGCGTGCTGCTTGGCTTCGTCCCGCGAGAAAACGACAATCTGTTTGGGGCATCCTAGCTCACCTGCCAGCAACCGCCGAACCAGTACCCGTCCCAGCGATCCGGTTCCGCCGGTGACCAAGACACGTTTATTTTCAAGCGGCTGCATGTTGCTTTCTCCATTCATCATAGGGGGTAGAATCCGCTACCAAGTCGCCGATCATCCCATCCCAGGTGGGGATCCTGTAGCCAGTGGCCGCCACAAAGCGCGCCGCACTCAGGCTACGGTCACATGAAGGAATATCAAGGGGCTTAATTTCAATATCCAATTTCATAGCATCTCGAATCCTTACTAGTAATTCGTATTTGCTGATCGGCTGGCTGGCTACTTGATATAAGCCAGATAGATCGGCATAATCAGTAATGATATCTTCCATGATTCGCGCCAGGACCAGAGTTGGAAAACCGGAGTAAATCGCATTCTTGAAGCCTTGAACCCTGCCGCCCCTATTGCTAAGAAACCATTCTAACAAAGAGCTCTGCTTGAGGAAGTCCCGGCCAACAATAGAGGTGCGTATAGTCAAACAACCCTGGCGATTGACTTCGCCCAGAAGCTTGGTGCGGCCGTACAGATCCTCGGCATCTGGCACGCCGTCTTCGCTATAGTTGCCCTTCCGTCCGCTAAAGACGCAATCGGTGCTCATGTGAAACATACGCGCGCCGGCAACGGCCCACAACTCGGCCAAGCGGTGTGGAAAAAGCGAATTTAGCATCAGACTAATTGTTGGGTCATTCGACGCTCTGAGTTGTTTGATGATGCCAATGCAATTAATCACCACATCCGGCTTAACTTGGGCCAGCACGCGCACGACGCTGTCAAAATCAAAAACGTTCACTCCAGGCAGCGTCCGGCTACGATCTTGATACATAGGAAACGTGGTCCAGAGGCCGTTAAGACTCTGGAACGTAGCATAGGTTGCAAAGCGCTGACTCAAAACCTGGTAAACCTTGTGTCCCAGCATCCCTTCGCCACCGAGAACTAGCACTTTCACAGGAAGAGCTCCTTTCAATAACCAGCATGACTGCGGTCACAGACTCACTAACGAGCAACATGTCGCAGAGCATCTAGGGTTTCCTGAGCTGTGCGCGTCCAACACATCTGTCTGGCACGATCTTTCCCTTTTGCTACGAGCTCGTCCCGTAGTTGCGACTCACTCAAAATGCGCCGCATTGCGACAACTATTTCGTCAATATTTTCGGGATCCACCAATACGCCTGCATCACCAACGACCTCTGGCAGAGCCGTTCGATTGGAAACAACGACGGGAACGCCAGAGGCCATTGCTTCGAGAACAGGGAAGCCGAAAGACTCGACGTAGGATAGATGCACATACAGCGATGCACGATGGTAGATAGCAGCGATCTTATCGTGCGGGACAAGGCCCATCAGGAGAACTCGGGAGGCTATGCCCAACTTGTCAGCTAGAGTTAGAAGACAATTTCTGCGTCCACGAAAGTCATCGCCAACAATTATCAACCTCTCTCTACTAGAACCAGAGAACTTGCAGTATGCCGCAAATGCACGTATAAGTGTATCCTGATTTTTGCTAGGCAACAGCCGGCTCACATTGAGTATGTAACCAGAAAGAGACAGAGGTTCGTTATCAGCTTCCACCACAGATCGCGTCGAAAAGTGAGCCACATCAACACCTAAATAAACAACTCTAACCTTTGTCAATGGTACCCGCGCCACATCTACCAAGACTCTTTCGACATCGCTTGAAACGGCCAGGATCATTTTGGCTTTTCGCAAAGACAATCGTCCAAATACGTCCTTGTAAAATGCGCGAGCTAACCCTACGGGTTGGAGTGCGTAATGCTTCGAGAAATAACTAGTATATTGAAGCCGATTCTGCACCACCAGAACTACTGGAACTGGTGAGAAAATGGGAGCAACATTCCCCGGGCAGAGCAAAACATCAAGCTTTAACTTTCGCGCCAGATTAGGAAGTGTGCAATGCTGAGCAAACAGTCGCCCCAGAGCATTGCTGCTACTTCCCCGGCATGACACAAGTCGCATATTCGGGTACCCGAAATTAAGCATTTTGGATGTGTCATCGTCGCGCACAAACACAAAGAAGAGATCCTGTGTGTCAAGCAGCCCAATCTCCCTGATCATGTTGCGCAGGTATGTTCGGCCACCAGTGCCGGAATTCGGATCCTCAAACAACGCGTCTATTCCAATTTTCATCATTCAGGCTGGTTCCGCACCCTGGCGTGCAGAGATCGCGTTATGCTAAAACGCTTTTCTCGATGACTGACTGCAGAGATTCCAATCAACAGGCCGCACAACAGCCATAAGTAGTTGTCACTACAGCGTTAAAAGTCGGTTGCGATTCCACCAAGTGGATGATTGTACGAGCTTATCCTTCGAGATATGCCCTTTCATGATCGTCACCTCGTGCTGAGCGCAGATCTCCTTGATCATGTCCCGAGTTCCAGTCCCACTTCCCCCGTCAGCACTCCCCTCCGGTACTTCGTAACCCAGACCAAAAGCAGGTGTATCCGTGTATCTCGAGCACTATATGCGGGCCACGTCGATATTCTTTCACTGCTGTCCAAATTAGCTCCAAAACTGATCACTGGCACAGGCTAAGTCATTGAAAATAAAGGAACCCGAAATGTGTCCAGAGTTGAGGTTCCCTGTACTTCAAAATGCTGTCCAAACTGGCGGCGCCGAATAACGGGGCCGAAATCTACCCGAATCTGACCGTCAGAAGGGCTTACGGAGCCCCATTTGGGGGGCGCGGGATTCAAATCTTGATCATCTGGGACCTTGAGGCCGTCCAGAAGTCTTATTTCCTAAATGCTAATTTGGACAAGAGTGATATTCTTTGATGCCCCCAGATTATATTATCACACCGACGGAACCCGCTGAAGCCGTGGCCTAAAGGCGAGGGTCTTAACCCCCCCCCGCATGGGACAATAAAAAAAATTAATCCATGGTTTTAATTCCAACAATAATCCTGTTTAGTTCCTGCTCAACCAATTTTTCATGCTTATCGGGTTGACGCCCAATGCCCGTCCCCTTGTCAGGCATCGCGTCCTCCGTCGTCGAGCCCGATCATCGCCAGGGTATCGCAGGCACGCGGCCTCCTCCGGGAACAACCGCTGGAACTCCAGCAGGTTCGCCGGGAAGTCCGGGAGAGGCGTGTCGCGTGTCGTCATCCGCCGCCGAGAGTATGCCACCCCATCGTGGGCGTCAACCCGATAAGCATGCAATTTTTACATTGAAATGATAATAAAATTAAATGCTTATTGACTTAGCTCATAACCATGCTTCTGCCGTGGGTTCACCGTATGATCGCTAATGCCAAGTCCGTCATCCGCGGGTCCCACCGGGGCGTCTCCGACAGGCACCTGCATTCCTACCTGAGTGAGGCGTGCTATTGCTCCAACCGATGCTTGTGGGAGCAGGAACTTTTCAACCGGATCATCAGGGCCTGCGAATCCATGGCGACTCTCACCTATGGTCAGTTGCTGGACCAGGAGCCATTATGAGCTAAGTCAATAAGCATTTAAAATTATATCACAGATTATTTTGTAAGACTTTTAACAGCCATCAACCCTTTAAGATAAAATTTGATTTGCGCCATGCTTTTTATACTCCCCAATCTTTCGAAAATATATGCAGGTCTGAAATAGAAACCCCTATATGCTTTTCGTCTCCACTCTTTTAAATCCTCAGGGGTCAATTCCTCAGTTCTTATCGCAGGTAATTCTGGCATCTGTTTCCATTCCCTGAGATTCATATTCACTATAAGATTTTTTTCTTTAGCAATATCATATAATTCAGTACATGGTAATGGGATAGCAATGAAGAAATGAGCTAAAGTCGGATTTATTTCTTTTGCCAGCTCTATTGTATCTTTGACAGTTTGTTCTGTTTCACCCGGATGTCCGATAATGAAACTTGCGGAAGAAGATATCCCTGCTTCTTTAGTCAGTTCAAAAGCACGTTTTATTTGATCGATAGTGATATTTTTGTGCATGCAATTTAACATTTCTTGATTTCCAGATTCCACTCCGTATCTTATGAGGTAACAGCCAGCTCTTTTTAACTTTTGTAAAATTTCACCACCAACATCGTTGACTCTGCTTAAGCAGTTAAAATGAATATCATAGTCACGCTCGAGTAAACCATCTAATATCCCGTTTAATCTCTTTTTATTCAACAGAAAATTATCATCGGCAATATCTAACACTTTAATGTTATATTTATTAATAAGCAGGTCTATTTCTGACAAAACATTATCAACACTTCTAAACCTGACCTTATGACGCCATATAACATCACTGGCACAAAAAGTACATCTAGAAGGGCAGCCTCTTGAACTGAAAAAAATCATGAAAGGATAAGTTGGGATATTGTTACCCAGGCTGACATGGTGTAAATGCTGGTAATATTTATCCAGCGGCAATAAATCACAAGCAGGAAAAGGAATTTCATCAATATTGTCGATCAAAGCCCTTTGAGGAGTGAGCTTTATTTCATCATTCTTTCTATAGGCGATGCCATTAACATTCCCAGAATAATCTTCATTCTGTATCGATCTTGCCAGTTCCAGCATAGTGCGCTCTCCTTCCCCTATGACTGCAAAATCTATTTCAGGATAAGATGCCATAGTTTCAACTGGAACTGCAGAGATATGTGGTCCACCCATTACAGTTTTACAGTTAGGATTGATTTTCTTAACAATCCTTAGAACTTCTATGGATGTATATAGGGTTGGAGTCATGGAAGGAACACCAACTACATCATAATTAAATGATCTATTTTGCAATTCTTTTAGCCCTATTCGCAACGCATGAGCATCCAGGATTTCAACTTCAATATTATTATCTCTAAGATATGCTGCAATATATGCAAGTCCAAGCGGGGGATTTATCCCTTCAGCACTTTTTACCTCAGAATATACTTCATCATAAGGCGGATTGATCAACAAAAGTTTCATTGTTTACCTTCCAGTTGCGTATTTGGGCAACCTGATCATGCTTGCGAGCGCTCCAGATGCGCCTAGCGTATATCACACGATGAAGGAGATGGAATGTACAAATCGTGTATTCGCGCCGTAGCGTTATGTTATGCCCCATAAGAGCATAGGAGTATGGAGAAAACTGGCGATTCCCACTTTGCGCGGTTGCCGTCCTGCGCTTTGTTATGCAACATTTAGGTTTATACACGGCAAGCATGATCACGCAGTCAAAAGGATTTGCGGAATACCAATCGAGCAAATTAGGCTCGTCCTCAAGATTAGCCGCGAGGAACGTGCCAGCCGGGATTCGCTTTCTTGCCGCTATAAGATAGCTCCTATTTGAGTCCAGACCAACATATTGAATTCCCTGCGGCAGGTAGGACGATAGAACGCCATTCCCGCACCCGATATCGAGCAGTTGGTTTCCCAGGAACCATTTCTGGGCAACGCGAAAACGAGCCTTCTCAAACCAGGGCGAGAGAAATACCGTCAGTTGGTCCTTCTTTTCGCTAGGTAACAGCGGAATCCCTGATCTCACAAAGCGCCATTGTCCACGGGATGGGTCTCATAACCCGGACTATCCGGAACCGCGACGGAAGGAGTCGGAGGATTTGGCCGCTGCTCCAGTGCTGCAAATGTCCTGGAGTATTGCCAAGATATGGCATGTAAGCACCACGTGCAACATTCAATAGCCGCCAGATCGGATCTCGGGGAACAGTGACCAAAACATAGCGACGGCTGATCCGCTGAATCTCCTGCAATCCGACGAGAGGATTCATTAGGTGCACAAGAACCTCCGCGCAATGACCTGATCAAATGAACCGTCTGCAAATGGTAATCTGCACAGAGAGGCACATAATGGTGAACGCCAACAGCGCTATAACGTGCCTCCTTTAGACCAGCATAGGAGATATCCACGCCGTGTACAGCTTCTTCACCAAATTGAGTAACCAATAACTGTGTGAGATATCCCTCGCTACAGCCCACATCGAGCACACAAAACAGCTGAAAACCTTCCAAAAGCTTCTGGAAAGCTATGATAAAACCCTTTACGGCAATCCGTTCAAGGAAGTGCCTGGACTCATACTTGTTATTTAGGTTTCCGGATGGTGGGGAGGCCTCCACTACAATTCAACTCCATTTTCTTGATGCGATAGTTAGTGTCCTCACTGAAATGTCGAAGTATACCAAGGAGATAGGCCAACAAACCTAGCATGGCATTTTGAACGCCAAGTATTATGAGGATTGCGGCCAGAATCAATGACTGCACGTGGCCCTGCCCTCCTCCATGAAGGTAAAAATAGAAAAAGCGGAAGCCCAGTAGTAAGCCCGTAAGAAGGAGAACACTGCCTACGGTAAAAAAAAAGCGCAGGGGCTCGTACATCAATAGAACACGCAGAATCGTCAGAGAAGACCGAAGAATATAATATGGAACGCTAGTGATGAGACGAGATTCACGCGTCTTGGGATTTGTCGCAATTGGTACTTGGGCGATCGCGATGCCCTTCTTGGCAGCCTGGATAATCGTCTCCAATGTGTAGGTATAGCTGGAGAGCACGCTGAGCCGGAGTGCTGCTTCTCGCGAGAGAGCTCGGAATCCACTCGTAGCGTCGCGCACGTCAGTTCTGGAAATCCAGCGAACCACCCAGCTGCCGCAATGTTGCAGAAACTTCTTGAATTTCGAAAAATGAGCAATCTCACTGAGTGAGCGAGTTCCGATGACCATGTCCGCATTACGATCGAGAATCGGTTGTATTAACTTGGCGACATCTCGCCCAGAATATTGGTTGTCGCCGTCGGTGTTGACAATTATGTCTGCCCCGACGCGAAGAGAGCATTCTAAAGCAGTCGCGAATGCATATGCGAGGCCGCGCCTCTTGGTAAACGTTATAATATGATGGACGCCGAGCTGATGAGCCACCTTTCTAGTCATATCGGTGCTCGCATCATCGACCACGAGTACTTCGACGCAATCAACGCCCTCGATGCTCTTAGGTAACTGATGCAGTACATACGGCAGTGTTGCTTCTTCGTTGTAACACGGTACTTGGATAACTAGCTTCATGAAAATCCTGTCGAATCTCTTGGCTTTGCCGGAGTTATTTATTGTATTGAGTGAACTTAGCCAAAGATCAGCGGACAGCTAAAAATAGCACCCGACGGATTTGCGACCGAAGGAGGCCGTAGCGCGACTGGCTGTGCCAGGCACGCGTGACTGTCTGGCGCGAAAGTCCCCCCGCGCGATCCTGTTGGACGCAGGGCCGTAAGCCGCACGAAACTGCGTGAGACACAGGATGTCGTGTAGGATCCGATGTTTTTCCCACGAGGGCCCGTTGGATGGAAGGCCGAAGCGAAACGCAGCACCGAGCGAAAGTGAATCACCGTAACGCCCGCCTTTCAGATTGACTCGTAATTGCTACATGAGCTGGAACACTGCGTTTGGCCGGCCGATCGGCATTGTGCTGAAAACGGGATCACCTTCTGGCACCCTCCGGCAACTCACTCTTTACGCTGAAGGTTGCAAAAAATCACAAAGTTTGCAACAAAAATAGGAATTAGTGGCATATTATATCGAGCTAAGTCATGCGTGAAGAAGGAATTAACAGAGAGAAAATAAACGGCCGATATATTGAAAGATAGAATCGCAAAACTGTGATGTTTTAAACTTGAAAGGCTTAGAAAAAGTAATACGGGAAGGTAAGATAGGCTGACGATGGTTATCGAAATATATATCAGCTGTGAAATGCTGGAAGAGTTATTCTTATAGGGACTCTCAACAAATGAACCTCGCCAGATCATCGGTAGTGTGACGAGAAAGTGCCGAATGGGGTGGTTAAATATTTTATTTATGGCAATATGTTGACATTCAAGATCTGTCAAAAGATCTGCATCTCGGCTTAATGCATACTTGTTTCTAACGCCATTGTATAGGTTAGCTGCAGCGTTGAAAAAGGATCGATCATTTGTCCTGTTAAATCTTTCAAACAAGCCACCTGGTTTCACCTCCAAATCGAGGCGCAAATGTGAAAGGAGAGCAAGTCTAGTGTTTTCGATACAGTTAAACATGGTACCCTTTCGAAATGATTTTCCTTCTTCCGGTTCTTTAAACAGGTCACCGTTGAATGTCCAATAAAGGAAGGAGGCAAAGAATTCTTTTGGAGTCATCATATTCTTCTCGGATCTAAGCAACAAAACCATGCCCGCACGGGAAGTTATTATGGCATGGTTGAAATTAAGATAGTTCCGCAATATCCAAGTGCCGACAATGAGGCAATAAATAGCCACAAAACAGATTAAGCCTTTGCGGATAAGCGCTCTATCTGAGAAAAATCTATAATTGGATAGGTAGAAGAAAAACAGAATAATTATGATAACTAAAAACATAGATTGTGCTCGAGTTAAGACAAGAAAGGATAAGGTTATTGAAAGATAGATAAAGTATCTTAGGCTGGGCTGTTTATGGATTTTATAAAGCCATATACTGATCCATAATAGAAGCAGGGAAGCCATGATTTCGGTATGGGGCAAATTTGAGAGCCTGATCAATGATGGACTAAAGCCGACCATGCCCAGTGCAATATATCCAAGTAAATAATTATTGGTCATCAAGAGAACTATGTACATTGTTGAAATTGACAATATTATTAAAAGAATGAGCTGCGAATATGCCAGATATAGTATTAAGTTGTCAATAACTAATGATGCGTTCGTAGTTGTATCTTTTGTGACCTTGGGATTTAATCGTAGCCAACATGCTAAATAAAAAGGATATAGCGGTTCTCTTTGAAGGGTCAGGTCAGGATGTATGTCGAAATCTTTTGACAATGAGAATGCGCCATATTTATAAAGATTATAAGCCATAACGGTATATTGTTGAGCGTCCCAATAGCTAGGGACTTTCTGGGGTACAATTGATCGATAGAAATTAATAACAATTAATAAAAGTAGGATAACAAGAGAAAAACTCTTGCAGTTTGTGGATTTAATATTAAAACAAATCGAGCTGAGCTTCAAAAGAATACCTCCCAATATAGAGGAAACGTGTGTATGCGGCTGCGGTGCGCGGAGCTGCTGAAAGGTTTAAGCGGAATTGTTGGCGAAAATGAAAAAAGCAGTTTGACGGGAATAATGCTTGTGAGACAAGGCAGTCGACGGGAGTAGGGAGACAATGCGACGACCGAAAAAGGGGCACAGAGGTGTTGGCTAGCCAGTTTTCCCAAGCGTCGTGTGAACCCATCATGGGCTTTAGGCTCACCTGGTAGGGGGTAGCGACGGGGAGCGTCAGGAGGTGGAGGACGCGGGTGTGGCCATGCACGTATCGGGAAGCGCAATTCTCTGAATCTGTCTCGTTCCGGACAAGCGAGGAATACTTCATCGATCCCCCCCGGGATCATCTCGGCCAAAACGCCGACAAAAGCGATCTGAATGCTTGCCAGTGTAATGGTACGCATGAACACGTCGCCAAGCCGACCCGGGATAAGCGCAGTGAGCAGTCCGCAAGATCCTCCTAGCAAAAACAATAAGCGCTGAGGGGCAGGGAGACCTTCAGCGGGGCAAAATAGATGGACATGGGGAGTAGTAACGCTGCAATGTTAAATGCGTCCCTCGTCAGCGGGAATTTCGACCGACCAAGCCGCGGGTGATATTCGATAGGCAGATTGGCGGCGACGTAACCATTCGCCAATATGGTTAGCGTGATAGTCGTGGTAAATGAGAACCGCTCCGCCAAAATACTGAAAAAGCGCAAGACCACATCTTTCCGGAAGACTCTCAGTCCCGAGTTCGGATCAACCACGACCTCCCCTGCTACAAAAGTCGCTGCTCGCCTCAATACCCAGCGCGCGATCCGGCGGCGAACCGACAATGACTCAGCTTCCGGGGATCGGGCGCCCACGACCATATCCCACTCCCCGCCCACAAGGTGCTCCACTAGGCGTGGGATACAACTGATCGGATAAGTTCCATCCGCATCCGTGATACACACCAGTTCAGAAGCCGCGTGCTGAATCCCGGTTTTCAGGGCCGCTCCGTAACCGCGATTCTTGCGATGCGATAGAACGCTGACATCCCGGACCTCTTTGGCAATGGCACGAGTCCGGTCCTCAGAACCGTCATCTACAACGATCAGCTCGTATGCTAGACCACTTCCCCTCATCACTTCCCTTATTTGACTCAGAACTAGACCAATGCTCTGCTCTTCGTTATAGGCAGGGATAATGACTGACAGGGCCGGTGATCCAATATCCGTGGGAGAGGATGGTCTTGTCTGCAATTCGTCCGTCCTTGTAAGAGTTAGCCCGAGAGGTTTCCGAAAGCCAGCATCACGAAACGCGATAAAAAGGTTCCGACGCAACGGGGGATAAGCACTGGTTCGATAGACTCTCGCCTCCCGAAATCCCCCTTTTCCTGCAACCCTTCGTCAAAACCAGCTGAATCGATCAGGCTGAAGCCCTTACGGAGTCGTCTGCTCGCACGGCTGGTCCCCGAACGCGTTATTGTTCTCACTTGGCCGCTGGATCAATCTACCGGCGAGAGCGGGGAAAACCTGGAGTGAAGAGATCAAAATCATCCTCGGTTTTTAAATCGCCTCCAAGAATGGTAATGTCAGGTTCGCCACACGCAGCCCAAGCCAAGCATAGGGCTCACCCTCGACCGCAAGCCTCTGGATGGCCAATCTAAGAAATCGACGCACTATTTTACTTAACCTTTCAAAGGTCGACGACCAAGGATACGCAGGGAGCCCGAAAACTCACGCAGACCCGGCACTCGCTCAAACCAACGCCCCATTCCATTCACGACACCCATCAACGGGGGAGGTGTATGCGGATGGAGCCAGTCAAAAGGCACGATAGTTACGTTTTCAAAACCGGCTTTCAACAAGAGTGTGCGCATCGACCAACGCATAAACGCAGTCTCATCGGGCGAAACGTACCAAAACAGCGGGCGAATGAAGGCTAATTTCCTCTCCAGAAATACCTGCGGGTTGAGCATGTTGGGCTCGGCAAAACTAAGCCTCCCCCCAGGTTTCAGCAAGCTGTGAATCTTGGCCAGCGCCGAGACAATCTCCAAATGATGCAAGATAGACGATCCAATCACCGCGTCAAATGGGCCATCCACATCACAATCCTCAAAGCGCTTATTAAAGAATCGAACCTGATCTTGAGGCAAATTGCGCGCCCGCGCTTTTGCTAACAAATCAGGCGAAATGTCCACTCCGACGATCTGGGCTCCTGAGAGAGCAAAAATCTCAGTGAACATCCCTGTTCCACACCCAATCTCAAGTACACGCATTCCGATTCTCAAACCAGCGCCTTGGGCAATCAATTCGGCACGTCGTTTGGCTCTCAGTTGCCCCGCGGGTCTCCCCCATCCCCATATCAGTTCGGTATCACCCGTGGCAAGGATTTTTCCATGATCAATTTCGCCCTGGGCGCGTTGGGATAGTGCCATGACCAAGCCTCACAATCTTCCAGCAGAAATCACTCTAAGCCGTATGCTGAAGTACAATCTGCGCAAACATCGCCAAATTCTTCATCCATGGCGTGAGCGCGTCTTCTAGCCAACGCCATGTACCAAACGTCCACCCAGGCATGAGGCTTCGTAGGGATATCCCTCCGGAGACCAGGTATCGAAAAGGCATCATTGGCTTGACTTTCTGGATCTGCCACTCTGGAAATTCACGCTCGAACTGCGCCCGATCCCGGCCAAAGATGATCCATGGGAGTGCGCCATTTGCCCCGGAAAGCGGTCCACTTCTTGAAAAGCCCCAGTCGCGCGCCTCCGGATAAAATGGTTCATGGTGCAAGCGCCTATAAATTAGCTGTGACCAGGGCGTTACCCAAGGTTCGATCGCAATAACCCGACCGCTGGTCCTCACACACCGGGTCGCTTCATTGAGGAAATGCCGAGGTTCCGCCAGATGGTGTAACACGTTGGTCATTACGATTGCACGCAATGTGCCATCACCAAACGGCAAACGCTGACCATCCAGGACGGTCCTCACACCGGGACAGTAGAAGACCTCCGATGTTATTAGGTCAGGAATAAAATCGGCCAAGAAACCAGCACCCGAGCCCAACTCTAGAACCAATCCCCTGCCAGTCGGCAAGGCATCTACTACCTGAGCATACCATTCGTAGTAGATCTGCCGCAGGAAGCCCTTTTCCCGGATGATCTGCAGCCGAAGGTGTGTAGTCTGTGGGTCATCTAGGTCCAGCCCACGCGTTATGGGGTGAGCTAACCAAGTCTTAAGCATCAATTATCTCGGGCCGGTCATACGAACCTGATGCGCCCGGCAGCGAACAACACCATCCGCAACAGCAGCCAGCCGTGCTTCCACCTCTGGATGTTGGTGGTACCATAGGATCGCGACCTGTAACGGATTGGCAAGTCCACGATTTTCAAGCCCAGTTTGCTGGCACCAAACAATAAGTCGTAATCACCGAAGGGATCAAAATCACCAAAATAGGCCCGGTTTGCCACGATCAAGTCATAGTCACGCTTCCAGAATACTTTAGTGCCACATAGCGTGTCTTTAATGGACTGCCCTAATAACCACGAAAACGCCATGCTAAAAAATTTGTTGCCCAGCAGGTTAAAGAAGCGCATTGCCTCATCTTCCACCGGGTACACCAAGCGGACTCCGTTAATAAATTCACCCATACCCGATTGAAGTGCCTCATAAAAGCGGGGCAAGTCTTCCGGCGACACCGTTAAATCAGCATCCAAAATCACCAGGACGTCTCCTTTGGCACGTGTGAAACCTAGCCGCACGGCATCAGCTTTACCCACTCCGGTCTGAGACAACAACTCGCAACGTCGCTCTGGATGGGAAGCCATCGCTTGCTCGATCGCGGAATAAGTATCATCCTGGGAGTGGCCTTCAATGAAGACCAACTCTGTTCCTCGGCCCATCTCCGGCGTTCGGGTGAATATCTGGTCAATGTTGCCGGCCTCATTGCGAGCCGGAATGATCACAGATACCAGCGGCTCGCATTTGACTCCGTCCAGTATGGGCCGAGGGCGCGCCAAGTGGAAATTAGTCAGGGCTAGCGTCCTGAACGGCCAGAGTTTGACTACGTACCGATTTAAAAACTCAGTAAAGATCGGTATTGGCAAGGGGCACAGGATCTCTTGCCATTGCCGGACGACCTCAAAGCCAGCCAGGTTCAACAGGTTAGAAACATCTGCTGCTGTAAGCCAGTTCTGATACAGCGTTGGCTTGGCGAGACCCAGCCGGTCGGCCAAGGCAAGCGGTAACTCCCACAGACGACTGTACGAATTCAGAATGATCCGTGTTCTAGGAGTGACCAACTGTGCAATCTGCTGGTAGGCGGCTTGCACATCCCACAGGTCGTTGACCAGGTCGGACAGGATTATGACATCGAACTTTTCATCTAGCCGAAAATCATGCGCATCCGCTAAATAAAATCGCAGTTCGGGATGGCGCTGTCTGGCTCGCGCGACCATCTCGTGCGAAAAATCCACACCAACTCCCACAGCCGGTTTGAGCGCCGCAAGCAAGTCTCCGCGGCCGCAACCGAGCTCAAGCACCCGTTGTGCCGGGGCGACCAAGAACCTGTAAATCTGAGCCAGCCGCCGGTGATAGTACCCGCCCCAGCCGGTCCAGGTATCCATCTGCCTCGCAACGGCATTCCAGTGAATAATCCTGGCCTCCTGAAAACTCGCACGTGCCGTGTCCGTTACTCTCAACTCCGCAAGTCTCATGATACGCCCTCCTGCTGAGGATGTTTGCGATACCATTCCGTCTTCCGGCACAAACCAGGCTGGAAATCTACTTTCGCGTAGAATCCGAATTCCTTTTGGGCCAAGCTGGTGTTTAACTTCCGATGCGGTCGTGCATTGGACTTGGTCGTATCCCAGATGATTCGGCCATTTAATTTCATTAAGGTAAACCACCGCCTCTGGCGGTGAGACACGAAAATGCTCTGTTGTTCCGGCGGCTGATCGATGATGTATAAGGCTCTCCTTCTTGGGAAGGTTCCGTGGGGCAAAGGAGAGCCAATGCAAGATTGGGAGAGCATGTCCCACGTGAGATGGGAATGCAAGTATCACGTCGTATTCATACCACAAACGCAGGCTGCGCTTCGGTTTCGCGTGAGGTCGGGCGGCCGATTGCCTTGAACCGCTCCTTGAGAGAGTAATAGTCGAGTCGAAGTGCCCGGGCGGTCTTTGCAAGCCCATACTCTCCGGCAAGCTCCGCGGCGGATGCCCACAAGGCTTCAGGGATGGCTGAGCGGTGTGTTCGAGTCCTGCGCCAGCGTTCCAGGCGCCGGTGAACTGCTTCAAGTTGGTCAGATACGACGGATGTTTTGTGTGGCTTTGAAAATCTCATCGGCTGTCCTCCAGGCTCGCCATATCTTCCGGGATCTGATAGACATGCCCGCCGAGGTAAAGATCACCGAGCATCAAGTCGAGGTTAGCTTCCACCGTCGCTCTCACCTGCCCATCATTCTCGCGTCTGGTCTCATCGACCAGCCTGTACCCGTCCCCTGGTGGGACAACCTATTGCTTAAATTGACAACCTTCCAAGGACCCGAAGAACCGGCCAATTCTTAGCCGAATGGTTTTCCGTGGAAATCCAGGCTAGCTGCTTTCCCAGCTATCATCGAGGGATCGATTTTGTCCAGTCGAACATCATCAATCCAAATCTCTCCCTCTCCCGTAAACAACACGGGCATAAATATTCCACCCTTGATATTCTCGGGAGTGATGAACCAAACGGATTCTCGGTGCCAGTCTTGCGAGCCGTTCAGTTGTCGACCCATAGGTTGGCCGCCGGATGTGCCATTTTGATAGCGGTAATCAACATATAGTGTTCGTATAGCGAGGCTCCTGGCTTGTGTGGACTTGATCCACACGCTAAACCGATAAATTGTGATTGGTTCCAGTTCGACATAGGTAACCAAGCCACCCTGATAATTCGAGTTCAAACCTTGAAGATGAACGCTGAACCTGCCTCCATGAGCGGTTTGCGAGGAAGCCTGGAAAACAGATTTTGCGCCTTCTGGCTGGAAGGGTTCCCACCCTTTCAGCCCGGATTCAAATCCAGAGTTGGAGAGAAGATTCCGAATCGAGGCAATTTCACTCCTGGACCCCGACTCATAGTATTTCTTTATTTTAGCCAGGTAGTCGGCCCGATGCAACGGATAGTCAGCGCCGAGTTGCAGCCCTTCCCATTCCAGAGCTAGAGATTTTCGATATATTTCCCGCTCTTTGTTCAAATCTTGCATATCCCCACATTTCGTAGCCAACCTTGCGTATGCATCATTTAACTGAGAATAAATCTTCGTGGATTCTGCAGTATCCTTCATACCTCTGGCGCGCCCCCATGCCTTCTCAAGCCTGGCGACCTCGAGTGCGAGCGCTTGTGCTGAAGCTAAGGGCAGTTCCATAAAGACTACTTGATCTATCCATACCTGGCCTTGTCCAGATGCGGTTGCGGGGAAAAGGTTCATGTCATTGATAGCCGGAGTACGAAAAACATATACGATCCTCTCCCATTCGGAATCTGCCTCAATGCTTCTCTTAAAATTCCAGTCATTTCCAAGCGACCACATGAGCGCTCTAACGTTGAAGTCCTTAATCTCCCTTGTTCGAAAAAATGCAGAGTATAGGTACAAGGTACGCGGTTTCACCGACGTGGCCTGAAACCAACCCATGTGATTACCCGGCACCGAATATTGAATCACACCGCAGCCAGTTCCTTCGTGACAGTGACTATTTTCCACACCAGCTTTAGTTGAACCATTAATATTCCAAGCGGGGTCAAAAAGCCATCCTGATGCACCGCGTTCAAAATTCGGATTGCTTAACATGTTGACTTCTTGGAACCCGCTTGGATTCCTGGCTAATTGGTCTTCAAAGTACTCCTCAAACAAGGAGATATAATCGCCGCGCTGCGACATCGTCGTCGGATCAACCGCCAGCGCGTCGCCATAGTAACCCACCGCCGAAGACCTATCGCCCAGTCGGGCCGCGGCCTCGCCACTTCCAAGCAGAACAGCTGTCAGTCTCCGCCGGTCAACAATGTTGTCGGGATCCCGGGTTAAACGAGTCCACAGAACCGACGCCGTCTTGTTGTAGAGATTTAGGGCGTCTTGCCAACGACCAAGAGTGAGTAAACTATCGGCGACCTCCAGTCCTATGTCGGCCTCGATCGCGTCTCCAGCGCACTGGCTTAGGGAACGCCTCAACGTCTCTTGAAGTACAGCTTCACCATCCGGACCCCATCGGAGAATTCGAACATTGCTGTTTCCCCCCGGCAAAGTCACGCGCTGCTTGGCCACCTTCTGGCTCCAATCAAAGAGTTCCCTTTCTCGAGGCCCGTTAGGCCCCAGATCCGCCCAGCCGTATACAAACCAAACCCTGCGTCCCGGTTGGCTCAAAGCCTCAAGAGCATCTGCCGTCTCGGGTGCCTTGACAGCGGTCCCCATGTCCGCAAAGTAATACGCCAGCCAAGGTGCACCAAAACCAATTAAGACAATACTGTCTCCCGGAAGCATACGTTTTCCCACGTACGCCCTCGCACCCTTGTAGTCAAGCTTCTCCGTTGCATAATAGGCCCCCAAAGATGGCAGGAAAATAGGGACTATCATGACCAAAACAATCAAGCTCACCAGCCAACCATAGACTGGCCTGAAACGCATATCCTCGGGACTACCTCGTCTAAGCCTTAACTCCAAAAGCGAAAACAAATGCACCACTCTTTCGATCCCGACCCCAACCAAGATGAGAAAGGGAATGGTCGCCGGTATAAAATAGCGTTCATTAAAAAAGGACCGTCCTTCCAGGAAAGCGATCCCACCAAAAAGTGGAATAGTCATCCAGATTAGAAGAAACAGTAATACCTGGGCGCTTCGCCGCGACGCAGAAAATATCCCCAACCCAAACATACATACCAGCAAGCAGGCTATCAGGATCTGATTCTTGCTTCCCGCCAGCGGCGCCAAAACCGCCCAGAACAATCTCAGCTTGGCAATAATCAACGGGATAGTCCATTCCCCAATCGGCGTACCAGAGCCTGCCGGCGCCCCATGCAGCATTAAAACATAGACTGGAACGTAGAGCGACGCGATAACCGCCCAGGCGATAAGAAACGCTAGCCCGCTTTTGATTTTTTCCTTTCGTTTAAACCCCTTTCGTTTAAACCCCAAGAAGATCAGGATAATAAGGCCTTGTGACAGAAAGTAAAACATCATGAAGTAGTGAGTGTAAAGACCTAGGGTGCCGCTGACCACATAGCCAACCCATGAGCTCCATGAATGACGCCGCATTAATGCAAAAGCAAAAGAGAACGAGGCCAGAGAGAGAAAGACAAACTGGGCATACGTTCTAGCCTCTTGGCTGTAATAGACGTGGAAGGGCGAGAAAGCCAGGAGCACTGCTGCAGCCAGAGCGGCATTCTGTCCGAACAGGGCACACGTCAACAAATAGAGAAGTGGAATGGAAGCGATCCCTAGTAGTGCAGATGGAAGCCTCGCCCTGAGCTCATCATTGCCAATGCCGAGTTTTAGGCAAAGATGAACTAACCAGTAATGAAGGGGCGGGGATCTCTGAAGTGTCATTAGATCTTTCCAAATGTGGTTCAAATCCCCTCTGGAAATCTGAACCGTAATAACCTCATCATCCCACATACTCTTGCCCCCCAGGTCATAGAGCCTTAGCCCCACACCCAGCAGCACAACCATCAAGAGAACCAAAGCGGGGATCCTATGGGCAACCAGCCCAGGGATTAGGTGAGGATCTTGCGTGCGATTTTCCATCTCCCAGCCTGTTGTTTCCCCTTTCTGCGTTCCTTGTGTCTCCTCGCTGCCAGCCCTGTACACGCTCAAGCCCCTCTTTGGCTAAGTGCTGCGCCGCCGTAAATCAAATGGCTGAGGAAGTTTATGTTCGACGAAGCACGAGGTGTCTCCCTCGCTTCTGCGCTCAAAACGATAAGTCCCGGGGATCTGCGGGCTCGCCACGGGATCAACGATCCAACAAGAATGTAGAACTGCCATACCTTCTATCAATAATTCTTTGCCCTTTGCCATAATTCTTTAACGAGAAGCCCTACAAACAAAAGATTAGCAATAAGATAAGAAGAAATATCAACGCGCAGGACAGTTTTTAACGAGCTCATTCTTTTGGACTTTCTTGAAGATATCAGCCGCACTTCTATCGCCAGGCTGAAATTGCAGGTAGGTATGCAACTGGGCCAGTGCTCCCTGGGTGTCGCCTTGTTCCCAGCGGACCAAGCCAAGTGTTGCATACTGCCCGTAATATCGGTAATCTCCATCATACTGTATGTTCAAACCAGCCTCCAACTCGCGTGCTGAGTCCTCTAGCTGGCATTGCGTAAACAAGACCATACCGATCACATAGTGCGCCATCCAGACGGGCCGGGAGACCAACGCGAGCCGAGACTCTTGCAATGCTTCGTTCCGGCGGCCTTGGTTCATCAGCACCCACGCCAACAAGGCACGAGTCTGGCTATCGCCAGGATTGTCTCCCAATGCAAGACGGATCACGCGCTCCGCCGCGGCCGAATCGCCGGAACTCTGGTACATTCCCGTCAATACACGCCGAAAATGCGCCACCATGTCTGTCGTGAGACCGGGCTGCTTGAGGGTCTCCTCCATAATGTAAATGGCATCTTTCCACCGCTCAGGAAGATAATTGTTGTTCCTCTGCGCCAGCCCAAAGATCAGCTCCGCGAGTCGCCAACGCAAGCCCGGCTGCTCTGTTGCGCTGAGCCAAAGCTCCAACCCCCGTGCGCGGTTCCCAGCGAGCATGTGCGCGTTCCCGGCTTGGTACTTGTAGCGACTGGAACCGCCCCCGCGGATCGCTGTCACGAGATTCTCTGCCGCTCGATCATATTGCCCTCGCCAGATCAAAACCTCACCAAGTCCCGCATACGCTGAGGCAGAATAGGGCCACGCAATCACGGCTTGGCGAAATCGATCTTCTGCCCTTACGAGCCGAGTATCATTGATCACCTTAGGCGGATCGTAGCGCACAACCAGACGTTCTCCTGGCGTGTTTGCCGAAATGGCCTCAACCAAGTCAATGTACCCCAAGTTAGATAGTAAGATGCCGCGCAGGAGCCATCCACCCAGCAAGCCGACGACAACCAAACAAAGTAGTATCTCGTGATAGTACCGACTTGGCTTCGACGTCATAAGATTTCTCTTATCGTTCCTTCCAAACTCGAGCGCGCACTTTCTCTAGTATCCACGCAGCCCTCCGGCGGAGCAATTCCAGCGTGAGCCGTCGCCGGCGCATGAAGGGATATCCTGTGGTGATCCAGGTTTGTAACTGCATTGTCCCCGGTCGAGCAGATTTAGAGAGGATAGTGCCTTCCGCATGTGATTCAAGTAGACTGCATGCGCTCTTTGCAGGTTGCGTCCCGCCGCCACTCCGACCCCATATAAACACTCGTGATTTTTCTGCGCGACATATTCCGGAGGGAACAAATCGCGGTAGGTAGTGCTCATTAAATGGGTCATATGGCTGACCCTCTCCAAGTGATGCTCGACATCAAGGCTTGCCCTTTGCGAGTAACCCGTCTCTAACCGACGCCAGCACGCGAGTGGCTCCGGGATAAAGCACACCCCGTGGCGCAATGCAATGACCTGCTGGGTAAATCCATCCGCAAAGGGGCCCAACTCTTTCGCGAAGTCCACGGCCTCCAATAGCGCCCGCCGACTGGAAACGGTCGTGTTTCCCACCATCCATTCTCCGTGTTGCTGAAGCGCGCGTCGTCATTCCTGTGCTGTGAGAAAAGATGCCCGCCTTGAGATGATCCGACTTTGTACATACCGATATCTTTGCCGGTTTCGTTCATCATTCGCGTAAGTGCCGAGCACAGCCCCGTCTGCGGATACTGCGCCAGCAGGCGCATGGACTTTTCAAACAATCCGGGCAGGATTCTTTCGTCGGCAGCCCGTCAAACTTCTGATGTTCCGGTGTTGCCGCGCGCTCAGCCCGGCCACAACACCACACAAGAGCCACCAATAGGTATCGTGCACCTGCATTCCCCACAACCCGCCGGCAGCGCTCTTCGCCATCAGCATCCCGCCAAGTATCGCGACGACCACGATCAGTTCTTGGCGGTCGGCCTCAAACCCGACTACCCTGATTGCCCGTAGTGCCTGCGAGAAGACCGCGACACAGACCCAAGCAAAAAGCACAAGCCCGACGACTCCCACTTCCAGAAGGAGATCAAACAAGAATGAGTGCGCCTCTTCCACGAATTGTTCCCCAAATGCGTACGCGGCCTGAATCGATCCGATGCCTTGGCCGATCATCGAGTAAGTACTTGTATCGTACAACAGAATCTGCCAGCGTTCGAAGCGTCCAACAACATTGAACATCGCCAGCACTGCCGCCGGAGCGCCGGGCGCTGTTCTGCCTTGGTAATTGATCACTGCCACAGTCAGCGTCCCAACTAATATAACAACCGCCGAGGCTCGTATCACTCTCGACATCCGCGAACGCCCCGCAAGCACAAAGATTAACCCCAGACAACAAATCAGCATGACGTAGCTCGATCGCGAGAGGCTCACCGCCAAGCCGAGTAGCAGCGATGCGGTCGCAATCAAGAACCACCGCATGCTCTGCTTGCCGGTGCCAAACAGCAGGAGACCAAAGAGAAGTCCAATCACTAGGTAGTCCCCGAAGATCCATGGGCCAGAGAATGTGGAAAATGGCCGGAGAAAGTCCTGGACATAAAGGACGGGTAACGCTTGCTCAGTCATCTTCCCCATCGCGTGAATGATTGGCGCTAGCTCAAATGCTGCGAGACCACGCCACGCCTGCAGCACGCCATATCCAGCAGCAATCACTCCACATGTCACGGTGATCTTGCCTATCTTGGTGATCACGGACCTGTCAACTGCAGTGACCGCGGCGCCGAGATAGTACAGGCTAATGTACATCGCGGTCTTTTTAAAGCCGGCCATGCCGGTGAGCAGTGACGCACGCGGATTGAAGACCTCAATCACACACCAGCCGAGGAAGAGCGACACCGGCAACAGGGAGCGGGTTGCGAGAATGCGCAGTCGATACCTAGCAATCCACCCCACCATCGCCGCAAAAAGAATGGCATCGGGGACCGCAGCCGCCATTAGCCATTCAGTGCGGCTAACGTCAGTGGCAAGAAAGAGGAGACGCCGGAAAAGATAGCTGAAAGGAAGTATGGCGAGATAGAGGTAGAGCCCGAGTGTGCCTTTTGCAGTCGATGCCGTCATCGCACAGATAACGCCGACCATCAGAAGAACTAGAATCGGGTTCAAGTGACTGTAGAACACTGAGGCGATCTAAGAATCCCAACAGGTTGATTTGATCTCACCCCCGCGGCAGCCGTTTTCGCTTTCAACCCATTTTTCAGGCTGTGCTGCCATCGCCGGGCCAAGCTTTCCTGGCCCGGGCCCCTCGCTCACCATCCTCATTAACCTGTGTGAATTATTCGCTGAACAATCCCCTTCTACCCGCGTATGGTAGCAATGAAAATCAGGAACAACCCTATGCTTTCTTCCACGCCGGAGTTTTCCGGACATGCCTTCTCTCCCGATGACATCTAGCTCATCCGCGACACGGTCCGCGATTTTTCCAACCTCAGCCTGACCGAGCTTGCCAGAACTCTTTGCGAACTCCTCGAGTGGAAACGTCCCACCGGCAAGTTGAAGCAAGAGGAGTACCGCGCTCTCCTCGATCATCTCCAAGCCGACGGCCTGCTTCGTCTTCCCAAACTTCGTCCCACTGCAGCTCCGGGACCGCGCAAAATCAAGGTAACGACTGTCAGCGATCCTGCCCATCTCCATGTTCCTTCTCGACCTGTTTCGCTATCTCGAAGGAGTCCCAACGATCAAGCATTTCTGCCCCATCCTGCGTGATCCCGAACGTGGAAAGAACTACCGGCGCATGGCTGGGCTTCGCGAGGACTGCGCCCCTTGCGAGGCTACCTTCTCGAAATGTAACAGTTCAGCCGCATAGATGAGTTTTCTCAAATTCAGGCCATACAAATCGTTCGAAATTTGTTACGGTAGGGTGGATGAGTATCTCGGCCCCCCTCCGAAACTGGTGCAAGCAGGCCCCTTCGGGTTTCCATATTCCTCATTCCGTTACGCTTTTCGAGAGACTTCGGCGGGAAATCGACCGCCTGCGCAGGGAGAACAAGGATCTTCGGAGAAAGGTGGCCGAGGACAGAAAAGAGCTCGAAAAAAATGCCGTACTTCTCAAGAATCTCGAAAAAGAGCTGGCTGACCGCGATAAGAAAATCGACGATCTTGAACACCAACTGGCCGGGCGGAAGAAGAACTCGTCCAACTCTTCGAAACCACCATCTTCGGACGGACCGGCAGCTGATAGACGGGTTCACCCTCAGCGGAAAAAGTCCGGCCGCAAACAAAGCGGGCAAAAAGGTCACGCTGGAAGTCATCGCGCTCTGGTTCCGACTGAACAGGTCAGCAAAGTGATTCGGGTTCTGCCCCCAGATTGCAGGCACTGCGGCTACGAGTTTCCTGACAATGGGCGAGGTCTCCCCACCAAGGGCGAGCCGCACAGGCATCAGGACACCGAGCTTCCTGAAATCCACCCCTACATCACGGAGTACCAATTCTGGAAAGTCCTTTGTCCTGATTGTGGCCAAGTCACCTGGGCTCCTGTTCCCAGAGGAATTCGCAATCACTTCGGGCCGAAGTTGACAGCCTTTCTTGCGTATCTGACCGTCGTCTGCCGCATGCCCCGCCGGAAGATGGAAGAAGCACTGGAAACCGTGTTGTCTGAAGGTCATCTGGACTGCGCCGATGGAGAGGTCCGTACATTGGCTCGGCTCTTTTTCAACTATACCGGGCGTTTATTTGCCTTTGTAAGGTATCCAGGGGTCGAACCGACCAACAACGTTTCCGAGTGTGCGCTCTGCAACGCGGTGCAGTGGCCCAAGACCTCCTTTGGGAACCGGAGCCAAAACGGAGAGCTCGCAACTGCGCGCTTGCTCACTGCGGCTCGAACGCGTATGATGTAACGGCGCAACGTTCTCGAATTCCTTACGGAGACTGTTCGATTGCATCGTACTGGTCATCCCACACCTTCATTGCTCCCTCAGCAGGGATAGGTGGCTGAACTGTTACCCGATTAATCGGTGTGGATAATTATCTTATGCCCACAAAGCCCATAATCACCGCAATTAGAATATTTAGGCATATATTTGTTTAGGCATTCGTTCCATGCTCGACGTTCACCGAATTGTGGAGAGGCTCGATTACAATTCCAGTCATCGAAAAAAAGAATACAACCATCAGCAAAAAGATTCTTCTTAAAAAAATGATCTAATACTTGGAAAGCCGATTCATATAAATCACAATCGATGTGGACAAGAGCAAACTTAGTATTTAATTCTATCAAGGGTAGGGTATCTGAGAACCATCCGTCGAAAACCAGTATTCTTTCTCGTTCTAAATATTCACTACATAAAGTTATCAACTGCTCTGTGGTAATGCCTTGACAAGTTCCTTCTCCCCACACACCTGATAAAACATGAGGGGAATATCCATCAACAGACTCTTTTTTCACTGGGGGTAATCCTTTGAAACTATCAAACAGATGAAGCTTTCGTATATCAATATGATGAGCCTTATCGGAGCAATCAAATGCCTTAGAAAAATAAGATAGACTCTGAGCAAGTATACATGCTGTATGTCCAGACATAGTTCCAAATTCCGCAATATGGCCCTCAACTCCAGTTCCTATACAATAACCAACCCCTTGAACAAGTTTCTTATAGACTTCAGGTTGAGTGTCACTAGTCAAAGCTGATTGCCATTCTGAATGAAATCGCATAGGATTTGCTCTATCATATTTTAATTTTAACATTCGTATTTGTCCCAAGATTGAGGGTGGCAATATTCTCTTAACTATTTTTCTCAAGTTCACTTTTTTCTCCTATTTATGAATATCTTACACCGAACTATGTCTTAACCTGGATTATTCGTGAAGGTGGAAAACGAAAAGCCTCTGGCTGCGTATCACTCTTGTCCAAATTAGTTTTTTGGAATCAAACATCCTAGCCAAGGTCCGACCCGACTGCGAAGCAGGGAGACGGCCGGACCTTCCTTGGGTTAAATTGGATTTGCGAAAAACCAAACAACCCAAGGAGGCCCGACCATGCAAAGGTTTTGTAGCATCTTCTCCCAATGAGGTGATTTAAGAACTCCTTGTGTATGTCTTGCTGCGAGTTCCGGCGGTTCCAAATGGCCTTTCAACCCGTCGTTTTTCCATTTTTCTAATCTTGGCATGCCTTCCGACGCGATTTCTTTTCCCCATCCGCTATTTTTCCCCTGAACTGGTCAGCCAGCTGCCGATTCAAGATTCCTGGCCTTTACCCTTAATCCTGCCGCCACTCCCAGAATATCTCCACCCCGATACATTCTTGGCAGGACCGCCTCTCTGTCCTCAGATAGGGCAAGAAGAGTAGAAGAGGAGGTCCGTCATGCTTGAATCGGAGATGGGGTGATTTTAAGAACTCCCTCTATCTTTTTATGATACGAGTTTCGGCGGCTCCAATTTGCCTCTCAACGCATTGTTTGTCGATTTTCTAATCTTGGCATGCTGTTCTAATCCGAGTTTTTCATCTGGCTTTCGCTATTTTGTCTGCTGCACTGATCTGCAAGTTGCCGATTCAAAAGCTCTGACTTGTACCTGCAATCGGAGTTCTCCAGGGCCATTGCTGCTGCCGATCGAAACATTTCTTTATCTCAGTGCATTTTGTGCGGGACATTCTCTTCGCTTTCGGATAGGGTAAGAAAAGCAGAACAGGAGGACAGTCATGCTTCAATTTGAGGTTTGCTTTTCCGGCCGCAATTTTGGGGCTGCCGAGCTCGATCTCATCCGTGAGACTGTCCGTGATTTCTCCAACCTCAGTCTGACGGAACTGTCCAAAACCATCTGCGAACTTCTCGTGTGGAAACGGCCCACAGGGAAACTCAAATACGAAGAGTGTCGGGCTTTTCTCGAGCATCTTCGCGATCAAGGGGTTCTCGCCTTGCCTACGCTTCGGGACACGAGAGCACCCGGGCCGCGACGCGTTGTCAGCACATCGAATAGCGACGCTCAAGCCCCGGTGACGGGAAGCGCCGGGGATTTCGATCCCCTGACCCTTCACCTTGTCCAGGCTTCGAACCGGGATCTCAATTCCTTGTTCAAGCAGTATGTCGACCGTTACCATTACCTCCGCTATCGCATCCCCTTCGGCGCTCACCTGCGCTATCTCGTCGAGTCTCAACAACTGCCTGGCCGCTATCTGGCCTGCCTGCAGTTTTCCAGTCCTGCCTGGATGATGGCGCCGCGCGATGCCTGGATCGGATGGAGCGCCGAACAACGGAAACGCAATCTTCAGTTCATCGTAAATCAAAGCCGGTTTCTTATTTTGCCCTGGGTAAAGGTCAAAGGACTTGCCAGCAAGATCCTGTCCCTGGCGGCACGCCGGCTGCCCCAGGACTGGTATGCACTCTACGCTTACCGGCCGCTGCTTCTTGAAACCCTGGTAGATCGTTCCCTTTATAGTGGGACGAGCTACCGCGCGGCAAACTGGATTCACCTCGGCGCCACTCAGGGCCGCGGCCGAATGGACCGCGAGCATGCCGCTCATGGCCAGGCCATCAAGGACATTTTTGTTTACCCCTTGTGCCGTCATGCTCGCGAACAACTCCGGACCGCAGTATCTCCCACTTTCATCGAGCACGATGATGAGGGAGCCCTGCTGTGAAAAGTAAGGCTATGGGTATGTGTCTGTTTACGAAGATGGCCGGAAAATAAAAAGGGGTTTCTAGAGAGCGTTTTACTTGCCAGTTGACCCTCTCTGGAAACCCTGGGGCTTGCCAGGTGATTGATCTCACCCAGTTCTCGATTGACAATATAGTCGCCAAGCTCAAGGAAATCAACCCCGCTATCAACTGGGCCCACTCCAAACCGTTTCCCAAGGAAGAATCCCGCTGGCTCTCCCGTTATCAATTCCATCCCCAATTTGTCCACGTCAACGACGACGGCTCCGTCCGCGGCGGACTCTCTCAACCGGTCTCCTCGCTCATCGATTTCTCTTTTGTCCGATCCGTTGCCGCCGATGCCTATTCCATCTTCGGCGCCCCTTGCTACGACCCCGTTTCGCTCTTTGTTCTCGACCTGTCCCGCTATCTCGACAAGGTCCGCGACATCAAACACTTCTGCACTATCCTGCGCGATCCCGGGCTGGGCCGTTCTTATCGAAGCTTTGCTGGAATCTCTGATGATTGCATTCCCTGCCGCGCCACCTTCTCGAACTTCCGAAGGCGAATCGGAGTCAGCCGTTATGAGGAGACTTTCCATGCCCTCGTTTCCCTGGTCGAAGATCTCGGCTTCCTCAGCTACCGAATCCAGGCTACCGACGGAACCCTGTTTCCTTCCGCCGCTCGTTATCGAGGCTGCTGTCAATTTAACGACTCCTGCGCCTCGATCACCGTCGACAATGTCGTTCAGAAAGTCCATGACCGGGTGCTCTACCGAATCCAGGATCCCTCTCAGATTGTCCCCGGCAAAGAATGCCGCGTCCGTGTCGAATGCCCCAATGCCAACTTCCCCAAGGACATCAAACGCCCCAAACTCACAATCCTTTCCTTCACCCTTGAAAACGCTTCCGATGAACTCTCCGCTGTCGACAGCAATAACCTCAAGTTCTTCCGCGTCGAGGAACCCCTCGCCAAACACGGCTTGGTTCTCAGATTTCGAGAGTCCAACGTTCATGAAATCCTGGTTTCCTCCTTCCTTGGAGAAACACCTGATTCGGTCCGTTTTCGCTGCCCCAAACTCCCTTACGACCGAGACGCCCGCATCGGCGTCCGACGCATGCCCTCCAATCCCGATAAGACCGAGAAGATCTTCGGCTACAACGCCATTATCGCCACATCCATCGAACCTCAGTTGGGCATCGAACTTCCCGTCGGCTGCATCACCATCGCCGGCAAT